>ULYR01026935.1_pt1 | contig 10281 bp, 7 predicted proteins | sample 1962341 | NCBI WGS metagenome assembly ULYR01 (sample SAMEA4835868, study PRJEB28245) | human gut metagenome | biome: gut microbiome; material: fecal sample | place: Denmark | collected 2008 | reverse complement strand
GCCACCCCCGGCATGAGGGCGGCATGGAAGGCACGGTATTTTTCATCCCGCAGGGCAAACAGGGCTTCGGTGATCTCTCGCATGGGCGGCCTCCTTTTGGGGTTTTGGATGATAGGATTCTACCGCAAATAGGGTAAAAGCGCAAGAAGGGGCGGCCTGACCCACAAGGGAGGGCAGACCGCCGGAAGAAAAACATGGATAATATCAGTGCTTGGGGACCAGCAGGGCCCGCATGGCATTGAGGATGGCCAGCACCAGCACGCCCACATCGGCAAAGACAGCGATCCACATGTTGGCATCGCCGGTGGCGCCCAGCACCAGTACCAGCGCCTTGACCGCCAGGGCGAAGATAACATTCTGCCAGACGATCTTCATGGTGCGGCGGGAAAGCCGAACGGCCAGCGCCAGCTTGCTGGGGGCATCGTCCATCAGGACGATATCAGCGGCCTCAATGGCGGCATCGCTGCCCAGGGCGCCCATGGCGACACCGACATCGGCGCGGGCCAAAACAGGAGCATCATTGATGCCATCGCCGACGAACACCAGAGGAGAACCAGTTTGCAGCAGCTCCTCCACCGCGGTCACCTTATCGGCGGGCAGCAGCTCGGCCCGGTATTCATCCAGACCAATCTCCCCAGCCACAGCCTGGGCTACGGCGGTCTTATCGCCGGTCAGCATCACGGTCTTTTCCACGCCCTCGGCCTTGAGGGTCCGAATGGCCTCGGCGGAATCGGGCTTGGGGGTATCGGCGATGACCAGATAGCCGAGATAATCATTATCGGCCGCCATGTGGATAACGGTGCCGACCTCGGCGACCTCCCGGCAGGGAACGCCGATTTCCTTCATTAGGCGCTCATTGCCGGCGTAGATATGCCGGCCGTCAATGACGGCTTCGATGCCGCGGCCGGTGTGGTCCTTGGCGTCCTCGATCTCTTTTTCGATGGGCTTGCCGTAGGCGGCCACCACCGACTGGGCAATGGGATGATGAGAGAAGCTCTCGGCAGCGGCGGCGGTCGCCAGCAGGTCGTCCTCGGTTCCGGCGGCGGGGACGATATGGGTGACGGTAAAGCTGCCCTTTGTCAGGGTGCCGGTCTTATCGAATACGACGGTTTTGGCCTTAGCCAGCGTTTCCATATAGCCGGCGCCCTTTACCAGGATGCCGCAGCGGGAAGCCCCGCCGATACCGCCGAAGAAGGTGAGCGGTACGCTGACAACCAGCGCGCAGGGGCAGGAAACGACCAGGAATACCAGGGCACGCTCCACCCAGGTGCCCCAGGGCTGGGAGAAGAACAGGGGCGGAATAACCGCCAGCAGGGCGGCGCCGATCACGACGCAGGGGGTATACCAATGGGCAAAGCGGGTGATGAAACTTTCCACCCTGGCCTTTTGCTCGGAGGCGTTTTCCACCAGCTCCAGTATTTTGGCGGCGGTGGATTCGCCGTAGGCGCTTTGGGTCTGAACCGTAATGACACCGGTGAGATTTACCGTACCGCTGACCACCGGATCGCCCTCCGCCTTATCCTGCGGCAGGCTTTCGCCGGTTAGGGCGGCGGTATTCACAGCGGTGGAGCCCTCCAGGATCACGCCATCCAGCGGGATCTTTTCGCCGGGGCGGACGATGATGGTCTCCCCTACTTCCACTTCATCGGGGTCCACCTTTTCTTCCTGTCCATTCCGCACCACATTGGCGTAATCGGGGCGGAGATCCATAAGCTGGGTGATGTTGCGGCGGGTCTTGCCCACGGCAACGCCCTGGAACCATTCACCGATCTGATAGAACAGCATAACGGCGACGGCTTCCCGGTAATCGCCCAGTACAAAGGCGCCGATGGTGGCGACCGACATGAGGAATTCCTCGTCCATCAGGTCACCGTGCAGGATCTTGCGGATAGCACCCCACAGGACATCCCAGCCGACAATGAAATACGGCACACAGTAGGCCAAAAGCTGCCAGATGCCCTCCAGCGGGAGAACGAACCACACCAGTGCCAGCAGTACCGCCGCGGCGATAATGCGGGCCAGATGCTTTTTCTGTTTTCTTGTCATTTCGGTAATCCCCTTTCCCCGGTGATGGCGGAAAATATTACTTGAGCAGGATGCGGCAATCGGGTTCCACGCGCTTGCAGGTCTTTACCACTTCGGCCAGGATGTCATCGTAGCGGGCGTCATCGGCCTCCAGGGTGAGCTTCTGGGCCAGGTAGCTGACACGGGCATAGGTCACGCCATCAATTTTGGAAATGGCTTCCTCCATCTTGGCGGCGCAGTTGGCGCAATCCAGGTCTTCCAGCATATACATCTTTTTCATGTCAGTTTTCCTCCTTGGATGAATGATTGGTGGGATGGGAATGGTGGTCATGCTCGGTCAGGTGCTCAAAGCCCTGCCCAATGATGGTACGGACATGGTCATCCGCCAGGAAATAGTAGATGGTCTTGCCCTCCCGGCGGGAGGCGACCAGCTTATTTTCCCGCAGCACCTTAAGCTGGTGCGAGATGGCGGATTGGGTCATGCCCAGCAGCTCCGCGATGGCGCAGACACACAGCTCCGATTCAAACAGCGAATACAGAATCCGCATGCGGGTGGTATCGCCGAGCACCTTGAAGAGATCCGAAAGGTCACAGATCAGCTCCTCCGGGGGCAGCTCCTGCCGCACCGTTTGCAGGATGGCGGTATGGTCATGCTTTGGCATCATTTCGACCTCCATTCATATGTTTTCTTGTTCATATGATAGCACGCTCATATGTTATTGTCAACAGCAAATTTGATTTTTCTTTGATAAAATATCAAAAAACAGGGGCGGCGAGAGGAATCGTCGGATGCGGCGTCGCTGCCCTTGACAGGCATCAGCCCGTCTGCGCCGGGCATAAGCCTGACTGCGGGCGCTCCTGGCCTCCGGCCGATCCCTCACGCCGCCCTGGAAAAGAACGCCAAAAAGCCCGGAAAACCGAGGTTTTCCGGGCCAACGGGGAATATCAAACTCAGAGGTAGTCTTTCCGCTCGTTTAGGCACTTCTTTTCTTCGGGCTTCAGGTCCAGGCCGATGGTACCGCCGGGGTTCATGGTGTAATCGGGGTCAAAGTAATCCTTGAGCACCCGGAACACCCCGTATTCCTTCTCACCGATGTAGCCCTCCAGCCACGGGGCGAACATCTTGCCGATGCCGTGATGATGGCTGATGGCCGCGCCGGATTTCTGGATCGCATCCAGAATGGTGGTGTGGTAGCGCTTAAATTCAGCGGCATCGTTCATCCGGGTGATGAAGATGAAGTACAGGTTGGCGCCCTGCGGGTAGCAGTGGCTCATGTGCGTGGTGACGATGGTATTGGGCAGCGCATGGCAGACCGCGCGCACATCGCGGTGCACCTGCGCCATATTGGACCAGTTGACGCTGCACTCCAGCGTATCGGTGATGACGCTGAAATCCATGAGGGTATCGCGGAGGTAAGGGTCATTGAAGCGGCCCTTTTCCCAGCTCTTGGTCACATAGCCGGTCATGGGCATGGCACCAAAGCGGCGGGCAATGCGGTGAATATTCTTCGCCACATTTTTGGAAAAGCCCTTTTCGCCATCGGTAAAGCCCAGGAACATACAGCGCTCCATATCCTTGTAGCCCAGCTTATCCAGCAGTGGGGCCAGCGGTGTTTCATCCACATTGTAGAGCTTGAGCATCAGGTGGGTCTCTTCGGGGTCGGAAAGGCGAAACACCGAGGAATAGCCGCATTCGCACTGCATCATCTCCCGGGCGGCCGCCATGGCGGTCTCCCAATCCCGGAACATGTAGGAGAAGCGCTTTCGGTTTTCCGGCTGCCAGCGGAATACCTTGAGGGTCACTTCGGTAAGGACGCCAAAAGTGCCCTCCGAGCCCATCATGATCTGGTTGAGATCGGGGCCGGTGGCCTCCCTGGGATAATGGGGAGTGACGATGCGGCCGATAGGGGTGGCGTACTTCTGCGAAAGGACGATATCGGCGATGGTGCCATAGTAGGTGCTGTTCTGGCCCGCGCCGCGGGTGACCACCCAGCCGCCCACGCTGCTGTACTCGAAGGACTGGGGGAAATGGCCGCAGGTATACTGCCGCTTGGCGCCAAAGCGATTGGGGGCATCCTGCAGGGCTTCCTCCAGCGCGGGGCCGGAAAGCCCCGCCTGCACCGTGATGGTCTGGTCCACCTCATTGAAGCTGAGGATCTTATTGAAGCGCTTTCGCATATCCAGCGAGATGCCGCCCTTGATGGGCTCCACGCCGCGGGTAACGGAGCTGCCGCCGCCGTAGACATACAGCGGGAGCTTATGCTCCGCCGCATAATGGACAAGCTCTTCTACCTGCTCGGTGGTATCGGGGTAGACCACCACATCCGGCAGGCTATCGATCTGCTTGTGCCGCAAACGGAGAAGATCGTAGCCGGTGCAGCCATAGGCCACCGAAAGTCTTTCGTAATCCCCGGTGGTGACAAATTCTTTCCCGACGATCTTTTTCAGCGCCTCCAGGTGCTCCGGGGCGATGCGAGAGGGGTGATCCGGAAGAGAGACCTGATCAAAGCCGATATCATCGGTGTAGTCCCGGAAGTCCTCATCGGTCATATGGAAGGCTTCCTTCATCATCTTGTAGAGGGATTCCTTGGGGTACTTGAAAAACGCGGGATCGCCCCAGCGGAAGATGGAACGATAGCTGCCCGCCGGGGCGGGAGTCAGCAGCCACTTGGGCTCGAAGCCTTTGTACGGTTTATTGCTCATGGTCATTCTCCTTTTCGGTTTTCTCTTCCAGCAGGCCGGAGGTGATGATGATATCCACCCCCAAGCCCAGCACATTGGGCAGCACCGCTTCTCCCCGCTTCATCGGACGGGTCACACGGGCGCGGTTAATTTCCCGCATGACATCGAAAATTTTATCCTTGGGTATTTCGGCCGAGGTGCGTACACTGATGACCGGGACCTCCGGAAAAACGGTGCGCACCGTGGTGCAGAGGGTGCGGGTGGGGCAGGTCATCTCGGCCGTGGCGAACTGTTCCCCCCGTTTGCAGGCATTGCCGGTGACGGTAAAACGGCCGTCCCGCTCTTCGATGCGCAGGGTGCAGCCCCGGGGACAGACGATGCAGGTCAGCTCAGTCATGCTCCATCACCTCAATTTCCAGTTTGATCTGCGAAGCCGCGGTCAGCGCCTGGGCGGAAAGATCCAGCTCCAGCCGTTCCATCTCCGGCGGGCGGAGGAAGGGGTACCGGCGGGTGTATATTTCCCGGCCATCGGCTGTAATGACAAGGCGGCAGGGGCCCAGGTTTTCCCGGCTGCGGAAGTAGACAGTCACGGCGGAACGGTCGGCTGCAACATCCAGCCGCTGGGGCACAGCATACAGCAGTCCCTCCCCCGCCATGATGGGAATGAGGGTTCTTTGCTGCCCCGGACGGTACCGGGCCGCGCTTTTTCCGGCGGCTTCTCCGCTTTCGGAGACATAGTCCACCAGGTCATTGACATGCAGGGCATTGCCGCAGGAGAATACACCGGGGACCGAGGTCATCAGCCCGGCATCGCAGACGGGACCTTTGGTTTTGGGATCGATGGCCACGCCAAGGCCCTCGGCCAGCTCGTTCTCCGGGATGAGCCCGACCGAAAGGATGAGGGCATCGCATTCCACGATCTGTTCGGTGCCGGGGATGGGAACCATGCACTCATCCACCTGGGAAATTTCCACCGCAGTCAGTCGATCCTGCCCAAAAACGCGGGTGACGGTATGGGAGAGATAAAGCGGGATATTGTAATCATGCAGGCACTGGTGGATATTGCGGGTGAGCCCGGAGGGGGTGGATTTGGCCTCGTAGACGCCAAGCACCTGGGCGCCCTCCAGCGTAAGGCGGCGGGCCATGATAAGACCAATATCCCCGCTGCCGAGGATGACACACTTCCGGGTGGGCAGTTGACCCAGCAGGTTGGTAAAATGCTGGGCACACCCGGCAGTAAAGACCCCGGCCGGGCGGGTGCCATGGATGGAGACCTGCTTGGCAGTCCTCTCCCGGCAGCCGGTGGCCAGCACCAGCGCTTTGGCGGCCACCGTTTCCACGCCATCCCGGTTTACCAGGGTGACGGCAAAACCCTCAACGGTCTTTTGGATGCGGGTGACGAAGGTGAGGGTCCTCGCTTGCAGCCCCAGGGCATGAAATTCATCGGTGAAACGGCCGGCGTATTCCGGGCCGGAGAGCTTTTCCCCATACCGCACCAGGCCAAAGCCATCGTGGATGCACTGTTTGAGGATACCGCCCAGGCGGGCTTCCCGCTCGATGAGAAGAACCTGAGCGCCGTTTTGGTGGGCAGCAATGGCCGCGGCCAGCCCGGCCGGTCCCCCGCCGATGACCAGAACATCAACGGTAAGCATGCTTTCTCCCTCCTTCGTCATTTGGTTTTGCCATAGGTGATGACCGCTTGCTCAGAGGATTTTCTGACCTCCTCCAATGGGCAGTCCAGGTATTCGGCGATGATCTGAGTGACCAGCGGCGAGCAGAACCCGCCCTGGCAACGGCCCATGCCGGGCCGCACCCGCTTTTTGATGCCATCCACCGTGGGAACCGGGATGGGCGAACGCAGGGCATCCAGAATTTCTCCCTTGCTTACCTCCTCGCAGCGGCAGATGATGATGCCGTAATCGGGGTTCTGCCGGATGAGGGCGGCCCGCCGCTCATCGCTCATTTCCCGCAGGATGGGCGGGCCATGGCGGATGGGATCGTAGTTTTCGTTCTTTTCCACCGGTTTAAGCGTGGAAAGATAATCGACCGCCATTTTTTCGATATCCAGCGCGACGGCCGGGGCAGTGGTAAGCCCTGGGGACTGGATACCGGCACAGTGCAGAATGTTGCCAGTTTTGCGGCCCATTTCGATGATGAAGTCCTCTTCGAAGGTGGGGGCGCGCACCCCGGTAAAGTAGGTAATGATATCCCCCTGGGAAAGGGTGTGCATGGTGCGCCGCTGCTTTTGGAACACATGGTCGATGCTTTCCCGGTGGGTTTCGGTGTTCTCTTTTTCCCAAGTTTCTATGGCATCGGGGCCAACCAGCAGGTTATCGTGGACGGTATGCAGAATGCCGCCGCCTTTGGAGTGGTGAGTGTTCCGGGCAATATCCATGACCGAGGCGATGGTGTGCATATAGGCCCCGGCCTTTTTATCCAGGATGGAATTGGTGCCACGGCGGGGATGAATGGAGAAGAAGCGGTCCCCCGCCATGGCGGCGATCTCCTCCGCGAAGACGCCGGCGGCATTGATGACCAACGCGGGATAAACGGTGCCGCGGTTGGTGGTGACGCTATGTATTTTGCCATCCTGTACCTCCATGCCTAGCACGGCGGTATTCAGCGAGACCTCGGCACCGTTCTGCACGGCGTTTTCGGCATAGGCGATGGTAAGCCCATAGGGACAGACACAGCCGGAGGACGGATTGGAGATGGCGAAGGCAAAACGGAGATTGGGCTCCCGGCGGCGCAGCTCCTCCCCGGAGATGAGCTCGGTATCGGCGATGCCATCCCGATTTTTACGGACGCGGCAATAGAGGGCAATGAGGGGCTTAAGCCAGGCTTTTTCGAAGCAGACATACTGCCCCACCCGCTTAAAGGGAACATCAAGTTCCCGGCAGAGCTGATCGTACATGGCATTTCCTCGGCGGACATAGTGGTGCTTGAGAGAGCCGCGGGAAAGATCGATGCCGGGGTGGACCTCGCCGTCATTGCGGCCGGAAGCCTGCAATGCCAGATCGGCTTCCTTTTCCACCAGCAGGATATCCAGATTCCACTTGGAAAGCTCCCGGGCGATGGAGGCCCCGGAAATGCCCCCGCCGATAATAAGGACATCCGGCTTTCTGCCTTCCAGGGCGGTATCCCGCAGAGTGGGGATGCGGATGGGCTGCTCCCCTGCCTCATCGCAGCGGATATCATTGACCACATGGGTGGTACTGTATTTTTCGGCTGCCAGAGAACAGGCCTCTATCACTTTCTCCCAAGTGGGCAGTCGACCGCTGAGGACAATATTTCCCTCCGAAAGTGCGGCTGTTACCGCCGGGCCAAAGCGTTTTTTCAGCCGCCGGTTTATCCTGCGGATGTTCATTTTCCGGCACCTCCCGTTCATGTCGGCCAAACGGCCGACTCTATACCAAAATGATAGCGCCTGCCGGGAGAGATGTCAAGACGGCAAAGGGACGGGTGAGAGAAAATTTCCGCAAATTTTACACCGCCGGGCAGGATGGACAGCCGCCCGCTTTCATGGTACAATTCGGGGTAGGAACAGGAAAGGAGCTAGCATATGGCCGCACCGAGAAAGGATAACATCAAGGAAAAGATATTGCAGGCCACCACCGAGCTGCTCAAGACAACCGCGCTGGCCGATATCTCGCTGGCGGAGATCGCGGCGGCGGCCGGGATCTCCAAGGGGACGCTGTACTACCACTACAAAACCAAAAATGAGGTTTTTCTGGATATCACCCAGCGTTTTTTGGATGAACAGTGGGAGGATCTGATCCGCTGGACCGAGAACAAAGAGAAGGACACCAGCCTGAACCGGCTGGTGCGGTATGTGGCGGAGCGGGATATTGCCTCTGCCGGACTGCGCCTGCAGCTGCTGGCGGAAGCCCAGCTGGGCAATGAGACTCTGCGCCAGAACCTGACCACCCTGTATCAGAACTTTCAGGGATTGATCCGGGGGAAAATAGCCGAGCGCACCGCGCTGCCGGCCGATTTTTTGACCTGGCTGCTGCTTTTGGTCTGCGATGGCATCATCGTGCAGGAATCCATCGGCAACGCGGCCTTTGACCGGGAGGCCTTTCTTACCGAGGGGATCCGGTATCTGCGGAAGCTGAGCGCCGCGCAGCAGGAGAACGACTGATTTTACGAAAGCGAATGGAACGATAACGGAAAGGGGGGCACCGCCATGGCACAGAAGAATATTACGCTGGGACTGGTGGCCCATGTGGACAGCGGCAAGACCACCCTGACCGAAGCCATGCTGGTGGGGGCCGGGGCGCTGCGGCAGGCCGGGCGGGTAGACCATGGAGATGCTTTCTTGGACACCCATGCCCTGGAGCGCAGCCGGGGGATCACCATCTTTGCCAAGGAGGCAAGGCTGACCCTGCCCCATACTGCCCTGACACTGCTGGATACCCCCGGGCACGCTGACTTTGGCGCGGAGATGGAGCGGACGCTGGCGGTACTGGACTACGCGGTGCTCATTATCAGCGGGACGGACGGCGTGCAGGCCCACACCGAAACGCTGTGGCGCCTGCTGGAACGGTACCGCATCCCCACTTTTATTTTTGTGAACAAGATGGATCAGCCGGGTGCTGACCGGGCGCATATTCTGGAGGAGCTGCAAAGAAAGCTCTCCCCCGCCTGCCTGCCCCATGACACCGATGAGGAAGCACTGGCGCTGTGCGATGAGCGGCTGATGGCGGAATACCTGGAAAGCGGAACACTGACCGAAACAAATTTGGCTGCCGCCCTTGCCCGGCGGGCATGGTTCCCCTGCTTTTGGGGGGCGGCGCTGCGGCAGGAGGGCATTGCCGAGCTGCTGGAGGGGCTGGACCGACTGACCCTGGCCCCGGCCTATTTGCCGGACTTCGCGGCAAAAGTGTATAAAATTTCGACCGACGCGCAGGGCAGCCGGCTGACCCACCTGAAGGTGACCGGCGGTACGCTGTGGGTAAGGATGGCGCTGCCGAACGGGGAGAAGATCACCCAGATACGGCTGTATAATGGGGTCAAATACCAGGCGGTGGAGGAGGTCCCGGCCGGAACGATCGCCGCAGTAACCGGCCTGAACCAAAGCTATGCCGGGGAAGGTCTTGGCGCCGAGCAGGAGAGGAGCTCTCCCCTGCTGGAGCCGGTGATAAGCTGCCGGGTGACGCTGCCGGAGGGCACCGACCCCCATACCGCACTTGCACAGCTGCGCCAGCTGGAGCAGGAGGACCCGCAGCTCCACCTGGAGTGGGAGGAGCAGAAGCGGGAGATCCGGGTGCGGCTGATGGGAGAGATCCAGCGGGAGATTTTGCAGAGCGTGGCGATGGAGCGCTTTGGACTGGCCATCGGCTTTGAGGAGGGGAGCATTCTTTACAAGGAGACCATTGCCGCCCCGGTTGAGGGCATCGGTCACTATGAGCCGCTGCGTCACTACGCCGAGGTGCACCTGCTGATGGAACCGCTGCCCCGCGGCAGCGGGCTGCGATTTGAAAGCCACTGCCCCACCGATAAGCTGGACCTGAACTGGCAGCGGCTGATCCTGACCCATCTGACCGAAAAGACCCATAAGGGGGTACTGACCGG
>ULYR01075071.1_pt1 | contig 10322 bp, 2 predicted proteins | sample 1962341 | NCBI WGS metagenome assembly ULYR01 (sample SAMEA4835868, study PRJEB28245) | human gut metagenome | biome: gut microbiome; material: fecal sample | place: Denmark | collected 2008 | reverse complement strand
GACGCGGGGACGCGTCGCCCCCAGGTTAGGACGCCCCCCCCCAATTAGGCAGACAAATGGCTTAACGCGAGTTCGAGATAATATTCTAAAAAGTAATGAGCAGAAAACCATCCAACCTACAAAGGGTGGCCATAAAATGCTCACCTGTCAAAATTATGTAAGTTTATTGCCAAATTACAAGTTGCCCGTCAGATGAGGGGCGTAAAGTGCAAAAATGCCCCATTTCATCGCAAAAATCCCCCATTCCATCGCAAAAAAGCCCCATTTCATCGCAAAAACGGCTTTTCCAGTGCAAAAACGGGTAAAGTGTCCGATTGGTACCAATCGGACAACTACTTATGAGCAATCGGACAACAAGACAGGGCAATCGTTTGCATCGAAACGATGACAATACTTAAATTTGTAAACGATTTCACTAATTTCATAAACATTTATCATTATGCACACACACTTTACACGATTACCTCATCAGCGGGTAGCGAAGAAAGTGCCTCCTCCGCCCCTATTGGGCCGGTGGTTGCTCATGTTGGGCGTGTTGCTCATGACCTGGGGCCTTGTGCCGCAGGTGGTGAGGGCAGACACCGACCCAGAAGATGTAGCCGAGATGATAGGTCTTGACAATATTGCCATGAGCGAGGCACGTCCGTACATCGAATTCCATTACATGGACTACGACAAGGATAACAGAAAGCCTGATGCCATGCGCAATATCAAGATATATGCGATGGAGTTCGCTGGGTACAAGACTTACAATTTTATGGGTAAGGATAAAACAGTCTCCACTTACAATTACATATTGGTGGGCGAAATGCCCCGTTGTCATGACAAGCTTGTGCGTCACGGCGAGGAGTATGGCCGCCTTACCATTGTAAGGGATGAGATGAACGGCAAAAAACGCACTGTCTACGCCCGCTTTTACCCTTCAAAGAAAATGCTCGAGGGTGAAGGCACTTCTGACGGCAAGGGCAAGTTTCGCGGTATCAGGTTTAAGGGCTGTTGGGACAACAATGACAATGGCGATGACCCCGACAACATAGACGAGTACGAGTATTTCACTGCCGGCTCGACCATCAGCGAGCCCCAAACCAATAAGGGCAGTTTTGTGCGCAGTGCCGCAGGCAAAATTACATTCAATGCTTCGAAGCTGCCGAATAAGAAAGCCTGGGGTTTCGCGCCCACCTATTATTTCAACAATTCAAGGTCGTATACTTCCCTCAAGTATGGTTCGGTATATGCGGCCGACAATGCCACCAGCGTGACCAAGACGCTCGACGGCACGTTCAGCAACCGCAATGCCGTCACCATCTACTATTGGGGCGCATGGAGTGCCACGATGAATATTGGCATGGGTAGTGTGGTAGATCCCATCCACGACAACAAGAACAGTGTGTTCCAGCGTTACAACAATGGCACTATTTGGTCAGTCACCGTGCCCGGTTGCCCGTATCCAGGCAATTTGAGCGCAGAACCCAAACAGTGGACCAAAACCGTGAAGCTGACTTGGAACACCAAGGGCGACACCCGCTTGAGCAGCGAGAAAGACAAGTGGCTGGTGTACCGCTACAAGCAAGGCGAATAAGCAAGTTCGGCCAAACGTATCGCTGCCGTTGACTATAAAACTCACGAATGCGAGGTGGAAGTGCCAAGCCTTGAAACCGAATATGTGTATATCGTCACCTACCAAAAGGACGGGTGGAAGGAAGGCATAGTAGACGACCTCAAGGCCACAGTGACGACCAAGATAGTGCCGTCGTTCGTATTTGACAAGGTAGACACCCGTTCTGAAGAGCAGAGCGTGGTGGTAACTTGGAAGTATGGTGCTTTCAGAAACAGCGAGCAGAGTTTCCTTGTGTACAGCCGTTTGGCTGGCACAACCCAGTGGAGCAACCCCGTGAGCGTGCCCCGCACCGATGTAAATGCCACCTTGGGCGAATACGAGTACACTGGCATCAAGAATGTGTGTGACTCTTACGAGTTCAAGGTTGCGCTGAAAGCCTTTGGTAAGACCTTTGAGTCGCCCATTGCCGTAGGCTCCATCAGCGGCAGCAGCCGTGTGACATCGTTAAACGTGAGCAAGGGCCTGTACAGCAACAGCGTCAAGCTCACCTGGAACGCCCAGCAAATATCTGAGGGCAACACCCGTTATGTGGTGGCACGCCGTATGCTTGGCAGCAAGGGCAACTGGAGCGACATACATACCGTGTCGGGCACCTCGGAGATGTACACCTTCGACGACAACAATGTGGCCCCCGGCCAGTACTACGAATACCGCGTGTTGTCGTACATCAACTGTAATGGCAACAGCACGCTGACCGCCGAGGCCACCGACAACGGCTTTTGTCAGGCCACCGGCACCATAGCCGGCCGCATAGCCTATGGCACAGGTACGGCCGTTGAGGGCGTGCGCGTCAATTTGGTGCAGGCCAAGGACGATGCCGAGGCCAAGTCGCAGTTCTACTCATTGCGTGTTGACAATGTAGGCGGTGGTCTTGTGCTGCCCCTCGACCGTAAGGAGGCCGGTGCCCTATTTATGGACAGCGTACCCATCACCGTGCAGGCATGGTTCCGCCTCGACGACAACATCAAGGAGTCGGGCAATGCAACCAATTATGCAACGCCCATGCTGATTGACACTTACGACAACTTCTCACTGTTTGGTCAGCGCACCAGTAGCGGTGCCTACCAGCTGACGTTGCGCCTGCCCACACCTAACAAGTATGCCGACACGCGCACCACGGTGGTGCTCAAGCCCAACAACTATTATGCCATAGCCCTGTCAACCGATGGCGCCGCCAACTGGACCCTGCGCGCCATCGACACCAAGGGTAAGATGCAGAAGTTTGAAACCAAGGCCACGGGCATGCCCAAGGAAAACCGCAAGAAGCTTTACAACCTGGCCTTCGGTACGAATGTGAGCGATTTGGCAAGCTACAACTTTAACGGCTACATCGATGAGGTGCGCGTGTGGAACAAAGTCCTTGCCGATGCCGAGTTGATGGCCACCTACGACCACCAGCTCTCGGGCGACGAGAAAGACCTCTATCTGTACTGGCCGCTCGACGAGGGCATAACCAATCAGACTACCGCTTACGACTATAGCAAGACCGGCGGCGTGGCCAATGGCCATCACGGCACTATCAAGTCGTCGAACAGCATTAGCACAATTGTGCCTCCCGACGATGCATTCAGCATTTACGGCCGCACCGATGCCGAGGGCAACTATGTGATAAAAGGTGTGCCATTTACCGGCAGCGGCACCAACTACTCGGTTGTGCCAAGCAAGGGCGTACACAGCTTTACACCACAGAAGCTCTCGCGCTACGTCAGCCAGAACTCAATCAACCACAATGGCGTTGACTTTGAGGATACCTCAAGCTTCCCCGTTACAGGCCAGGTGCTGTACGAAGGCACCACCTATCCGGTGGAGGGTTGCAACTTCTACGTAGACGGCAACATCTGCTATAAGGACGGCGAGCCCATCACCAGCGACAGCGAGGGCCACTTCAGCATCAGTGTGCCCATTGGCGACCACTTTATACAGATAAAGAAGCAGGGCCACGAGTTTGGCTCGGCAGGCCGTTTCCCCGCCGACGACAAGGGCGTTGGCACACGCTACACCTTCGTGAAGGAAGAGACGGTGAACTTTACCGATGTGACCAAAGTCGTAATAGCCGGCCGTGTGGCAGGTGGCGACGTTGAAAAGGGCAAGCCCCTTGGTTTGGCACAGAGCAAGGCCAACATTGGCCAGGCCGTGATAAAGCTCAGCGCAGGCGATGCCTACCGCATGAATGTGGTGCGCAAGGACAATGGTGGCGCCTACACCTACGAAAACGCCACCGATGCCCGCAACTATGAAGCAGCAAGCAAGCAGGTGAAGAGCACCGCCCAGGTGGGTGGCGGTGATGACGATGCCGTAAAAACCATCACCATCACCACCGACCCCGCCACAGGCGAGTTTGCCGCCCTGGTGCCCCCCGTGCAGTATAAGGTGACCAGTGTCGAGGTGCCGTCAAACGCCGAGATTGTATTCGACCGCGCCACCATTCCTGGCATCGACGCCAGCAATCCGCTGGCCGTCAAGACCGACTCCGCCACCACCGACGAGGGCAAAGTGCAACGCTTCGACTATGTGGCATCGCTCAACTTGGCTCACCGCGTGGAGCCGACATTCGATGTCAAGCAGAAGGGCGCCCCGGCCTTTGGCGACGCCACCTTCAAGTACGTGACACTCAGCGACCCCAAGGGCCAGGAAGTGCCGCTCTACACCACCGACGAGCAGGGCATAGTGACCTATGCCATGGGGGCCCCGGTGTTCACCCAGTTGCGCCGCTACACCTTCACTCTCGATGGCTACGAGCAGTACGTCAACCAGGACGATGCCCAAAATCCCGTCACCGACCGTGTACCGTTGCAGAAGTCAACTGTCACCATCACCAACCAGTTTGCTGCCGGACAGGTGGTGAACTTTGAAGGTGCCGACGACGGCAAGTTTAAGGACGAGAACAACTTGGCCACCAACCAACTGCAGCTCGACTCGCTCGGCCATGCCGAATACACCTTTATGGCAGGTTTCCCCAACATCACAGAACCGTACACCTTGGGGCTTAACATGGTGTTCGACGTGAATGGCGCACAAAAGCAGTGGAGCGGCAACGGCACCTTCAAGGCCATTGTGCTTGGTGAACTGCCATCGGGCAACAACTTTGTGACATCAGGCCCTGACAAGGTGCTCATGGTGCTGCGCGACCCACCGGGTTCAAACTCAAACGCCTATTATGAGACAGCCACCTCTGTGACCGAAAGCACTTCGTATGCCGGTTCGTTTGTAACTAACAACGAGGTGAGCACCCTCACCAAGCTCGGTTTCGAGGCCGCCACATGGGTGGGCGTGGGTGCAGGTGTCATAACCGAAGCGTCGACCAAGGCCGACCTTGAAGTGGGTGCCGAGGTCAACCTCGACATTACCGACAGTCAGGAAAGCGCTACCACCACCACTACGACCAACCGCGTGAGCACGTCTGACGAGGAGGACTATGTGGGTGCCAACGGCGACGTGTTTATAGGCACCGCCACCAACATTTTGTTTGGCAATGCCCGCAGCGTGGACATACGTCCCGACGGCAAGGGCGGCTTTGGCGTGACCCGCGAGGACGTTATATCAACCGGCATGGAGTTTGGCACAGGGTTCAACTATTCGCAGAACTATGTGGAGAACACCCTGCTGCCCAACCTCGAGAGCGTGCGCAACAGTTTGCTGCACGACCCCTCAGAGGGCATTACCAGCAACACGACCAACGAGGTGGTGTATGTGTCGAAGGTGAGCAAGGACGACCCGCGCTTTGGTTCGAACAACAACGACAAGGACGTGTGGGGCGCTGCCGCCGTGTCGGGCGACAAGCTTGACGGTCCGAGCTACACCATGATGCTCCCCGCCAAGACCACCGACAGCAATGGCAAGCCCAAAGCCTTTGAGGACAAGGTGAAGTGGTACAACTCGCAAATGGCGCTTTGGACACAGACCCTGGCCAACAACGAGAAGGCCAAGATTGAGGCCAAGAGCAGCCGCACAGAGTACCTCATAAGCAACTACTCGTTCGACGCCGGTGCCACTATCGAGAACTCGGTAGGCACCATCGAGGCCAAGAGCCACGAAACCAGCGAGGAGTTTGAGGTGATGATAGTGGGCGGTGTGACTACCGGATTTGAGATAAACGGCACAGGTGTCGACCTCACGGTGAAGACCACCACAGGCACCCGCAACACCTTTGTGCAAGGCTCAAGCTCGGAGAATGCCAAGACCATTGGCTATACGCTCAAGGAGAATGGCGACGACGATGCCCTGTCGGTAGACGTGTTCAATGCCCCCGACGGTTTCGGCCCCATCTTCATAACTCGTGGCGGACAAACCTGCTGCCCCTATGAGGACAAGTATGTGAGCAAGTACTATGAGCCAGGCACCGAGATATCGGCCGCTACCATGCAGATAGAAGTGCCCAAACTCAATGTGGAGAATAACTATGCCACCGATGTGCCCTCAGGCGGTACCGCCAACTTTACCCTGCTCATGCAGAACGACAGCGAGACGGGTGAGGACGTGTGGTTCCAGCTCTCTATGCTCGACGAAACTAACCCCAATGGCGCCAAACTCAGCATCGACGGCCAGGCACTGACCGACGGCCGCGTGTTCCTGGTGCCGGCTGGCAAAGCCCTGCGCAAGCAGCTGCAACTCACACAAACCGACCAGAGCGTGCTGGAATACAACAACATCAAGCTCGCCCTGCGCTCGCAGTGTCAGAGCGACCCCACAGGGTCATTCCCGGTAATAGCCGACACCGTGGCCATTTCGGCCCAGTTTGTGCCCAGCTGTTCCGACATCATGCTCAGCGTGCCCGACCGCGTGGTGAACCACAACACCGGCAGCCAGCTCAAGATGGTGGTAAGCCGCTACGACCGCAACTTCCGTTCGTTCAAGGGCTTCCGCATACAGTACAAGGGTGCCCGCGATGTAGACTGGCAGTTGGCCAAGGAGTTTGTCAACAATGAGGCCGACCTTACCGACAACAACCAGCTTATCAGCGGTGCATCGACCACCTATGTGCTCGACATGAGCAACAACGCACTCTTCCCCGATCAGACCTACGAACTGCGCGCCATCACCATGTGCGACTTTGGCAGTGGCGAGGTGAACAATGAGAGTGAGACCATTGAAGTGGTGAAAGACGTGGCGCGCCCGAAACTGTTGGGCAACCCGTCGCCCGCCAACGGTGTGCTCACCCCCGACGGTGAAGTGTCAATCACCTTCAACGAGGACATCAAGGCATCAAGCCTTATCAAGACCGAAAACTTTGTGGTGACTAGCAAGCTCAACGGCTCGAAGGTTGACCACGATGTGGCCCTGCAACTCACAGGTGCCGAGGGTGCACAAACCGAGGCCGACATCGACTTGGCCGCACGTCCGTTCGCCCTTAACATGTGGCTCAACTACACTGGCGCCGGCCAGATACTGAGTCATGGCGCAGCAGCTACCAAGTTTACCCTGTCGGTTGACGACGAGGGGCACCTCACGGCCGATGTGGCCGGCACTAAGGTGACGTCGGAAGGCACACTGCCCAAGGACAAGTGGACCTACCTCGCACTCAGCTATGCGCCCGCCAGCCAGGGCGGCACACTCACTGCCGACTGTGCTTACGATGACACCGACGCCAGCCTGTTTGCATCGCAGCCCGTGCCCGCCTACAACGGCAATGGCCCGCTGCGCATAGGTGGCGGAATGAAGGGCGCCATGCAGGAACTCACCTTGTGGAACGCTGCCCGCTCATACGCTGAGGCCAAGGCCGACATGTACACTACCAAGCAGGCCAACTCTGCCGACATAGCCGGCTACTGGCCGCTCAACGAGGGCACTGGCACTACAGCCAACGACGTGGCCCGCTCGCGCCACATCACGCTGCCTGCCGCCTCGTGGTATATGGCTACGCCCAACAAGGCTGTCAGCCTGAACGGTACAACCGATTATGCTGCCATTGACCTGACCTCATGCTCACCCGCCACCGACGAGGATTATGCCCTCGAACTGTGGTTTAAGGGCAGCAAGCCCGAGGCAGGCAAGCAGGCCACGCTCTTCAGCACCCATGCCGATGGCGTGATGGCTGCTTTCAATGCCCAAGGCCAGCTGCAACTGAGCCAGAACGACCAAATGCTGGCCACTGGCACAGCCGACTGCCTTGACAACCAATGGCACCACTTTGCACTGAACGTGCTGCACGACGGCACGGCAGCTGTATATGTTGACGGTAACAATGTGGCACAATTTACACCCAGTGCCCCGCTCCGCTTGCAGAGCGACAGCTTGATGCTTGGCGTGATGCGCCGTGCACAGACTGCGGGGGCTGCCGACTTTGTGTACAGCAATTACTTCAACGGTCAGCTTGACGAGTTGCGCCTGTGGAATGCCCGCCTTACTGCCGATGTGCTGCGCGCCGCACGCTTGCAGCGCCTCGAAGGCACCGAGAGCGGACTGGTGGCTTACTATCCGTTTGAGAAGATACAGCTCAACCAGTACAGCCAGGCCGAAGTGGTGGCCGACATGGCCGACCATGCCACCACCACGCTGCCCAAGCCGCACGAGGCCAAACTCTATGGCTCGGCTGCCATTGGCGATGAGGCTCCCGGCTTGAAGGCTGCTCCCAAGCTCAGCAATGTGGCATTCAACTTTACCGCATCGGAGCGCAAGGTAGTCATCACCCTTAACGAATCGGCCGCTGCGCTCGAGGGTTGCACCGTCAACTTTACGTTGCGTGGCATACGTGATGTGAACAACAACTTGGCCGACCCCATCAGTTGGACGGCCTATGTGCAGCAGAACCAGTTGCTCTGGGGCGACAGCCAGCTGACGCTTGCCAAGCAACAGGCCGACAAGCTCACCACCGAGGTTGAGATTGTGAACAACAGCAGCGCCGCCGAGGCATGGACGATCAGCGGATTGCCCTCATGGCTCACGCTCAATACCGAGAGCGGACAGCTCAAACCCCTTGGCACAGCTAAGTTGCGCCTGACAGTGCCCGCATCGGTGGCTACAGGCCGCTATGAGGCAACGCTCTACCTCACTGGCAATCAGGGTGTGGCACAGCCGCTGCACGTGCAGCTCACTGTGACAGGACAGCAGCCCGACTGGCGTGTTGATGCTGCTAAGTATGACATGAACATGAGCATGGTGGCCCAGTTGCAATTCAACGGTGTGCCGTCAGAGAATGGCGCCGACCTTGTGGCAGCATTCAATGCCGATGGCACTTGTGTGGGTGTGGCTTCGCCCGTCTACAACAAGCGTTTCGACCGCTACTTTGCCATGCTTACCATCTATGGCAACTCCGACGACCCAGGCTCGCCCGTCAGCTTCAAGGCATGGCATGCCGCTACGGGCAAGGTACACCCGGTGGTTGAAACCGCTGACAAGGTGACCTTCAGCGCCAATGCCGTGTACGGCAGCGTAACGAAGCCGTATGTGCTTAATGCTACCAACGCCGTAGAGCAGCAGTTCAGTCTGCATCAGGGCTGGCAGTGGCTGTCGTTCAGCGTGACGCCAGTTGATGCCACCGTGACTGGCACCTTTGCCCCCGTGGCTGCAACAGCCCGCACGCTCAAGAACCAGACGCAGTTTGCAGTGCCTGCTGCCGACAATCTGGCCTGGACGGGTGGTCTTGACAAGCTTAGTGTAAAGGAAATGTACATGCTCTATATGGAGCAGGCCGCTGACTTCAGCGTGAAGGGCGAGCAGGTGAATACTGCCATCACGCCTGTCACACTGGCCAAGGGCTGGACATGGCTCGGTTACACGCCCATTTACACCGCATCGCCGCTCTACGCCTTTGCACCAGCGGCACCCGTTACGGGTGATATTGTGAAGGGCCAGAACGGATTTGCCATGTATCAGGACTATGAGTGGATAGGTTCGCTCGAGGCTATGGAACCCGGACAGGGCTACATGTACTTCAGCGCAGCTGATAACAGCCGTCAGTTTGGTTATCCCACTGCGGCTCCTGCCAGCAAGATGCGCCGCCGTAAGGTTGCCAATAGTGACGAGGTGCAGTCGGCCTTCCCGCCTGTTGACCGCCATGCTTATCCCAACAACATGACGGTTATAGCAAGTATCACGCAAGACGGCCAACCCGTAAGTGGTGCCGAGATAGGCGTGTTTGCTGACGACGAGTGCCGTGGTACATCGGTCGAAATTGATGGTCTGTATTTCATAACCATCAGTGGCGAAGGCAATGGACCGCAACTTGATGTGCGTGTGGCACACAATGGTCAGGTGCGTTCAACCAACGCTGCTCTGACCTATGTTGACAATGCCATGATTGGTACGCTCAACGAGCCGTTTGCCATAGAGCTGCCCACCGTGACAGGTGTGACAGATGCTGAGGCTCCTCAGGTGAACATTATGCCACGTCGCGTCAAGACGCACGTGACAGCAAGCACCAATGGTCCAGCCATGCGTCTTATCACCATTCACGCCACCAATGGTCAGCTGTTGTACATCAACCAGAACCCCGCACCCGACACGGAGCGCATTGACATGTCGCGCTATGCCGAGGGTGTGTACTACATCACCGTACAGACGGCAGACGGCAAGAGTCATACTGCCAAGTTGATGAAGTAGGAACGAAATATTGATTAACCTGTTGACGGGTTGACAAGTAAGTGAATAACTGACTTGTCAACCCGTTTACTTTGGATCTAAACGAATTTAAAGATAAATATAAACTGCAATTTATCTGCCTAATTGGGGGGGCGCGTCCTAACCTGGGGGCGACGCGTCCCCGCGT
>ULYR01008641.1_pt1 | contig 10332 bp, 3 predicted proteins | sample 1962341 | NCBI WGS metagenome assembly ULYR01 (sample SAMEA4835868, study PRJEB28245) | human gut metagenome | biome: gut microbiome; material: fecal sample | place: Denmark | collected 2008 | reverse complement strand
TTACAATCTTCATTATTGCTGTTGCAGTATAATCTATTGGAGTAAACTCTAAATAATCATCTTTAAGATATTCTGGAATTTTTCCTAATTTTATAAATGCCTTTAATCTACTTATATAAGCATTTTCAGATACATTCTCTTGGAATTTTCCATCAGACATTCTAGGCATTAGATTTCCAACTCTTAATATATATGCATCAGTACCTTGTAAAATTGCATCTAAAATCTTTCGTTCCGCTTCAAATTTACTTCTTATATAAACATTTTCTAAACTTTGTCCTATATAAAAACTATTTTCACGGAAATCTATTTTCTCAGAAAATTTTTGTTCCATATAGTATTGGTCAACAAGAGCATTTCCTGAAACACTCAATGTTGAAATATGAAATAACTTTTTATTAAATGTATTTGCAAAATCAATAAGTTTTTCTACACTTTTTACATTAGTATTATAAAATTCTTGATAATTACCATAATGAGATACTTTAGCTGCAGAATTTATTATTAAATCAATAGAGTTTCCTAATTTAAATAATTCTTCTTGATTTAATCCAAAACCATCTTCTGCAATGTTTCCTTTTATCGCAATTATTCTATCATTTATATATTTATCATATATATTTCCATAATAATAATGTAATTTTTCCATTAATTTTTCCTGTATTGTTAATCCAGGGTCTTTTCTAATAATAACATATATTTTTCCAGTTTCATTCTTTAGAATTTCGCCTAAAATATGAATACCCAAAAATCCAGTTACACCTGTTAATAAAATATTTTCATATTTATTATTATTAATTTCTTCCGGAATTGTCATATTTTTTTCTAATATGTTTTTATATTTTTCATTTAAATAACTTAAATCATCTTTCTTTTCTGCTATTTGTAATTTTTCTTCAATTTTATCTGCTAATTGTAGAACCGTTGGATATGCAAATATATCTGAATAAGTTATTTTATCTGTAATTTTTAACAATTGTACATTCAAATTCATCGCTAATATAGAATCTCCACCTAATTCAAAGAAATTATCTTTTATTCCTATTGGTTTAGTATTTAATACTGATTCCCATATAGAAACTAATTTAACTTCTAAATCCGTTTTTGGTGCCACATATTTATTTTTTTCACTTTGCAATACTCCATTTGGTATTGGTAAAGCTTTTTTATCTATTTTTCCATTTGGTGTATATGGAAATACATCTAAAGCTGTAAAATAGGATGGAACCATGTAATTAGGTAATCTATCTACTAAATATTTTCTTAATTCTTTTATTAAGATTCTTTTTGTAGCTATATAATAAGCTGATATTATTTCTCTATTTCCTATCAACTGTTTTACTACTTTTGCCTTTTTTATACAAGGGAATGTTAAAATTTCATTTTCTATTTCATCTAATTCAATTCTAAGTCCTCTAACCTTTACTTGATTATCTGCTCTTCCTAAATAATATATTTCTCCTGATTCATCGTACTTACATATATCTCCTGTTCTATACATTATACTATTTTCAAGGAATGGATTTTCTATATATCTTTCTGCAGTTAAATCTTCTCTGTTTAAATATCCTTTTCCAACTCCATCTCCGGCTATGTACATTTCACCAGCAACTCCTATTGGAACTGCTTTTAGATTTTGGTCTAATATATATATTTGTGTATTAGCAAGTGGCACACCTATATTTATTTCTTTTTTATTAGTTACATCTGTAAATGTCGAAAATACTGTTGTTTCACTTGGTCCATATCCATTATAAACCTTTTTTACCCCTAACTTTAACAACTCATCTTTTAGCTTTAACGGTAAAGCTTCACCTGCAAGTGTAACATATTTTAATTGTCCTAAATTAGGCATTTCTTCAATATTATCCAAAAATATTTGCATTCTAGATGGTGTCATTTGAATAAGTTGAACATCATTTTTTCTTATTAACTCATTTAATAATTGTGGTATTCTTTGTTCATCTTCATTTGCTAATACTATTTTTAATCCTTTTTGTAGACATACCAAAGTTTCAAAAATGAATATATCAAAGCTTACAGTTGTTACAGATGCCATATTTTTATATTCACATTTTTCTTTTAGAAAATCTACTTTTTTATTCAAATATGCACATAAATTTGATAAAGATTGATGTTTCAATACAACTCCTTTTGGAAGTCCTGTTGAGCCTGATGTATATATTATATATGCTGTATCTTCTGGTTTATTTATTTGTTCTATATTACTTTTTGCTTTACTACTAATTTTTTTATCTAATATATCTATTTTATTTTCAAAGTTCATTTTCTCAAATAATTCCTCATTTGTTATTAGTATTTTTGCATCACTATTTTCAAGCATATACTCAATTCTCTTTTCAGGATATGTTGGATCTATTGGAATATAGCATGCTCCTGATTTTAGAACTCCTATTAATGTTGGAATTAATTCCAATGATCTTGGTAGCATAACTCCTACTATATCATTTGGTTTTATATTCTTTTCTTCTCTTAAATATCTTGCTAATTGATTTGCTTTTTCATTTAAGTCTTTATATGTTAATTGTTTTCCTTCAAACACTATAGCTACAGCATTTGGTGTTTTATTAGCTTGTGTCTCAATTAATTCCGCAATTGTTTTGTCTTTTAGATAATCCATTTTAGTATTATTAAATTCATATAATATTTTATTTTTCTCTGCTTCAGAAATAATTTCAATATCTTTTATTGGAACATTTATATCTTGCATAATACATTCTATTGTGTTCATATAATGTTCAAATAATCTTTCTATTGTATCTTTCTTAAATAAATCTGTACAATATTCAATATTAATTATATGAGTCTTTGGCTTTATTTCTAATGACAAATTGAATTTTGAAATATTATTGTTAATTTCAACAATTTGTGTTTCTGTATTATCTAATTTAATAATATTTTCTTCTTTATTTTGATATGTAAACATTACATCAAACAATGGATTTCTTGAATTATCAGCCTTTATTCCAAGTTTTTTTACTAACATATCAAATGGATATGGTTGTTGTGATAAATCATTTAAGATTTGATCTTTCATATCATTTAAAAATTCTATAAATTGTTGTTCCGGATTAATATTTGCTTTTGTTACAATATTATTTACAAACATTCCAATCATTCTTTTTAATTCATTTTGATTTCTATTTGCAATTGGACTTCCTAAAATAATTTCACTCTGTCCTGTATATTTGTATAATAATACATAAAATGCTGAAATAAAGAACATGTATGGAGATGTACCAATTTTCTTTGCAAATCTTTCTATTCTTTTGAATTTTTTCTCATCAATTACATTAGCAATTTTATTTCCATTATAACTTCTATTAGCAGTCATCTTATAATCATATGGCAAATTTAATTGTTCAAAATCTGAATTTTTAAATTTATTTATCCAATAATTTTCTGTTTGTTTTATTTCGTCACTTTCATTATATTTTTCTTCCCATACCGCATAATCTTTATATTGTATTGGAATGTTTTTTAAATTATCTCCATTATATAATCTTTCAAATTCTATAATAAAGTTGTTTAAAGATGTTCCATCCATTACAATGTGATGTGCATCCATTAATACAAATGTCTTTTTATTATCAATATAATGCACTTCCATTCTAATTAATGGTTCTTTTTCCATTTTAAATGGTTTTGAAAAATTCTTAGCAATTTCTTTTATTTCATTTTCTTTATTATAAAATACAGATATTAATCCCTCTGTACTTTCTTCTATTTCTTGCATTACATTATCATTTTTTAATACAAATCTTGTTCTTAAAATACTATGCCTTTTTAAAATTTTATTAAATGCTGCTTTTATTTTATCTAAGTCTAATATTTTATCTACTAGCACACCACCTGGCATATTATAAACAAGATTATCATCACCAATCATTTTTACATTATAGTAAATTCTTTTTTGGGCAGATGATAATGGATATGCCTCTTGAATTGGTGCTTTTTCAATTTTATTTTTTAATGTACCTTTCGTCTGATTTTCTGCTATATAATCAGACATATCTTTTATTGAATAATTTGTTAATATATCTTTTATATTTATTTGTACATTAAATTTAGATAAAATTTTTGTAGATAATGTTATAGCAGTTAATGAATCTCCACCTAACTCTAACAATGTATTATTGATTCCAACTCTTTCAAGTTGTAACATTTTTTCAATTATTTTTATTAGTTTTCGGTCAAGTTCATTTCTAGGTTTAACAATTTCATTTTTGTTATCTTTAAAATCAGGATCTGGTAATGATTTTCTATCTACCTTTCCATTTTGTGTATGTGGAAATTTCACTAATTGCACAAAATATTGTGGTATCATATATTCTGGTAATTCTTTACTTATTCTTTCCTTGATATTACCATTATCATTTGATACTGATGTATAATAAGCTATTAATGCATCTCTGTTATTATTCAATTTTCTCTTAACTACAATACTTTGGATTATATTATTATCCTTTTCTATTTCATTTTCAATTTCTCCAAGTTCTACCCTAAATCCACGAATTTTTACTTGGAAGTCTGTCCTTCCCAAATGAACAATATCTCCGTTTTCATTGTAATACGCTAAATCATTTGTATTATAAATTTTATCTTTGTCTTTAAATGGGTTTTCAATAAATTTTTCTTTGTTTAATTCTTCTCTTTTTAGGTAACCATTTGATACTCCATCTCCACCTATATATAGTTCTCCTGGAACTTCAAATGGTAATAATTTTTGATTTTTATTTAATATGTAACATTGTGTATTAGCAATTGGTTTTCCAATAGAAATTGATTTTTCTTTTGTCAATTCCTTTACTGTTGACCATATTGTTGTTTCTGTTGGTCCATACATATTGAATATTCTAGCTTTGGTTAATCTTTGCATTTTAGTTAGCAATTTGTTCCCTATAGATTCTCCACCAACTAAAATATCTGTTATATTTTTAACAAATTCTAAATTTTCTTTGTTTTCAAATATCGTTGAAAATCTTGATGGTGTTGTTTGAATCATATTTACATTATTTTCTAAACATAATTTATTTAGCAATGCTGGCATGTTTTGTTCATCTTCATTTGCTAACACTAATGTCATTCCAGATGTTAATGTACACCACATTTCTAGTCCAAATATATCAAAACATACTGTTGTTACAGATACCATATTTTTATTGGGTACAAATTCAATAATTTCTTTCATTCCTTTTACAAAATTATTTAGATTTCTATTTGTTACCATTACTCCTTTTGGCTGACCTGTTGAGCCAGAAGTATATATTAAATATGCTAATGTATTTGCATCTAATTTTAAGTTAATATTTTCTTTACTATATGTTTCTTTCTCCTCAGAATCTATATTAATTGTATTACATTTTTCTAAAATATGTTTTTGTGTTTGACTATTAGCTAAAACAAGTTTTGTCTCACTATTTTCTAGCATATATGTTATTCTGTCTTGTGGATATTCTGGATCAATTGGTAAATATGTTGCACCACATTTTAATATTGCTATTAATCCTATAATCATTTCTGGTGAACGATTAAGCATTATTCCGATTATATCTTTTGATTGAATTCCAGCACTTATCATTTTTCTTGCTAACATATTAGCTCTTTCATTTAATTCTTTGTACGTTAGTTTTTTTCCATTACTTATAAGAGCTACTTTATCAGGAAATTCAAGTACCTTATTTTCAAATAATTCAATAACAGTTGCATCTTTATCATATACAACTTCTGTTTCATTAAATTTTCTAAGTAATTTTTCTTTTTCTTCAACTGTAACAATATCAATATCTTTTAAAAGAATATTTTTTGTGCCAATTACTTGATTTATTATATTCAAAATTCTCTTATGAATTGCTTCTATATCTTTTTCTGCATATTTGCTCATTTTATAATCATATGCAACATTCAAACTTCCTGTGTCATTTAAATCATATATTTGTATATCCATATCTTCTGCACAGCAACCATTAAATGTCCATTCTGTTTTATATTTTACATCTCCTTCTGTCTGTTGTGCATTTGTTATTTGATATGACAACAAAATATTATATAAATTAGGAATATTTTTATCTCTTTTTCTTAAATTTTCAATTAAAGCTTGGTATGAATATTTCTGATGTTTCAACATATCCATAGAATCTGTTGCTATATTTTTAACAAATTCTTGGAATCCAATTTTCTCATCCATATTAATCTTAAATGGCGCCATGTTAATAAACATACCAGCTGCTTGTTTTTCTTTAAAATTAGTTCTATTTAATATAGGTGTTCCTATAACAAATTCATCTAATCCTGAAATTTCGCCTATATATATAGCATAAACAGCCATAAAGAAATTATATAGCGATATTCTATTCTCTTTGCAATATTCTTTTATTTTTGCAATATCTTTTTTCTCTATTTGATATTGTTTTCTTTCTCCATCTGGATTGTTTGTATCATTTTTTTCTTTTATACTTCCTGGTATTGTTGCAACTTCTGGTATATTTTGAAATCTCTCTTCCCAGTATTTTTTATCTTTCTCAAATTTTTCACTTTTTTGGTATTCTTTTTCAGATTTAATATAGTCTATATAAGAATATATAGCCTTTTCTTGAATTTCTTTATTTTGTTTTAAAGCTGAATATGTTTTGATAATTTCATTACAAATAAGCGCAAGTGTCCACGCGTCTGAAATTAGATGGTGTATATTAAGCACAAAGGCTCCTTTACCATCTTTAAACTTAAAGATATAAAATTTAAATAATTTTGAATTTTCTAATTTAAATGTTGTTCTTGAAATCTTATTTATTTCATTTTCTAGGTCATTTTGACCCGCAATATTAACAGTGTCTATCTGAATTTTTTTTCTTTCAGATAACACCTGTTTTACTTCTCCATCTACTAATTTAAACTCTAACCAGAAGTTATCGTGTTTCTTGCACACTAATTTTATAGACTCCTCTAACTTATAGAAGTCAACTTTTTCTTGTATTACAGCACTACCACATATATTGTTTATGCTACTTCCTCTGTAGTATTGCTCTGTAACCCAGATTGATTTCTGAGCATTTGTTAAATTCCCCATTTTTCTTAACATCCTTTTTTATAATTATATATTGCATATATCACATACTCTTTTATTGTAACATTATTTTACATATTTTGCAATTTTTTTGGCGAATTTTGTTAAATTTTGCTGAAAAAATATATGAATAAATTTTAATTTTATGTTTCATACTTAATAAAAATTCAGTGGAGGACTAATATGGTTTTAAATAAAATCAAAAAATTTTTTACAATCTTGCTAATACTTTTTATACTTGCAGGAGTTTCTTATTACATTTACTCTACATACAAAAAAATAGATATTACACCTGAATACGAAATTAAGAGAACTGAATCCACAATTCCTTTACAAACTGTGGAAAATGTCACTCAAGAAAGCCAATCTGTGGCAGATATGTTAGAAAAAGTTTCACAAAGTGTAGTTGGAATATCTAAAATAAAAACAAAATCTAATTCAATCTTTTCCTCTAGTAATTCCATAAATGAATTAGGGTTGGGAACAGGAATTATTGTCTCTAATAATGGATATATTTTAAGCAATTGCCATGTTACAGGCAAAAAATCTTCAACATGTTATATCACTTTGGAAAATGGTTATACTTATGAAGGTTCTGTTGTTTGGTGCGATTCTGATTTAGATTTATCTATTACCAAAATTAATGCAACAAACCTTCCTTATGCAACTATTGGAGATTCTTCTAATTTGAAAGCTGGCGAAACAGTTTATGCAATAGGAAATCCAATAGGATATGAATTTAGAAAAACAATTACTTCTGGAATTATTAGTTCTACTAATAGATCCATCAGATTTGAAGAAAATAATAATGTAGTTTATATGACTGATTTAATTCAAACAGATGCTTCAATAAACCCAGGAAATAGTGGCGGACCTCTGTTAAGATCTAATGGCGAAGTTATTGGAATAAACACTGTTAAAATAACTTCTGCCGAAGGTATTGGTTTTGCAGTTCCTGTTAATGTTGTAAAACCTGTAATTGAAAATTTTGTAACCAATAATAGTTTTAATGAAGCTTATCTAGGAATTTACGCTTATGACAAAGAAGTTATTCCTTATCTTTCTTCTGCTCCTAACTTTTTGTCTGGAATATATCTAGTTCATATAAATTCCGATAGTCCAGCAATTTCAAGCGGAATTCAAGTTGGAGATATAATAACTTCTATAGACGGAAAATCTATTAATAATATGATTGAATTAAAAGAATATATCTATACAAAATCTCCTGGAGATACTATTTCTGTTAATGTTAGTCGTGGCTATGTATCAAGGACCTTTGATATTATTTTAAAATAATTTTGGAATTTTTCCCAAATATACTTGAAAAATCCCAAAATTCACAGTATAATAGATAAGGTAATGCGCTCGTAGTTTAGCTGGATAGAATGCGAGGCTACGAACTTCGAGATCGGGGGTTCGAATCCCTCCGGGCGCACCAATGACGTATCTGTTCGAACTAATAGAACAGATAGATACAAAAATCAATCAGAAAATAAATCTGGTTGATTTTTTTGTTGTCTAAAACAATATTAAAATCATCCAAACGAAAGGCTGGTGTATAAATTGAAAATAATTAAACAAGAATTACAATTTGAAGAATGTCTAAAACAGAGACTTAAATTTATATGTAAATTTGCTAAAGTTACCCCTACGTTTATAAATGGTAGCATTAGAAAATTAGAAAAAACTAATCTTACATATATTGAACCACATAAAGTGATTATTAAAAGTATTACTTTTTTAGTTTTCAATTATTCAAATGATGTGTATATTTCAAACTTATCTAAAAAGATAAAATTATCAGAGTTAGAAGAATATTTGAAAAAAATATAAATTTGTAAATATTTGACATTTCTTGAAATCGTGATATAATATAGCCAATTAATTGCATATAGCTGTTCGTCAAAAGCTATATGTTTACGAGCACTTTGAAAAATTTATATTATATTACAATTATATTGTATTTTGTTAAACGGATTTAAGAGATGTCAAAAGTACTCGTATTGTACTTTGATGTCTCTTTTTTGTTAGATTGGAGGTTTAAAAATCGAAAGATGAAAAGAAAAAATGTGGCTTATATATGAGAGTATCAACAGAAGACCAAGCAAGAGAAGGCTTTAGTCTTCCAAAAAAGAGATATTGATTTTATTAATAAAATGAAACTAGATAAAGAATATCAAGAAAAAACTAAAACTTGGAAAGATTATACAAGAGAAGAAAAAGCTGATTTAATAATGAGGTATGTTGAAGATATTGAACTTACTTTAGTCGGAAATGAAGTAAGTTTAAAACAAATAAACTTTAGAGATTCAATTTGTAAACCTTGCCAAGAATTATATGATAAAGGCTATATTGATATTACAAAGCCTATGATACTAGGAAATGTATTAGGTAGTGTTAGGTTTAGTAACTATTTACCAGATGAGGAAGTCTGTGAAATAATAATGAGGTTACAACAATATTATGATGTTCATTTTACAGAGGCAACATATTATTTACAAAAGCAAATGTTCTATTTTAACTTTGCTGAAGATAATAGTGCTATTGTTAGAGTATTCCCATTAGAAGATTATTATAAATTAGATCCTAATAATAAAATGGAAAAATATAGATTTGGAATTTTATATATTAACGAAGAAGATAAGTTTGAAATGCAAGATATTGATACAGCATTTGATTATATTCCAGATGAAAGTAATGATAATGTGATTTATATGAAAGAACCTGTTCCTATTTCAGTGAGTGTTAAACCAGTAAAGTTCTGCGAAGATGAGCTTGATAAAACAAATTAACAGAGCAACAGTGCTCCCAAAAAGTAGTGCTTTTGGGGAAAGAGGAAAAGCAATGAAACGAACTAAAAGGTCAGATGATAATATGACCTTTGGTGAAGTGAAATTTGCTTTGACGAGGTGATAGTTGATTTGAATAAAATTTATCTATGTAGGATAAATTTTATTGCCTCGCAGAGTCCCCAAGTTTTGATAAAATGCCAAAACTCATAGGGGAGAACGCTTTAGTTAAGTACACTAAAATGTTCTCCCTATAAAATAGCTTGTTTAAGCTGTTTTTCTTTTATTTATCATTTTTTCAATTACCATTGTCATATCTTCAAGACTTACTGGAAAAGAAATTATGCCAACACCTCTATATTTTTAATTCTTGTTGTTCCTTATCATAATTAAAAGATAAGTTTCTAAATCTGTCATCTGTAATCTTTCCAGATACATTATCTTCATAAATATGCATAA
>ULYR01039565.1_pt1 | contig 10424 bp, 9 predicted proteins | sample 1962341 | NCBI WGS metagenome assembly ULYR01 (sample SAMEA4835868, study PRJEB28245) | human gut metagenome | biome: gut microbiome; material: fecal sample | place: Denmark | collected 2008 | reverse complement strand
TCAGCGATTTTGAGCGCATCAGCGACCATTCCGTAAACCTGATGGAATCTGCCGAGGAGATGCACACCAAAGGAATCCAGTTCTCGCAGGATGCCCGCGACGAGCTGCAGGTGTTGGAGGATGCGGTGCAGGATATTCTGAACCGCACCACTGATGCTTTCCGCAAGGGTGATCTGCATCTTGCCAGCAAGGTGGAACCGCTGGAAGCCGTGGTCAACGAGCTGGTACGTGCCATCAAGGCCCACCACATTGCCCGCCTGCAGGCCGGCAGCTGCTCCATTGAATATGGCTTTGTGCTGGACGACCTGTTGACCAACTATGAGCGTGTGTGCGACCACTGCAGCAACGTAGCCGTTGCACAGATCGAGGTTGCACAGGACAGCTTTGATACCCACGCATACCTCAACGAGCTGCGTCACGGCAATGACACCAAGGAAAGTGAGGAATTCCATCGCCGTCTTGACCGTTACCGTGAACGCTATCTCTTCCCTGAAAATCAATCTGCGGAGGATTTTGACAAATGATCTATATTGTTGAAGACGATGCCGCCATCCGGGAGCTGGAACAGTATGCCCTGCAGTCCAGCGGATACGAAGTGACCAGCTTTGAAAGCTCTGAGCCGTTCTGGCAGGCCATGCACGCTGCAGAGCCGGAACTGGTGATCTTAGACGTGATGCTGCCCGGTGAGGACGGTTTTTCCATCCTGAAAAAGCTGCGCAACACCCCTTCCCTGCGCAGGCTGCCCGTCATCATGGTGACTGCAAAATCCAGTGAGCTGGACACCGTGCGCGGGCTGGACTGCGGCGCCGATGATTACATCTCAAAGCCTTTTGGCATCATGGAATTTTTGAGCCGGGTGCGCGCCGCCTTGCGCCGCTCGGCTCCGGAAGCACGTCCCAACGTACTCAGCTTTCACGAGATCCTGCTGGACAATGCCCGTCACAACGTGACTGTGAGCGGAACGCCGGTGGAGCTGACCTACAAGGAGTACAGCCTGCTGCGTTTGCTGCTGGAGAACACCAATCTGGTGGTGACACGCGAGACCATTCTGCAGGTGGTGTGGGGCACCGACATTTCGGTGGAGAGCCGCACTGTGGATATGCATATCCGCACCCTGCGCAAAAAGCTGGGGGATGCCGGCAAATACATCTGCACTGTGCGCAAGGTGGGTTACAAGCTGACCGATGAAGAGGAGGCCGGTGAAGAATGAAGCTGCGCAGCATGGAAGAAAAGATCAGCTACCGCCTGTTCCTGATGGGCTTCCTTGGTCTGCTGTTCACGGCGGCGCTTTGCATCTTTGTTTTTCACAAGGCATTCACGGCTCAGGCATGGACCAGCCTTGAGCGGGAAGCCGATCTGGTAAGCGCCGGTTATGATCTGGTGCAGGACCCGCAGCAGCTTTCGTCCTTTGTTACCAATGATCTGCGCATCACCCTGATCTCGCAGGACGGCAGCGTGCTGTTTGAATCTGCTACCGATCAGCCCATGGAGAACCATCTCTCCCGCCCGGAGATCCGTCGGGCCATGACCGAAGGTGTGGGCCGGGACATCCGCGATTCCCAGACCATGGGCTACGAGACCTATTACTATGCCGTACTGTTGCCCAACGGTGAGATTTTGCGCATGGCACAGGATGCAGAAACGGTCTGGTCTATTTATGATTCGACCCTGCCTGCCATCGTGCTGAGCTGCGTTGCACTCATGCTGGCCGCCGCTGTGCTGGCAGCTCTGCTCACCCGTGCATTGGTCTCCCCTGTGCTGAGCATGACCGAAGATCTGGATCATATTCAGGACAATGTTCCCTATAAGGAGCTTGTCCCCTTTGCCGAAAGCATCCACTCTGACCGCATCCTCCGTGAGAACAATGAAAAGATGCGGCAGGAGTTTACTGCCAATGTCAGCCATGAGCTGAAGACCCCGCTGACCAGTATTTCCGGCTATGCGGAGCTGATCGAGACCGGCATTGCAAAGCCTGAGGATGTGCCGGGCTTTGCCCAGAAGATCCATGTGGAGGCCAGCCGTATGATCCAGCTGGTGAACGATATCCTGCAGCTTTCCAGTCTGGACAACGCCAGCGAAGCCGGTTCTGAGCCGGAGATGGAGACAGTGAATCTGCTTACCGTTGCCAAGGACTGCGTAGAGCGCCAGAAGCTGAATGCCCGCCGGGCTTACATCTCGCTGAACTGTCTGGGCGAAAGTGCTCTTGTGCACGGCAACCGTGCCCTGCTGGACGAGCTATGCCAGAACCTGTGCGATAATGCGATCCGCTATAATCGTCCCGGCGGTAAGGTACAGATCACCACAGCCTGCAGCCGCGACGGACACTGCACCCTGACTGTGGCCGATAACGGCATCGGCATCCCGAAAGAAGCACAGTCCAGCGTGTTTGAGCGCTTCTATCGTGTGGATAAGAGCCGCAGCAAGGCTACCGGCGGTACCGGTCTGGGCCTTGCCATCGTCAAGCATATCGCACGCATCCACAACGCACGCATCAAGCTGGAAAGTCAGGTGGATGTGGGCACTACCATTACTGTCACCTTCCCCACTGCCAACTGAATCACATCGGTAAAAATCTCACGTCTGCCTGCAATTGCGGGCAGGCGTTTTTTATTGTGATCTTTTCTCTGCCCACACCGTTCTGCAATGCACTGCGCTGCTGCAGATGCACAAGGTCGATGCCCTGCTGCCAGAAAGACTGCACCGTCTGCGTGCACAGTTCTGCCAGCTGTTTGCACTGTGCGGCGCTGGGCTGCGGCGTATCATAGCTGCGCTGACAGTCCAGCCGCAGACTGGCAGTTTCTTCCCGCAGGGTGACAGACACGCTGCATCGGCGGACCGTTACCGGCTCACCTTCCAGCCAGAAAGTATGCACGCCTCCCATTTCCAGCAAAAGCCGCGCTGTTTCCGCCTGCCGGGCCTCCAGCTCAATGCTGTTTTCCACTCGCCAGAGGATGCTTGTATCTGCAAGTGCCACTTCCTGTTTCTCTGCCCGCAGCTGCGGCAGAAGCATTCCGTCCTGATACTGGTAAAGCCTCGGCATCTGGTCTGTGCACTGCTTGAGCAACTCAAGCAGTTTGTTCGGAAATTCCTGCTTTTCCGCTGGAAGTTCCTCCAAAAATCCATCGTCCATCTCCAGCACAGAAACTTTTGCCGATACCCTGCCCTGCCTGTTTTCCAGCACCGTACGCTCATACGCTGCAAGCAGCTCTGCCGATGCATTTTGATCGATCAGCAGATAATCGCACAGGCGGTAATCCGCCTTTTGCGGCAGTTGCTTTTGAGCCGCCGCCAGCGCTTTTGCCAGCGTGTCCGCCTGCGCCAACTGCAGCTGCACAGCCCCAGAAGCCTCGGATGCATCGGCGGCGGCTTCCGGAGCCTGATACAGCAGCCCTACGGTGATGGACTGTTCCTTCTGAGCAAGATACAGCGCACGCACCATGCTTTTTTCAGTGGTCTCGCAGCGCAGAAAAATCAGGCACCACCCGATCAAAAGCACCGCACTGAGAGAGCGCAGTTTCTTCTGCTTCATTTTGCCGCTCCTTTCCCGCACTGCACCGCGCGCTGCCACACGGTACGCACTGCCGCGCAGAGAAAGCCGATGCGGAAGATCGCGCAGGTGAGCCAGATGAGCAAAAGCAGCGCATCCATGCGGGAGAAAACATCTGCACTCCATGCCCGCAGCAGTTCCTGTGCCGGGTAATCCGCTGCGCCAAATACGAGGCACATCCCGGCAGTAAGACCCGCCTGTGCCAGAAAGGTGAGCCATGGCAGCCAGGACATGCTGCGCGGCTCTTCATAACCTGCAAGAAGCGGCCAGAACAAATACTCCGCATACAGCGGAACACGCGGCCAGCGGGCCAGTTGCATAGCATCTGCCGTCAGCAGGTGCGCCCAGTCCATCTGCCCGGCAAGCCCTGTCAGACAGACCAGCCCACCCAGCAGCACGAACCACCACAGTACCCGTGCCGGAGCATCCCAGCCGGAAGGCGGAATACACCACCCTGCCCAGAGCAAAAGCGGCAGCAGGCCGATCAGCGCCATGGAGCGGAACTCCTGCTGGCAGATGTTCTGGGCCTGCATTACGGTTCCAAACAACTCTGCCAGAAACCATGCTCCTGCGGAAAACAGCCAGACCCACTGCATGGCTGCCCGCTGCCAGCAAGCAGAGAACACCCCACTGATGCATGTGAGCAAAAGAGCCTGAACCGCTCCATGAATGATCATCCCACGCGGAGAGATACCGGTCTGCATTTCTTCTGCCAGCGCAGCTGTCCACACACTCAGTGCCAGCACGGGAGCAGAAAAGCCTTTCTGTTTTTGTATCATTTTCCCTCCCGTTTCTGCCAGATATTAAAGTCGTGCGCTGAAAGACGGCGGTAGTTGCGGCGGATGATGCCATCCTCTTCCATGGGCCGCTGCGGGAACGGATGCGCCGCCAGATATGGCACCTGCAGGCAGGCTGTGCCGGAAAGACTGAGCAGAACTGCAAAAAAAGCCCCCGCAAGGCCCACCGGCCCGGCAAGACCTGCAGCCAGCACCACACCCAGACGCAGCAGCGTAGCAGGCTCGTACAAAGAGGGCGTGACGAACACCGCGATGGCCGTGATGCTTGCCACAAAGATCACCGGCGTGCTCATAAGCCCGGTGGCAATGGCAGCATCGCCGATGATCAACGCGGACACCAGACTGACCGAATGCCCCAGCGACTGCGGCATCCGCAGACCTGCTTCCCGGATGACCTCCAAAATGAGTATGACCAGCAGCATTTCCGCAAACAGCGGCAGCGGTGTGGCCTTCTCCGCCGCTTCGATCTTGTACAGAAGCTGCGGTGGAATCAGCTCCGGCAGGTAAACCGCCAGACAGACGAACACACCCGGCAGAAATACTGTGAGGTAGAACGAAACATATTTGAGGATGCGCAGAAAAGAGGAAAACACGGCGGTGGATGCATAATCGTCCAAGCACTCAAAATTTTCGCAGAAAAGAGCCGGAAGCACCATGGCAGAGGGACTTCCGTTGACCAGCACCACGATCTTGCCCTCACAGATCTTTGCCGCCGCCACGGCAGGCCGCTCGGTGTAGCTTACCGGCGTGAACAGCCGCGCCTTGCCCGGCAGCAGCCACGGCACAAAGTAACTGGAATCCAGCAAAAGCTCCGGCTTTGCAGCGGCAAGCGCTTTGCGCACACGGATCACCATGGCGGAGTCTGCCCTGTTTTTGCAGTAGCAGATGGCGTATTCCGTTTGCATTTCGGTATCGGCCTGCGCCACCTCCTGCACCAGATGTTCGGTACGGATGAGCCGCCGCAGCAGGCTCAGATTGACCCGCAGTAGGTCGGCAAAGCCTTCGCGTGAGCCGCGCAGATTGCCCTCCCCGGAAGGCTCGTCTACCGAGCGGAACTTCAGTCCCTGCACCGAGAAGGCAATGCCCTTTGCGCAGCCGTCCAGCAGTAAGACCGCCATGCCTGCCGTCATTCGTTTGATCAGATCAGCCAGATCTGTTACCGGCTCACTTTCTGCCGGAAAGGCTGAGCCGTGCAGGATCAGCTCAAAGACCTGCGGCCCGGTGCAACGCTGGCCTGCCTGCTGCGGCGGTGCCTGACGGCTGGCCGCATCCAGTAAAAGCTCCCACAAAGAATCCAGGCTTGCCATGCCGTCAAACAGCAGGATGCTTCCCCTGCAATGATAAATCGTGATCTCCTTGGCATAATAATCCGCAGAGGTGCCAAACATTTTGTCCAGCACCGCAAGATTTGCCGCAAGGCTCTGTGATAACTGCCGCATCCAACCACTCCTTTGCACAGCAGTATGCCCGGCTGCAGCGGCATCCATTCCGCCAGAAACGACAGGAGGTCTTGTTGCTTGAAGCTTCTGATCTGCCGCACGATCATCATTTATCTGTGCGTTCTGTTTGCCATGCGGCTGATGGGCAAGCGCCAGCTGGGCGAACTGCAGCCCGAAGAACTGGTGTCCACCATTCTCATTTCCAATCTGGCATCCATCTCCATTGAATCGGAAGAGGTGCCCATCACATCCAGCCTGATCCCGCTGTTTCTCATTGCAGCGCTGGAACTGCTGGGCTCCGTGCTGAGCTTCCGCAGCCAGAAATTCTTCAACTTTCTCTCCGGCAGACCCAAAACGGTGATCTTGGACGGGCAGATCGATCAGAAAGCCTTGCGGATGTTACGGCTGACCACAGCTGACCTGATGGAAGCGCTGCGCGGTAAAAATATTTTTGACCCACGGGAGGTCTCCTACGCGGTGATCGAGACGAACGGCACCCTTTCGGCAGCACTGCGGCCAGAAAAAGAGCCAGCCCGTCTTGCTGACCTGCAGCTGAAGGTGACCCATACCAACGCCACCATTCCCTTTGTACTGGACGGACAGGTGCTGGAAGACAACCTGCGCTGGTGCGGCAAGGACCGCGCGTGGCTGGAACGCACGGCGCAGGCCAACACCCTGCTGCCGGAAGAAATTTTGCTGCTGATCGGCAACGAGACCGAGGATTATTTTTTGCTAAAAAAAGAGAACCGCCGTGCCGGCGGCTCCCATTGAGGTGAGCGGATGAAGCGGATCTATGCATGTATCGCCATTGTGGCCGTACTGTTGAGCGTGGCCTTTTACAGCAGCTGGAAGGTGCAGAGCTTTGCGGATGTGATCTCGGCAGACCTTGACACCGCCGCCGAAGCCATCCGCAATGCCGACTACCCTGCCGCCCGGCAGGCACTTGCTGATGGTGCCGACCGGTGCGACCAAATGCGCACCAAAATGAACCACCTGCTGCGCACAGCAGATTTTACCGAGCTGGAAGCTGCACTGCGGGCGGCGGACGGACACCTGGAAATGGGTGCCCCAGAGGAAGCCTTTGGTGAGCTGCGCCGCGCACAGGTACAGGTGGAAACACTGGAATGGCTCTCGCACCGGCTGGTATAAACAAAAACACCGGCCCTGCCCCATTGGGCGAAAGCCGGTGTTCTGATGCGAATTATTTCTGTGGTTCCTTGCGGTCGCCCATCAGCTTTTTCAGCTCATTGAAAAAACTTTCCACGTCTGCAAACTGACGGTAGACCGATGCAAAGCGAACATATGCCACTTCGTCGATTTTTTTCAGTTCCTGCATGGTCAGCTCACCGATGCGCACGCTGGGGATCTCACGGTCGTAGGAGCTGAGCAGCGTCTGCTCAATGCTGCTTACCGCACGCTCCAGCGATTCGTAGCTGACTGGCCGCTTGGCGCAGGCACGCACCATGGCGTTGAGCAGCTTCTGCCGGTCGAACGGCTCACGGGAGCTGTCCTTTTTGATGACCACAAGCGGAACAGTCTCCACGACCTCATAGGTCGTAAAGCGCATATGGCAGCTCAGGCATTCGCGGCGGCGGCGGATGCGCTCACTGTCTTCGGTGGGGCGGGAATCGATCACTTTGGATTCCTCGGCTCCGCAATAGGGACACTTCATGTTCTGTTCCTCCTGTCCGGTCTGACCGGGCTGTGTTTTTAGGCTTTGGTCTTGGGCTTGCGCTCACTCCACAGCACCCACGCAGAGGTGGAAACGCACAGCGAAGTGTACACGCCGCTGATCATGCCCATCATCAGCGGGAACGCAAAGGTAAAGATGCTGTCCAGACCATACAGCTTTGCCACGATGCACATAACGCCCAGCGCCATCACCGTGGTAATGGTGGTGATCAGGGTGCGGCGGGCGGACTGGTTCACCGAGTGGTTCACCAGCTCTTCAAAGGATGCCTTTTTACCCATCAGGGTGCGGTTCTCGCGGATACGGTCGTAGACCACAACGGTATCGTTGATGGAGTAGCCAAGGATGGTAAGCATGGCGGCAATGAAGTTGCCGTCCAGCGCGGTGCGCAGCAGCACAAAGGTGCCAAATACCACCATCAGGTCGTTCACAAGCGCCAGCACTGCCATCATGCCACCGGTCAGGCCGCCGATGTTCTTGAAGCGCAGGGCGATGTACAGCAGGATCAGCACCAGTGCAAACAACACGGCAACCAGACTCTTCTGCAGGAACTTGGTGCCCATGGCAGCGCTGACGTTGCTCAGCGACAGCTGTTCAAAATTGTTGTCCGGGCAGCTTTCGTTCAGGCTGTCCAGCAGCTTGGCCACCTGCTCGGTAGTCACTGTTTCGGTACCGGGCATCGAGATTTTCAGGGTCTGGTCACCGGTAGCAACATTCTCGCCGGTCTGCAGGGTCAGGCCGTTATTTTCCAATGCAGAGGATGCAACCTTCTGCACATCCGACATGGTAAAGCTGCCCTCGTAGCTCAGGGTGATCATGGCACCGCCGGTGAACTCGGTATCCAGATGGACACCCAAAACCACTGCGCACAGCACGATGGCTGCCATCAGGCAGGAGGAGATCGTCAGGAAGCGCTTGCGCAGGCCCACAAAGTCGATGGGCTTCTTCTCGGTTTTTTCCTTGCCGGGCTTTTCAGCGCCGTAAAGCCAAGGATTGCGCAGTGCCTTGATGGATGCCGCACCGCGGATCATCACACGGGTAGCAAACACGCCAAACACAAAGTTCAGCAGCACGCCGGTGAGCAGCGTGTAACCGAAGGCATAAATAGTGCCTGCGGTGGAGGGGCCAAAGGCAAAGAACACAAAGTGGAGTGCCTTTGCAAACATGCCGTCCGAGGGGCCAAAGGCACCCATCAGCACGATGGCCACGATGACGATGGTCACGTTGCCGTCAACGATGGGGGTCAGGCCGCGGGCAAAACCGCTCTTGAGCGCGCCATCCAGAGACTTGCCGTTTTTCAGCTCTTCCTTGATGCGTTCTGCCGTGATAACATTGGCATCCACGCCCATGCCGATGGCAAGGATGATGCCTGCGATGCCGGGCAGGGTCATGGTAAAGCTTTCAAACACCGGGAAGTAGCCGGAAACGAACGCCAGCGTTGCTGCCACCTGACCAGCCAGTGCAATACATGCAAGGAAGCCCGGCAGACGGTACAGCATCGTCATGAACACCACGATCAGTGCAAAGGCGATCAGGCCGGCCAGAACCATGGCGCTCAGGCTGTTCTCGCCCAGACTGGGGCTGACGGTGGAATAGCTGTCCACCGTCAGTGCAAAGGGCAGTGCGCCGGAGTTGATCTGGCGGGCCATCTTGACGACCTGCTCCTGCGTGAAAGGATTGGAAGCCGAGCTTGTAATGATGGCAGAGCCATCGGTAATAGCAGTATTGACCGTAGCCGTGCTCACGTTTTCATCGTCCAGCCAGATGCTGATGGTGCCGCCCGATGCAGCCAGCTTTGTGGTAGCATCGCCAAATGCCTTGGCACCGTCATCGGTGAACTTCAAGGAGACGAAATATTCCGAAGCACCGCCATTGCTGACGGGGCCATACTGAGCTGCGGCGCTCTCGATCATGGAGCCGTCCAGGATCAGCTCACCGTCCGCACTGCTTCCCTCGCGGAAGGTCAGATAGGCGGTGGTGCCGATCTCATCGATTGCAGCTTCCGGGTCAAAATCCGTCTCACCGGACTGCCACGGGAATTCCAGGATCAGGCTGTCGGAATTGTTGTCCACATACAGCTCATAGTCGGTCACGTTCAGCGCCACGAGACGGTTCTCAATGACGAGCTGGGCTGCTTCCAGCTGTTCTTCGGTAGCATCGTAGCCATCCGACGGCACAAAGGTGACGTTGACACCGCCCTTGATATCCACACCGAAGCGGATATCCTTTGCACCTTTGATGTAGGTCGTGGTCGTATCGCCGTACTTGGCATACACACCGAAGAACGCAGTATACACAAATACCACGATCAACAGCACTGTGGCGATCAGATGCCATGCTTTGCCTTTTGTTTTCATAAAATTCAGGGAACCTCCAAAAGCAGCAGTTCTTGCAGCTGCCGCCCGTATTCTAGTGCGGACCGCCTGCTCCGGCGGGCCTTATCATTTCCGCAAGGGGGCCGTCGTGCCGGCTTTCTTGCGACAAAACTCCCCTGACGGCCCAAACGGGCCGCACAGAGGAGATAAAATCAAAAAATGTTAGTCTGCCTTGTCAGCCAGCAGTTTTTCTGCCACAGCCAGACGCACACAGATGCACAGCAGTTCGGAAGCGGTTTCCACCTCGTCCAGGCTGGGATAGGTGGGCGCAATGCGCAGGTGAGAATCCTCGGGGTCCTTGTGATAGGGATATGCAGAACCGGCACCGGTCAGGGTCAGGCCCGCATCCTTGCACAGACTTGCCACGCGCTTTGCACAGCCGGGCATCACATACAGGCTGATGAAGTAGCCGCCCTTGGGGTCCGTCCAGTGGGCAATATCCCCGCAGGGGATGAGGTTGTTCCTGAATGCGGTCTTGACGGCATCAAAGCAGGGCACCAGACGACGACGGTGCTTTGCCATGTGGGCCAGCACACCTTCCTTGTTCTTCAGGAAGCGGACGTGGCGCAGCTGGTT
>ULYR01040548.1_pt1 | contig 10440 bp, 6 predicted proteins | sample 1962341 | NCBI WGS metagenome assembly ULYR01 (sample SAMEA4835868, study PRJEB28245) | human gut metagenome | biome: gut microbiome; material: fecal sample | place: Denmark | collected 2008 | reverse complement strand
ACAAAAAATATTATTATTTTTTTTAATTTTGTCATGTAAAACTCCTTACTATTTTATTTTACAGGTCTTAGTGCATAATTAAATGCTCTTGTTCTTTTTGCTGGTGATGCATTTCTAATTGCATTACCACTACCTGCATTGTATATCTTATTATCGCCTGCATATATTTCAACATGGCTACTATAACATAGCACATCTCCTGCTTGCAAATCTGCTTCATTTGTTATCATTTGAAAACCTTTGCTTTTCATAATTTGTTGTAACCCTGAAGCACTATCATTATGTTCTGAATCACTTAAATATCCAGCCTCTTGTAATACCCAAGAAACATATGTAGCACAACATGTATGGTGATATCCAGTTTTTGATGCTTCAAATGTACTGTTTAATCCATGTCCTCCTCCTGAACATTCCTCATAACTGTTTCCTCCATATACACAATACGTATACTTATTTTGTTCCATATAACTATGTATTTTTTGTGCTACCTCTATTACAGTTCCACCACCTTCAGAGTGCCATTTATTAATAGTATCATAATAACCTGTTTGGAATAGTGTCCACTCTGACTTTCTTCTTCTTTCTAAACCTCTGCTAAAAGCTCCTTTAACGGTGTTTGGTAAATACATATATGTTGTATATAGCTGATGACCAAAATCGGCATTCGAATCTTTTTTACTGAATTTATCATCTCTGCTCTGATCCCAAAAAGAATTATATGCTTCAACAAAATTTTTACCATTTCTTTTTGATACTGCACCACTGGTTCCCGCATTATATGCTCTAGAAATCAATGCATTTATTTGGTATTCTGTTAAATTCAATCCCGCAACTGCATTTCTAATACCATTTCCTTTTTCTTCAACTTCCATTTTTTCAATAGAATCCACAAAATCTTTATCTATCTCTGCACCTAATGCCAATGTATATCCTGCTTGTTTAAACAATTCTGTATGTCCACAATTATAAATATCAACACCATATCCTACAACTAAATTTCCATATCCATCATCTTCTATTTTATATTTTGTTCCATCCGCACTGGTTGGTGGGTTTGCCCCTTCCCAACTATGTATATACTCAATTAATAAATCTGATGCACTTCCAGACGAATCAAAATCAACAAATCCATTTGAATCAAATATAGAAAATTCAAATTCTGTAACTCCATAATTCTTTCCAGTAACTTTATAAAACAAATACTTAGTTAAATCAATAAAATTATCACCTAATCCATTGCCTCTCATTATCTTCCATAACCAACTCGTAGCATCATCAGTCAAATAATCCTTAGCATTTCTATGTTTTCCTTTTCTTAAAATCTTAACAAAATTATCTTTATCAGCATCTTTATCATCCTTAGGATTACTAACCGGAGTCTTAGAAACATATTTCTGTTCGGAAACAGTATTAGTAGTAGACTCTTTTCTATCAATTTTACGCTGATATCTATCAACTTTAACATAGGTTGCTGTAACCTGAAGAGGTTGTTCTGTCTCAGTAGTAGAAGATGTACCACCTGAAGTACTAGATCCACCATTATTAGGAGTCAATGTAACATTATCATTTATATTCTTATCAGAAAGAACCGGTTTCTTAGATCCACCATCAGAAGATGGTTTTTTATTATTACCACTAGCACTTGGAACCCTTGAATTACTATCAGTTCCCATAGTCTGTGCTCTACTTGAAGTAGGCTTATGTTTCTCAATATAATCGGTTGTTATTTTAATCATTTCTTTAGCATGATCACAATTTAGCAATAATGCATTATCTTTAGAATTGCCGGAACTTTCCCTCTTGTAGCACATACTCTGTTTCTTTAGGATCCATATCTTTTGTATTAGATTCATTTGATGTTACCTGTGCTTCCTGATATGTATATTCTTGGCTATAATCAACTATCCACACATCTGCCTTTGTCAACGCAAATTCTACTCTATTAATTTTATTGACAACAGTATGTGTAATTTTATAATCAGTATCTTCTGTCTCGACATCCGGATCTTTCTTTATTCCAACAGAAGAAGTTGCTTTATCATCCGGCCACCAGTACCCTTTAGTTGGAACATTTTTCACACCATAAGTAGTTGATGGCGTTACTTCAACATATGTATCAGTTCTATTTTGCTTTTTATATGTGAACACATCAGTATCAGTTGTGGTTGTAACATTATCATAAATAGATATTGTGATTTTACTATTTTCAACCAAATCTGCAAGTTCTGAAACAAAAGCTCTGTCTCTACCAATAACCAATAATGACCATAAATATTTAAAAGGCATTACATATTTTTGAGTTGCATTTTTATAATTAATTTTCTCAGTTCCAATAGATACAGTTGTCTTTTTATAATTACCATCTGAACCTTTATCACTTTCGCTTAGGTCAGGTGCATAATCGCTTAAAACCATTTTACTATCATTAGATTCAAGGGTTTCAGTAGTTGTATTCTTGTAAGCAATAACCGCATTTTGTTCCTCATCTAAAGTGAAATAATCTAAAGCCTTATCGTCGCCATTACTAACATAACTATTAAAAGTTTCTGCTTTAATAAATTTCAACATTTTACTTGAACCATTTTGTTGGTGCCTCTCGAACTGAATTATACCATCCAATTTTTTCTTACCATTTGCATCAGTTGCTCCGTCTCCCATTTTAGGGTATTGAGTTATAATTTCCGCATTTAGTAATTTTTCTAGTTCCTCTGGTTTCTTTAAATAATCAGAGTAAACATCATCCATACACCATAATATTTCTGCTTCAGTTAATTCATTTAAACTTGTAACCTTTGGTTTCTTTTTCAACTTTTTATTGATTTTCAAAACATCAATAATTTCCTCGTCTGTCATACCACTAATTTTATCTTCAGAGAATTTTCTATCTATTAATGCATCTTTAATTAATGCATTTTTATCAACCTTTAATCCTCCGCCACTGCCATCATCATAAACAGTTGGTGAAACATTACTTTCGTATCTTGTTGAACCTCTTTTTTCGTCATTATCATTAGTCTGCCATTCTTCTCCATCATTAATTACTTTAAAATAATCCATTGCAGAAATGAAAATTAGTACAAGAATAATTATAATAACAATAAGAAGTTTTTTTGCTTTAAATACAGACTTTAAAACATTTTTTATTTTTTTCTTAACATTTGGTATATCTTTTTCTAAATCTTCCATGTTCCACCTCCTTTTGAGTTTGTAAATTTTTGGATTTTATAATTTAACAGGAAAACTTAAAATTCCTTCATAAGTACTTTTATCTTCTGTATTTTGATATTCTTCATAATTTAATACAAATTTTGAAAATACCATACTTTTTAAAGATTTTGTTGAACTATATGGACTTGCAAATTTTATTTTTAATTTATTTGTATATTTACTTTGTATTATTAACTTGTTTTTTAAAATCTCATTACTATAAAAATATGATTTTGCATTATTCTTGTCCAATAAATATACGGATTTAGTGCTTTCCCCTGTATCTAATAAAATACTATTTTCTGTATTATTTTTTACAGATATTGTATATGTTTCATAGTCCATATATGTGTTTATTTCATCTATTGTTATATCAACATTTTTGTATGATGTTGTTTTGTCTTGTGGTTTTGTCCTTCCTACATAATTGTTAATGTTTATTTTATAATCACCATCTTTTTCAACTATTGTAACATAATCTTGTTTTGTTTGATTTCCATCAATTTTTCCTGTAGATAATATATCTCCTGTCATTCTTACTTGGTATGTATCTCCAAACCAGTTTTCTATTGTGTATGTTCTTTTTCCTTCACTAAATAAGTCGTTGTAATAAATTCTTTTGAATTCATCAATTGTTGGATACATTTCTTCTTTGCATTCGTCTGTTAATAAATTGTATGCATTTTCTATGTTTCCTTCGTTACAATATTTGAAAAAATTGTCAATTACATCTGTGTCTTTTTTTAGTTTTTTTTCTGATATTGAGGTTCCAGATACAGCGGATTTGTTTGATACTATGCTTTTGTTGTTTTGCATTATTTCGTTTATTCCGCTTGTATCTTTTTCTTCCTCTTTTTTGTTTTTTGCCATCACGTTTAGTAGTTGTAATAGTCCAAAAAGAAAGACTATAATTATTAGTGATATGTACACTTTCTTTCTGTTTTGATTGAAATATCTTATTATTCTATTCATAATTATAGTCCTCCTCTAAATTACTTATTATTAAAAAAGTCCTTTCCATTTTTAAGCAACTTATATGTATCATCAACTTGTTTACGAAGTTCTACTGTCGCACCCTTTACAGTTTGTTGTCTATTATATTCTTCCTGTTTTTGTGCCGTTCTTTGCTTAGCGTTTTCTCTATTTCTTGCTAGGATGTCATTTCTTGATTTTCTATCTTCATCTGACATATCAGGTGTTAGATCTGGTGGCACTTCATCTTCAGGAATCGGTGCATAATCTTTTGGTTCTAATCCATTTGCTTTTTCGACTCTGCGTGCTAATGATTTATTAATTTTTTCATCTTCACTCGGATCAGAAACATCCACTTTTAAACCTTCTGTAACCTTAACACGTCTCATAGCATCATTAATATCTAAACCATCTTCTGTCATTTTTTGTACAGCATAAATTTGATTTCCTTCTGTTAGTCCATGTCTAATACATGTTTCCATATTCTCCTCTAGATTTTCTCTACTCATTCCCTCAGTTGCTTTATTTAATTGTCTTTGGAATATAGGATCTTCTCTCTTTTGTTTTATTAATTCATCTTGTGCTCTAATTTTTTGTTCTTCAACTGTTTCATAGTCTGATCGATAATCATCTAAAAATTGTTTACCACCATTATATATATTTCCAACAGTATCTGCGGTTGATGATGGAATACCTTTTGTTAAAGCATATCCACCAACTCCAGCAGTCACCATGTTTTGGGCAATTTTTGTTGGATCTCCAGATACAATACTTGCAACACCTGCAGCAGTTGCTGCAGCAGTGGCACCAAGTACTCCAGTTGCAACACCTAATGCCCTTCTTATTGGTTTTTTAGCACCTGCTTTTTTAACAAATCTTTTACCAGCTAATTTTCTTGCATTATTCATTGCTTTTAATTTTCTTTTACGATTTTCTTTACGTATCTGTCTAGGATCTGTTACTATTGGTGTATTCGGATTCGTTCTTTGAGAATTTTGCGTTCCATTGCTTCTTCCAATTAAACTAGAAGATAACTCATTTCCTGATGATCCATTTCCAGGTAAACCATTTCCCGATACCCCATTTCTTGATGATCCATTTCCAGGTAAACCATTTCCTGTTCCACCTATGGCTCCTAATCCTGTTGTATTATTTGCAATTCCTGGTACACCTGCACCAACATCTTGTCCATTTGCATTATCATTATCACCATTTCCAATCTTAAACATACCGTCCGTATCAACTTTATCACTCATAAAATTAATTTTTCCATCGCCACCATCATCAGAGTCATTTTCACTTCCACCACCGGAAGGTCCTCCTCCACCTTTTGGCGGATGTGGTGGTCTTAATAATTTATTAATGCCTCCCATCATAAGTGCTGCTCCTGCAGGTCCCGCAAACATTCCCGGAGTACCTGCTTTTTCAAATCCAAAGAATTTACGCATTAATTTTTCTGCTGGAGTCATAAATCCGATTGCAACAACTGCATATATTAAGTTTTGACTAGCAAATGTCATTGCAGACCCTATTAATACCATGTACAATATTAAATGCAATGGTTGTATTAATAAATTAAATATATATTCTTTAAACCACATATTAAATGCTTGTGCTTTTCCATCATTCATTTTATCAATTGGATATGTTAATGCAACCAATGGAGCAATCATTGTTAAAAATGCCATATATACAACCCTTTTTACATATGTCCATGTGAATATCAATGTATACAAAACTAAAACAATATAAATTATTTTATAACCAATACTTGCATATGCATAGTTTGTTGCATCATCATCTTTATCAGTAAGTTGAGCTAACATTCTTGCTTGTTCCGTAAAGTTATTTGTTGGCCAATATAAATTTCCATTTTTAAACAAATCGTTATACTTTGTATCTGTTTTATTCTCTTCAACTAAAATTTGATATGCTTTATTTACAAGTTCTTTATCTTCAATTTCAAATAATTGCGTACCTCTTGTTACCGCTACATCCCCATCTAATTTGCCTTTTTCCTTTGCTGCTTTTTTTTCATTTTCAGATAATTTATCACTTTCAGTTGTTGAAACAACTGCAGACTGTATAACCGAGGTTACCTTTTTAACAGCAATATTAGAAAATGACATAATATACTGCATTAAAAATAATAAACAAATTGCTACAACCCAATCTACCAAAAGTTGCTTATATTTTGCTTTGTCTCCTGCAGTACTTGATAGCATTATTCTTATTCCAACATATACTAAAATTGATAACATTCCTACAATTGATATATCTCTTAATATATTATACCAATTTGCTATAATAGGCCTTAAATTATATGCAGTGGAAGCATAGTATGTTTGGCTTGAACTTTCAATTTTATATATATCATATGTATAACTTGGCATAAAACTAGTTGCATTTTTATGAATAACTATATTATATTTATCTTTATAATTATATTCCGCCTTATAATTACCACTAGTAACTTCCTCTTGAACGAATTTATTTTCTTTTTCTAATTTATCACAAATTTCACCTGCTCCAACATCTATTCCGTAAATCTTTAAATTCTTTTGCAACATCTTCAGACCTTATTCCGGATTTTAATGCATTTTTACTTACTTTAGATGAACTTTCTGTTTTTAAATCAGTCATTGGACTAAAAAAATCAACATCAAATAATGGAATTTGATTAGTAAATATTTCATATGGTGTTAGTCTAATACTCGGTAATACAACCTTTTCACCAAACGTTGCATCAGACAAATACGAAGTTACAGCAAACGTTACTACTCCTGCAACCACTCCTGCTTTAACTACAGTAAAAATAGTACTTACAACAGCAAGGCTTGCCGGAGCCGCAGCAATCAAAACTATTCCTCCTATAATAACCGCTGCCGCAACAATTATTCCCAAAATCTTAGCAACACCATTTGTTTCAGTATCAACAACAATAAAACTACCATCAGTTTGTAATATCATCTTTGAAAGAACAGTATTAATACCATCACCAATACCAACAAACAAATCCATTACTGCATCCATAAGGTCCCCGCCAACAGAAGCCCTCGAAACCTTAGGCATACAAAAGCTAAAAATTGTAATAAACAAAAGCACAATAATTAACTTCTTAAACAAATTTTTATTTTGAAAAATCTTCATAAAGTTTAAACCTCCTGACATACTTTACGCATTATTTCTCTTCGCAATCTGGTTCAAGTTAGTCTCAACAAACTCAAACTCTTTTCTAGTCGGCATAATCTTCAAAATAGCCGAATCAGCACCAACCTTAAGCAAACCCTCACCCTTTTGGCAAGTAATCAAAAAGTTAGCTTCACCCTCTGAAAGTTTAAACACCTCTTTCAAGTATTGTATTTCAGATTTATCTTGTGCTAAAAATAGTTTAGTATCAGAAGAAGTAAGAACTGCCTGAGCCTCAGGTTTCTCATAAAAATCTTGGAATCTTTGAGAAACAATAGCCAAAGAAACATTTCTCTTTCTCGCACGTCTAGCCATCTTATTCAAGAAATCAACAGCCTCAGGATATGGCAATAACATCCAAGCCTCATCAACTAAAACTCTCTTTTGTGTAGCCTTCTTTCTATCTTCACTATTTTTCTTAACGAATTTTTCCCAAATCCAAGAAAGCAAAATCTGTTGTGCAAGAGGTCTTGCAAATCTTTCCTCCAATTGAGAAATATCCAAGTTTATAAATGGGGCACCTTCTAGTAACTCAAAAGTTGACTGTCCATCAAAATAAGCCATTTGCCCATCATATTCTCTTATGTACTGTTTCATAACTTTTAATAAATAACTGTAGTGATATTGATAATCTGAGTTAGTATTTTCCCTAGCCTTTCCTTGAATTCTTCTATACCACGAACCAATTGTAGGCATATCCTTTTTCTCCTTAGAGAAAATATTACCTCTCATAACCCCTGCAGACTGTTTATACAAACTTTCTGGATTACTATTAATCCCTAAAGCCGCATATTCCTCTGCAACAGACTCAGCAATAATTTGCTTTGTCAACTCATTAACCTCATCAGAACGAGTACTACCTCTAGCCATAGTAAGTAAAGCCTGAGTAACATCCTCTACCTTATTCTCTATATTTAAAGTAACTCTTTCTTTACCAGTTATTTCATCTTTTATAACCTCAGTCTCAACATCAAACAAATTTATAATTGTTTGAGATGTTGGACTAATTACAACATTAATTCCACCCAAACTTTCAGCCACTATTGTGTATTCACCTTCGGCATCAAGTGCTAGACTTTCTATTCCCATTAAAACAGATGACCTTGAAATTAATGTTTTCATTGTTACAGATTTACCTGCTCCAGACTTAGCAAATATAACCATATTATAGTTTGTAAGTGATGAATGGAAATTATCAAATAATATTGGTGTACCTGTTTGTTTGTTAAATCCTAATGGAACACCTGTAGGATGTCCAACTTCTGATGTTGTAAATGGAAATACAGTTCCCATAGAATTTCTGTCAAATGTATGTGTTTTATGTATTTTATCATTCATAAACGGCAAGTTAGACTTAAATGCATCTTCTTGCATTCCCCAAGCCGTTTTCATTCCAACCATTGTTTTTGACATTTCTGAAGATAACAATTTAGTATATCTATCCAAATCTTCCATATTATAAGCAAAAAGTGTTGAGATTATTGAAGCCTCATATAATTTATTAAAACCTGCCGCAATTTCATCTCTTAATTGTTCTGCCTCTAATCTTTTTTGTGAAATTGTACTTTCCCTATTTATATTTCCCTTATCTGCTGCCACAATTCTTTCTGTTTCTAGTTCATTTATAACTCTATTTAAATCGTTTTGAGATTTATCTTCTTTTATAGGATTTATGAATATTGATGTGTTTGTATCTCCAAACATATATAAATCCCTAAATAATTCTGGAAATCTACAAGTTCTTGGAAGAGATGATACAAAAAAACTACGAGCGAATCTTTTTGTATTAGAAATTATCTCTAAATGGTCTATATTTGATGCATCTATTCCTGATGGTGCGATTAATTCTTTTATAGATTTCTTTTTTAATATTGAAACATCTTCTTCTCTATATTCTCTAAATTGATCTTGTAGATCTTCTTCTTGTTGTTTTTGTTTTTTTGCCATCTTCTTCTCCTCCTTCTTTTTCCTTTGTTTTCTTCTTTTTACTATCATTGTCTATTTTTTCTATAGCAGCCTCTGCAACATCTGCTCCTACAGATCTTTTGTTTTCTTCAATTAAAGCCTTAGCCATTTGGTCAATTAATGCATCAAGTTCTGCTTCTTTTTGTCTTACTTTTCTTTGTTTTTCACTTTCTTCAATTACGTCATATATTGTTTCATTTGCTTTCTTTATTGCATCTTGTTCAATTTTTAAATCAAGTTCTTTCATTCTCTTACTTAGAACATCTGGTGCAGTAGAATATAAGTCTTCATAACCTGCATTTAGTGCTCTTCTTAAATTAAATGTTTCTGATTCGTCTCTGTTATATGCAACATATAGTAATTCTGCAAGTTCTGTTGAATCCAATATTTTACTATTTATTCCACATACTGAAAGTGAACTTATAATTGATTGTGCTTTTGTATATAATTCAGAAAATGCTAAACTTGTTATTTCGTCTTGTTGATATGCTCCACTTGAAGCCTCTTCTGGATAGTATGGAATTATTACATAATAGTGTTTGCTTAATATGTTTTTGTTTAAACTCATTCTTTCTGTATTGTTGATTATATCAACTCCATATTCGTACAAGTTTCTTTGTCTTATCAATTCATATTTTTCTTTGCTTAATTCTTCATCTGTAAATTGTCCAGAACGAACCTTTTGGTTGTATTCCATCTGTTTTGATGCATATTGTTTAGAAATATCGTCAACTCTTTCTTTATATGTATTTATGCTAGCCCCTAAGTTTACAGTTCTTGTTTGTACATAAATTTGAATTGGATATCTTAATGTATTTAAAAATTGTAAAAATCCTTGTTCAACACTATTTTTTTCAAGTCCTGACATTAAATCATAATTGACACCTTGGCATTCTATAACCATTAAGAATCTTTTTCCACCTTTTTGTAAAATCATATTGTCTTCTATTCCGTCAAATTCCATAAATTTAAATATTGATTCTTTTGTGTAGTTTTGTGGTGTTAGAGTTTTTGCTTTTATTTTTGCATTTTCTTCTTGTTGCTTTACAACTTTTTTTTCTTTATGTTCTCTACTTTTTAATTTTAATACTAAAAATACTAAGCAAA
>ULYR01025615.1_pt1 | contig 10440 bp, 9 predicted proteins | sample 1962341 | NCBI WGS metagenome assembly ULYR01 (sample SAMEA4835868, study PRJEB28245) | human gut metagenome | biome: gut microbiome; material: fecal sample | place: Denmark | collected 2008 | reverse complement strand
AAGGTGCGAGCAGATGGCGCAGGTGAATTTGGAAATAGTATTAAACAGTAATTTTGCGGAGGGGCACAGAATGGACACAACGCTACAAGATACTCTTTTTTTCTTTGACCGGCATCAAGCTGTCTATCCGCTGTATGAGTGCTTTCAGGAAAAGCTGCTTGCCAGATTCCCTGAAAGCCGAATCAAAGTGCAAAAATCCCAAATTTCATACTGCAATCGCCACCTTTATGCCTGTGTGTCCTTCTTGAAGGTAAAAAAGAAATCAGAACTGCCCGAAGACTATTTTGTGCTGACGCTGGGGCTGTCCGCACCGCTGGAATCTGACCGGGTGGCGGCAAAAACCGAGCCGTATCCGGGACGGTGGACAACACATTTTGTCATCAGCAGTCCATCCGATTTGGACGAGAAATTATTTGATTGGATCGAACTGGCATACAGTTTTGCTCAGGAAAAATGATGCAGTACAATTCTAAGGTAACACCGCACAAATGAGGTGGTCGGCTAACGTATGGATTTTTCGTCAGATGCAAATGCAAATTTCGAAGGTTTATTGGCGGTACATCGAGGAATTTGCATGCCGCAGATGGCGGAAAAGACATCGCCAGACGCGCCGCCGAATTGCACGGCGGCGCCTTTATCAAACTGCCGTTTGTGTCAGGTTTTTTTACACCGGCCGCGGTTTGTTTATTGTATTCCGGGGAAAATCGGGGTATCATACAGACACGAAGCGAGATGAAGCGCGCTTCGGATGAACAACAATTTTTCTCCACTGCGTCTGATTGAAGGAGGACGAACTTATGTATTATTCCAGCGGTAACTATGAAGCCTTTGCCCATCCCAAGAAACCGGAAGGCGTTGACCACAAGAGCGCCTATATTGTCGGCGCAGGTCTGGCATCCCTGACGGCGGCATGCTATCTGGTGCGCGACGGTCAGATGAAGGGCGAGCACATCCACATTTTCGAGAAAGACCCGGTGTCCGGCGGCGCGTGCGATGGCCGGAAGTATGATGTCGGCTACATGATGCGCGGCGGCCGCGAAATGGACAACCACTTCGAGGTCATGTGGGATTTGCTCCGCTCCATCCCGTCTATTGAGACCGAAGGCGCAAGCGTGCTGGACGAGTATTACTGGCTGAACAAGGAAGACCCGAACTTCTCCCTGTGCCGCGCGACCGAAAAGCAGGGGCAGGATGCCCACACGGACGGCAAGTTCGCCATCTCCGACAAGGGCGCGATGGAAATCATGCACCTTTTCTTCACGCCGGATGAGCAGCTGTATGACAAGCGTATCACCGATGTTTTCGACGACGAGGTGTTTTCCTCCAACTTCTGGATGTACTGGCGCACGATGTTCGCCTTCGAGAACTGGCACAGCGCGCTGGAAATGAAGCTCTACATCAAGCGCTTCATCCACCACATCGGCGGTCTGCCGGACTTCAAGGCATTGCGCTTCACCCGCTATAACCAGTATGAATCCATCATCCTGCCGATGGAGAAGTACTTGAAGGAGCATGGCGTGCAGTTCCACTACGCCACCAAGGTGACCGACGTCCGCTTTGACGTTACCGCGACGCGCAAGCAGGCCTCCTCCATCACCGTGGAGCATGATGGGCAGACCGACGTGATCGACCTGACCGAAAACGACCTGCTGTTCATCACCAACGGCGGCTGCGTCGAAAGCAGCACCTACGGCAGCCAGAACACTCCCGCGCCCTTTGACCCGGAACTGAAGCCCGGCAACGGCTGGGATCTGTGGAAGAAGATTGCCGCGCAGGACGCTTCGTTCGGCCGTCCGGAAAAGTTCTGCTACGATCCGGAGCAGAGCAACTGGATGAGCGCAACCGTCACCACGCTGGACGACAAGATTCCGCAGTATATCCAGAAAATCTGCAAGCGCGACCCCTTCTCCGGCCATACCGTCACCGGCGGCATCGTGACCGTGAAGGACTCCAGCTGGCTGATGTCCTGGACGCTGAACCGTCAGCAGCAGTTCCGCGATCAGCCGAAGGATCAGCTGTGCGTGTGGGTGTACGGTCTGTTCTCCGATAAGCCCGGCGACTATGTGAAGAAGCCCATGCGTGACTGCACCGGCAAGGAAATCTGCATGGAGTGGCTGTATCACATGGGCGTGCCGGAAAGCGAAATCGAGGAGCTGGCGGAGCACAGCGCGAATACGGTGCCGGTCATGATGCCCTACATCACGGCGTTCTTCATGCCGCGCGCCGCGGGCGACCGTCCGGACGTTGTGCCGGAAGGGGCTGTGAACTTCGCGTTCCTCGGTCAGTTCGCGGAGGTGCCGCGTGACACCATTTTCACCACGGAGTACTCCATGCGTACCGCGATGGTTGCCGTGTACACGCTGCTGAACGTTGACCGCGGCGTTCCGGAGGTCTGGGGCAGCACCTACGACATCCGCGACCTGCTGAACGCGACGGTGCAGCTGCGCGACGGCAAGAAGATTACCGACTTGGATCTACCGCTGATGGAGCGCTTGGCGCTGAAGGAAGTGCTGAAGAAGATTTCCGGCACGGACATCGAGAAGCTGCTCAAGGAATATCACTGCATCTAAGGGATTTGCCCCCGCTGTCTGGATTGGCAGCGGGGGATTTTTGTATTACAGGGGCGTGACTCCCCCTGCATGATAAGCACAAATCTATGCGAAAATCAGATTCCCGAAAAAATCCGCAAAAAAATAATTTTTTTTTTTGAAAAGCAAGCAGGAAAATTGCAAAATACGTCGAATATAAATACTGTCAGAGTTTTTGACGCTGACCCAATGCGGGAATGGCGGAATTGGCAGACGCGCTAGATTCAGGTTCTAGTGAGGGCTAACTTCATGCAGGTTCAAGTCCTGTTTCCCGCACCATACAGCAAAAACATCCGAACCGCTGGCTCTTGGAGCATGGTTCGGATGTTTTTTTGCATTTCCGTGTAACGTTTCGTCTCCCCACGCGACTAACTTCATGAAGGGAGGTGCTGGAGATGCTTGACGCAGAAGAAGCATATCAGCAGTACCGAGACATGGTGTACGGCTACCTGATCCGCCTGTGCCGCGACCGCGACCTTGCGGAGGAACTCACGCAGGAAACGTTCTATCAGGCGATGAAAAATTGGAAGCGGTACGAAGGAAAAAGTTCGGTCGGCACATGGCTCTGCGCGATTGCACGGAATCAGTTTCTGCGCATCATGCGCAGGCAGTCGCCGCTGCCACTCGACAACGTGCCGGAGCAGTCCGTCCCGGATTTCACGGAGATGGTTGCGGAACACAGTCTCGCCCTGAGTGCGCATCAAGCTCTCCACCGTCTGCCGGAACCGTATCGCGAGGTGTTCACCCTGAAAACCTTCTGTGAATTGTCCAGCAAGGAGATTGCGGTGCTGTTCGGGAAATCCGAAAGCTGGGCGCGCGTAACGGCGTATCGGGCGAAGCAAATGCTGCTGGACGCAATGAAAGGAGACGAAACGCATGAAGAAAGACTGTGAGGTCGTCCGCGACCTGATGCCGCTGGTGCTGGATGATGTCGCCAGCGACGGGAGCAAGCACATGGTGTCGGCGCATGTGCAGACGTGCGCGGAATGTGCCGCATACATGAATCAGCTCAAAGCTGACCTGCCCGCCGGAAAGAAAAGCGAGTTGGATTCGCGCGCCGCGTTCGACGCCGCCGCCCAGACGCTGCGGAAGCAGAAGTGCCGCCGCACCCTCCGCAATATCCTGCTGGGTGCGCTGATTGTGTGCATCCTTGGGCTGGCAAATCTATACTGCTTCGATTGGCTGATGAACGAAACGCGCCCGATTCCGACGAGCGAGTACGGGATTCAGCTGTCCCAGTTGGCGGACGGCAGACTTGTCACATCGTTCGACTATCACGAAAGCATGGCCCCGCTCTACGTTAAGCAGCAGCAGGTGATGGAGACGGCTGCTGACGGAAGCCGCGCCGAAATCCTCTATCTCTGCGCCGAAAAGCACATCGTGCCGCAGACGGCAAGCACGCCCATGCAAAACACCGGCTTCACGCTCGACACCAACTGGCAGACGGCGAATGCGGAAATCCGGCAGGGCACGCCGGAGGATTATCAGGTGCTGTGGCGGCAGGGGGATGAGGATGCGGTGATTCCGGCAGCGTCGCCAGAGATGGAAGCATATTACGCATGGGAAGCGGTGCTGACACAGCTTTGGGCACAGCACTCGGAAAGCGCGGATGGAAAAGCGGGCTTCCCCGGCGTGAATGGAGAACGCTACACCTTGGCCATCCACCATGCGGACGCGCTGGCGGCGTGCGTCCCGGAGTGGCAGCCGCGGGTCACGCCGCAGTATCTGCTGCTGGATGATGAGACGATTCAGTGGATTTTAGCGGGTGTAACAGATGCGGTCGAATCAAATGACCCGTGAGCAGTTACTTTCCCAATAGACCGGGGAATGGTCGCCATCTGACGGGCGTGAAGCGCGATTTGGCATGTACAAAAAAGAAGGTTCGGCGTATGCGCTGATTGGCGAATATGCCACGCCGCAGGAAGCGCTGGCGCAATGCCGCATTCAGGGAATGTCTTTGGGCAACATTCTCGAAGATGAATCGACAGAATTACTTGGACAGGACTAAAGTGGAAAATGATAGCAGCTTTCCTGAAAGGGGAAGCTGTTTTTTACAGCAGATAAATGCTTAATGATGGAAAATATGAATCTTTTTCTCGCATTGCAAAACCCGCGCATCTGTGCTATCATGTCGATACAGGCTGAAAATCAGCCAGCAAGGAGGAGAATTTCCATGTATACGCATCAGGGTGACAAGGTCGTGGGGTTGACCGTAGCTTATATCGGCGGCGGCTCGCGCGGATGGGCATGGGGTTTCATGCGCGACATTATTTCCGACGGGCAAATCAGCGGCACGGTACGGCTGTACGACATTGACCGCGAGGCGGCGGAGCGCAATCAGAAAATCGGCACGATGCTGGCGGCGCATCCCGACGCGGCATCCAAGTGGACGTTTGAAGTCAGCAGTTCCTTGCAGGGGGCGCTCACGGGCGCGGATTTCGTCGTCATCAGCATTCTGCCGGGAACGTTTGCGCATATGCGCGGCGATGTACACCTGCCGGAGCGGGTCGGCGTATATCAGTCCGTGGGCGACACGGTGGGCGCAGGCGGCTTCATGCGGGCAATGCGCACAATTCCGATGTTCGTTGAGATTGCCGAAGCGATTCGCGACTTCGCGCCGAACGCGTTCGTCATCAACTATACGAACCCGATGACGCTTTGCGTGCGGACGCTGTACGAGGTATTCCCGCAGGTAAAGGCGTTCGGCTGCTGCCACGAGGTGTTCGGCACGCAGAAGGTGCTGTGCGCGATGCTGGATGAGCAGGAGCACATCCCCGGCGTGAAGCGGCAGGACTTGTACACCACTGTCACCGGCATCAACCACTTCACTTGGATTACCTCCGCAAGCTATCAGGGCATGGACTTGATGCCGCTGTACGCCCGCTTTGTGGACGAGCATCCCGAAGGCATTCAGCTGGGGTCGGACAACTGGATGAACAGCCATTTCGCGTGCGCGCACAAGGTCAAGTTCGACCTGTTCCAGCGCTACGGGGCGATTGCGGCGGCGGGCGACCGCCATCTGGTGGAATTCCTGCCGCAGTGGTATCTGCACAGCCCGGAGACAGCGCACCAGTGGAAATTTGACCTGACGCCCGTGTCATGGCGCGAGGACGATCTGAAGAAGCGGATGCAGCGCTCGGACGACCTGCTCAGCGGAAAAGAGCCGCTTGACCTTACGCCGTCGGGCGAGGAAGGGCATTTGCTGCTCAAGGCGCTGCTGGGGCTGGGGAACATAGTCAGCAACGTGAACGTGCCGAATCAGGGGCAGATTCCGAACCTGCCGATTGGCGCGGTGGTGGAGACGAACGCGCTGTTCTCGCGCGGGCGCATCGACCCGATCTGCGCGGGCGACATGCCGGCGAACATCCTGCCGCTGGTGGCGCGCCACGTCTACAATCAGGAAAACACCTTGCAGGCTGCGCTGCACTGCGACCGCAAGCTGGGTTTCTCCACGTTCATGAACGACCCGCAATTGGGCAGCGTGACGCTGGAGGACGGTCAGAAGCTCTTCGACGACATGCTGCTACATCAGCGGGATGTGCTGCCGAAGGGATGGTTTGAATAAATGAAAATCAAGCGCTGGCATGTTGCTGTACTGGCAGGAGGGCGGCGCGCGGGTGCGCATGGATGTGGATGCCAAAACGAGATGGGAGTGCGTCAAGCTGATGAATCAGCGTATTGTGACGCTGTTTACAGAATTCCGCATTCCGTAAACGGAGGATTTGCACGAAGCTCAGGCGAATGTTGGCACTCACACTGGTGCTGATGACGCTGATGACCGCGGCGCTGGCGGCGGACGACCCCGGTCTGTACTACATCGGGGACGATGCCACCACGGAGAACCTGACGGGTCACACACAGGTTTACAACACGGTGGATGCCGCGCCGGGCTGGCGCTACGGTTTCGTGGCGTACTTGACGGACGGCACACGCGCGTACAGCGATTCCTCTGCGGCGCAGGAGGGCGCGGTGTCCTTCGACATCCCGGAGGGGACGCAATATCTGTACTTCGTCGTGCTGGGTACGCCAGAAAGCTATCAGGTGCACGTTTGGGACAATGACGAAGCGACGGATGCGCAGATGCCGTTTGAGATTCGGGTGGAATGGAGAAAGTGAAAATAGTATAGCATACGAGAACCCGCTGCCCATCCCTGCATTGGGGGTGAACAGCGGGTCTTTACGTTATATCCCTTACAGAACCGTCAAATCTTCCTTCTCGCAGGCAGCAATCGCGCCGTCATGCCCGATGACGCACACGCCGCCGTCCTTCGCCATCTGGTCAAGCACGCCGCACCACGTCAGCAGCGCGTCCTTGGTGGTGGAGAGCATTTCCGCGCGCTCACGGCAGAGATCCTCCGGCGTGATGCCGCACAGCAGATTTTCGTCGCTGACAAGAATCTGATTCTCCGAACCCAGCGGCGGTTCGCTCTCGCCGACGGTGGAAATGATGTACTTGTCAATCCGTTCGTCGCCCGCCACGAAGTCACGCAGACCCTTCGACATGCTGCGGTTGATGCCCAGCGTACGCGCCGGGGAGGGGTCGCGGTAGGAGTAAGTGACCATGCGCCCCGTCTCGCTGGTGTTCAGCCCTGCGCCGTATGCACCGCCCTGCACGCGGACTTCGTTCCACAGGTAGCTTAGGGACAAGATGTTGCTCATCACGCGCGCAATACCGCTGTACACCTTGCCCGCGCGGCGGTAATCATAGCCCAGCGACGCAAAGCTGATCTGCGACGGGATGCGGTAGGCGCACTTGGCAGGCAGGTCGCTGACATACGGCGCGGCATCCGGGATGGGCGTGCCGACCGGGTAGGCGGAGAGAATCGCGGCGGGGTCAAGCGCCTTATTCGTGGACAGGCTGAACGTGACGCGGGACTGCACCGCGCTGTCCTTGCTGAACCGCTCGCAGAGGGCAAGGAAATCCGCGTACTGCGCGTCGAAATTCTCCGCCAGCGCCTTCTGCACCATGCAGGCACTCAGACCGTTCAAGGCTTCCCGCGCTGCCGAGGCCGCGCTCATCGTCGCCGATGCGGCGTACATTGCCATTCTGTGGCCGTCGCTGATGACCTTTTGCTTCGCCATCTCGCTCAACTGGAGAATCAGCGTCTGCACACGCGCCCTGTCGTCAAAGCACGTTTCTGTCAGAATTTCCCGCACGAGCGCGGCTGCCTTGTCCACGTTCGCATCCAGCACGGAGCAGCTCACGTCCAGCACGGGCGTCGCCATTTCCGCACAGCGGGACATGACGCGCAGCTGGAACGTCAGCTTGCCGATATCGCGCTTGATGGTTTGGAAGAGGGATAGCGAATCGTGGCGCTTCGTCGGCAGCTTGCCCAGCAGTTCGGGCAGTATCGACAGGCGCTTGAGTTCATCCAGGGTGAAATCGGTCAAGGAGATATACCAGTGCATGATGGTGATGCCGTTCATGGGCCAATCATGCGTGATGACCTTCGCCGCGCCGCACTGCGCTTCCGCCGCGGGAATCAGCAGCGGGTCTGCGCTGATTTCGCTCAAGGACAGCACGGGCAGAGTTGCCAGCTGCTCGGCGGTGTCGGGGGTCTGCTGCCACGCGGTCAGCTTCTCGTTCTGCACGCGCAGCGCTTCCTTGTCCGCGTCCGTCCACGCGGCCTGAATCGCCTGCAGACGCTCCGTTTCCTCCGCACGGAGTTCGTCGCCCTGCGTGTGGGACGGCACGGTGCGGATGATGCTCATCGTGCTTTCATCCAGCAGAAGTTCTGCCATCAGGCGGTCAAAGCCGTCGCCCGCCGCCATTTCCCGCAGCTTCTGATAGCGCTCTTCGGACAGGAGCGGCTGCATCGGGTCGCCGCCGTAAAGCCACGCGTCAAGCGCATGGATGCAGCGGAGCAGCCCCGACGGTTCGCCCGGCTGGCGGGCGGAAAACTCGCTGCTGTTGATGGAGGCAGTCAGCGCGTCCTTGTCCAGCCCGGTTTTAACCAGCTGCTGCACGGTGTCGCGGATCATCTGACGCAGTTCCTGCTCACTGCCATCGGCAATGTTGCGCAGGGTCAGCATCATGTACGGCTGCGCCATCGCGTTGTCCAGAGACATGCCTACATCCTGACACTTGCCCGTCGCCAACAGCGCCTTCTTCAGCGGCGCGTCGTTGCTGCCCGTCAGCACATCAAAGAGGATTTCCGTCGCCGTGACGCGCACCGTATCCGACCACGGCGCGACAATCTTCGCCAGCGTCAGCATGGTCTTGTCGGCAGTATCCTCCTCGGCGCCGATTTCATACGCCTGTTCCGCTTCGGCGGCGAAGGGCTTCTGCATGGGGATTTCGTGCTTCTCGTCCAGGCGGTCAAAGCAGCTCAGGTACTCCTCCGCCAGCGACAGCACCTTGTCCAGCGGCACAGCGCCATCCAAATAAATGCGCGCATTCGACGGGTGATAATAGCGGCGGTACATGCGCAGGAACTGCTCGTAGGTCAGGTCGGGGATGTGCTTCGGGTCGCCGCCGGAATTCCAGCCGTAGCAGTTGTCCGGGAAGAGGACATCCAGCGTCTTCTGGTAAATCTGCTCGTCCACATCGCTCATGGCGCCCTTCATCTCGTTGAAGACAACGCCCTTGTACTGCGGCGCGCCGTTTTCGTCCAGCTCAATGTGCCAGCCTTCCTGATAGAAGATGTTCGGGTCTTGCAGGATGCGCGGCGCGAACACCGCGTCCAGATACACTTCCGCCAAGTTCAGGAAGTCCTGCTCGTTGCGGCTGGAGACGGGGTAAATCGTCTTGTCAGGGAAAGTCATCGCGTTCAGGAACGTCGCCATGCTGCTCTTCATCAGCTCGACGAACGGTTCACGAACGGGATACTTGGCGCTGCCGCAGAGGACGGAATGCTCCAGAATGTGGAATACGCCGGTCGAATCCTCCGGCAGGGTCTTAAACGCGACGCAGAACGTCTTGTTCACCTCGCCGTTATCCACCCAAACCAGCTGTGCGCCGGTCTTTTCGTGGTGCATTTCCACCATCTGTCCGTGCAGCTCTTCGCTTTCGCGCACGCAGTCAACGCAAAAGCCGTGACGCGCCGCAGTTTCGTTCAGATTCATCATGGGGAACTCCTTTCCCTGTGACCCAATCAAGATAGGCGGGTCATTCATCTCCTTTATCATAGCACAACGGGCAGTTGAGTACAAGCGCGAATTGGCTGATTTTTGTCAAACGGTTATCGAATGCGCAGAAGTTCCGAAACATCCTTGCGCTTGGGGGCGGCAGGAGATTCCGCAGGCACGCCAATCGGAATCAGCGCCGACACGCTCTCCGTTTCCGGCAGATTCAGCACGTCCTTGACCTTCCCTTCGTCATAAATGCCGAGGATGACCGTGCCAAGCCCCGCATCATGCGCGGCGACGCAGAAAGCTTCCGCCGCCAGACCCGCATCGAAGGACTGCCAGTGCGTCCCTTTGCTGGTGCTAAACGAGCCGTCGCGTTCGTAGCCGCTGCGGTCGTTCACGGTCGTGAGGACAATCAGCGCGGGCGCGCCGTGCAGGGTATCAATGTTCTTTTGAAAGCCCATCGTGCATTCGTCCGCTACGCGGTCAATTTCCTCGCGCTTGGTCAGCAGGGTATAGCGGGTGGTCTGGGAATTCTTCCAGCTGGGCGCATACGCGGCGACGGCGACGATAGCGCGGATGGTGTCGGGCGACACGGGCGTTGGCTGGAACTTGCGAATGGAACGGCGGGCAGTGAGAGCGTTGCTCATGAGGGGTATCCTCCTTATCAGCACATAAATGGATTTTGTGGATTTCGAGACGTGATTCATCGGGTTTTGTAATGCTTCCATGCTGATTATACGATTTCCAGATAAGAATGCGCCAAGATGCGCCGCGAATTTTT
>ULYR01058464.1_pt1 | contig 10541 bp, 8 predicted proteins | sample 1962341 | NCBI WGS metagenome assembly ULYR01 (sample SAMEA4835868, study PRJEB28245) | human gut metagenome | biome: gut microbiome; material: fecal sample | place: Denmark | collected 2008 | reverse complement strand
CCACTGCGCATAAAGCAGTTAAAAAGATTTTCTTGTTCATAGTTCAGTCTATTATTTGTTTCTTACTTTATATGTATTAGGTAGCTATCGATAGAACTTGTTTAGTTAGTACGACGCTTAAGTATAAAGTTAGGATCGGCATTGTGCTCAATCACTTCCCTTATACACTTGGTGCTGGTAGGAGCCTTAGTATCATCGCCTACCCAGTTAAGCATTACCCAACCCCAAGGCTTCTTTGCTGGCTTTTTTGCATAGCTTAGCCATATGGTGTTCAAGTCTTGAGCGATATTGTACGGGTAATATCCGCTAAGTCCGCAACCGCCCAAATAAGTTATTGAGAAGTTTCTATGCTCGTCCGAATTGTAGTTATTAGCGTATGCGTCAAGAACTGCTGTAGCATTGGCCTTAACGCCAGTGCTATAATTAGCGCCCCATGATGACACACTGGTTATTACATTTGCACATTCAGAGTAGATAAGATTCATACCTGTGCTACTAAGAGACGAAGATTGTGCGCTGCCGGCATTGGTTGCAGGAAGACTACCATAAGGCATTGGCGAATAGAAAGGGTTGCTTTCGGCTGCATATCTATAGATATTCGTCCATACATTTGCTCCAGCCAATGAAGACCATGCGCCAGAGTAACTGCTCTCTGATCCGTTAAGCTGTACCTTTATAATTACTTTACCCTTTACATCGTTAATGGTGGTGTTAGGTGTAATGCCTGTTGCAACTAGTCCTACAGTACCGTCTTTCTTTAGTAGATTATTCAGTCGTTTATATAGAGTGGAGAGCTTTTCCACATTAAGTTTATCTATCCATTCAGAGATAGCAAGCACACAGAACTCGTCTTTGTGGATTCCACTCATTTCTTTATGCAGTGCTTCAATAGCATCTTCCAGAGTCCAACTAGTACCATCGGGCTTTTTGATAGAATTACCTTCGGAAGTAGCAAGACCAATCGGTCCGTTTTCATTAGTTAATGATGGGTCATCGCCTAAGTTTATATGGCTTTGGAATACGCGCACGCCTTTATTAAACTGATCTGTCAAATTCAGAGTTTGAGTTTTCTTGGTTGCGTCTGATGACAGATAGTTGAACGACAGTGCTGTGCCCGGCATTGAGATTTCAGCGATGTAAATTTTCGGGTCGAGCTGCGACAGCCAAATGGTGTAGTCGAACTGCAGATTATCTACATCGATTTTCGGAAGTTTGGGAAAATGTATCTGGCTGTTCTTGAATTTGTCCATTTTCAGAGTTTTGGTCATTGTCTGAGCGGCAGCGGTTACAACCTTTACCTTAAGCTCTGTTATTGCCGGATTAGGAATCAAGAACGCACGTACATTTAGTGTGCTGTTTGAACCCATTGTAACACCTACTTCGTTGCCGTCTTTATCTTTAAACTTGGTATTGATAACAATGCTGTTAGATGTGTTTTGGCCTAATGTTAAAGCACCGCTCTCATAATCGTATGTAAAATCGCCGGCAATGGGGGCATTAGCTTCGATAATAACAGAAGTAATACGCACTGTATTCTGTGTATTGCTTCCGGTAGTACCGTTTACAGTAACATCGAGCATTGTGGCAAAGGGTTCGAACTGCAATCCTACTTTAGCTTGGTTATCGGTAGATGGTGTATATCCTTTTTCCTTTGCAATCATCAGCGCACAATTCATGTCGGCATTAGTCTGAAGATTAGTAACTGGTGTAGTCAGGCTCATTGTTTCTGTAGTAGAAGCAATCTGAGTGATAGGCATAAAGGCGGAAAGCGATGTGCTGGTGCCACTGCCTTCTGTAACAGCCATAGCGGGATACATGCCGTAGAAGTTGTAGCTAGGAGCGTTGCTAAGCTGAATACCTATATCGCCATCTTTTGTAGCGGGAGCCTCATGCTGGTCTTTTGTACCATGAACGGTATACGAAGCTTGGTTGCGTCCGTTCATAGCCTGTGGTGAATAAATATAAACGTGATCTAGCGGAGCCTGATAGTTCCAGAAGATTTTCCAAGAAGTAGCGTTAGGGTTTGCTACGTCTGTAGGGTCGTAATAAGTACGTGATTGGTTGGTTTCAACCGCGGCACCGAATTCAAATTCCGTGCCTTGAGGTAATGGTTTGCCGCCTTCAACATCATCATTTGAACAGCCGATAAAGCTTAAGGCCATGAATGACAATGCAAGAGTTGAAAATAATATTCCTTTAGTCATAGTCATTGCGTTTTGTTACCACAAAAGGTAATAATCAAGAAAAATAGTAATCTAATCCCATCAAAAGTGGGTTAAGTCATAGTCCGCACTAAAAGTCTGTAATGACTTTATGTGACGTAGTGTTCTAATCCCAACTATCGTTGGTAAAATCATTGTCAGTATTAAAGTCACTATTTACTTTTTGCGACGTAGTACTCATTCCTGGCGATTTTGTTGTTGGGTCAATAGAGCCCGTAACACATAAGCTCTCTTCTAATTCAACTTGAGTCTTCTTAGTGTAAGGAGTCTCATAGCTCTTCTTCTTTGGCACAGTTCTGTTCATAATATCTCTTTTTTAAAAGTTGTTTAGTTCTCTCTTTCTCTATATTATTTCTCTATCTCTCTCTTTTCTCTATCAGCACTTAGCACTGAGATATTTTACAGTTAGTACTCAATTTAGGGCATACCCCTTTAATAGGCACTTTTGCAAGTGCCTATACATTGAGTTGTTAAAATTTCATCTTGATTATTAACTATTGGCATATTGCCAATCCGATTTTGTCTGGCCGCAGACTGAAAAAATCCCTGCAACCGTTAAATATTTTAGTAAAAAATTCTGCCCAAATATTCAGAATAGCTTAAAATGAGCGATTTATGAGTGTTTCACCTCAATTGAGGTAATGATTTGGCAATAGTGCTAAATTCTGCAAATTGCATACGTTTGCTTGTCAAACAACTCTTTCTGTCTGCAAAAATACAATAATTTATGTGACACACAAAGAAATATATATTTTTTAACTAGAGAATCTCTAAAAGAAATTCTGTGGATTAAGTTTATCCATTAGAAAAATATTGGCAAACTTCATCACACAGAATTTTATTTTCCGTTTTGTTGCGGAACCATATATTGAGAGAGATTTATAATCTATCCATTTCTTCACTTGCAGCACTTTCGCCCTTATAGCGCTTTTTGTCTTTAAATGTATATCTTACCAAGAGGCTGATGCGGCGACCATCCTTGAAACTGCTTTTGTCGAATATGTAATCTGAGGCATATCTTGTCTCTCGTTCTTTTGTGCCGAGGAGATTATTAAGACTCAGCCTTACCAACCATGCATTGTCAGCAAAATGCTTGGTTACTCCGAGGCTCAGCCATAATGCCTGTCTAACTCGATATTCCCTCATGTTTCCATCAGAATTGTAACTTAGCAGTACATAAGGCATCCAATGGTGATGCAAATTGAAATAGCTGTTGAACGACATTGATAGGTAAGGCTTGTCATTCTTGATTTTGCTTCCATCCGTATTGTAGAGTGACATATAAGTTCGCATCATGTTAATGTTGAGATATGGTTCCCAAACACCCACATTCGTATGATAAGCCAAACTTGCGTTTACTGCAGAATAATGCGGAAAATTCTCTGGCTTTGACATTGCCACCAATGGGTCTGCTTGCTGAATAACATTCGTTGAGATGATGTAATCCTTTATCCTTTGATAATCGACAGAGAAACGCAATTGATGCCATTGCAACGAATAGGATATATCCGTCGTATATTGTGGAAGCAACCATGGATTACCAGCTTCGATGGAATAACGATTGAAATACTCTTCACTGTTTCTAAGTTCGTAATAGCTTGGACGTTTTACCTTGGTTGTCATGCTTAATCCCATTTCAACGTTCTTTACAGGCAAGGACAATGAGAAGAAAGGATAAAAATGACGATAAGTCTTATCTACCAAGCTATTTTGGGAGATGGCATCACGATACAGCATGCGAAATGACTCAAATCGCAATCCCAATTGGGCAGACAACTTGGCAATGGATACATTGCAACTGGCAAATGTGGCAAGTTTTGTCTCTTCTGCATGGAGACGACTCATTGCGCTTGACTCCTCGTTTTCAAGACTCTGATAATCCTTTTCTTCTTCCACATAGCTTGCATCAGCACCTATGTTAAAAGCCAAGTTCTTGTTGGCTTGATAATTGATTTTCACATTTCCTGCATAAATGTCGTGAGTAGTCTCATTTTCATTTTTCACCTCATGCGCATCCGTCATGCTTCCTGCTTCTTGATTAAGACGGCTGTCTGCCGCTTTTCTGCCAACATAATCAGCATTCAATGTCATTTTCCATTTCTGGGAGAATTTTCCATCATAGAAGATGTTTCCCATCCATTGATCATAGTTCGCATGAGAATGGATGTTAGAGGATAAATCTTCAAACAGAAGATTGTCATGAAACATTTGGCTGGCAGAATGTCCTCCCCATTTGTCCGTTTCCTTGGAGTATGACAAACTTGCGCCAATGGTATGATTCTTTGCCAACTCTGCACTGATACCTCCGTTAATGGTTTGATTATAATAATTGGAATTCCATTTAGGCATATCACTTTCCATATTCCAGACAGAATGATCAGCCAAAGTCTGCTCCTTATTGGTTTGGTCTGTTTTATATCTACTGCTTGAATTGCTGAAAGAAATGAATCCATTTAAGTTTTTGGTATCGTAAGTGAGCTGCAACTGTTCCGAGTCTGTGTTTTTTCGACCTTGGCTGTCAAATACAGAAGTTCTGATACCTAATCCTCCATCAACCTTATGTTTCAAGTTGATTTTAATGACAGCGTGGGTGTCTGCATCATACTCTACCCCAGGATTGTTGATTACCTCTATCGTAGAAATATCCTTGGAATTCAAGCGGCTCAACTCACTTTTGTCCCTCATCTTACGATTGTCGATATACACTTCGGCATTTCCTCGTCCAAAGACAGAATAGCTACCATCGCTACCTGACACCGTTGGTAATTGCGCAACAACATCATCGGCACTTCCAAAATCGCTTAATACAGATTTCTGAACATCCACTATAAGCTTTGTTCCGTCTGACTTGTAAATCTTACGATGACCTTTCACAACTACTTTTTGTAGATTAAGCGTAGCTTCGCTTAAGGCTATTGTTCCTATTTTGCCGGTACTAAAGATATTGCGATAAGTGTTATATCCTACGCATGTTACTTTTACAATAGCCTTTTGAGCATTGCAAGGTATCACAAATTGTCCGTTTTCATTGGTCACACCACCAGTAATAAACGAAGAGTCATTAACATTCAAGAGTGAAACATTGGCGAAATCGACAGGTTGATGACGACTATCCACGATGCGCCCCATCATTCTGTTAGAAGCCTTTTGGATACATTCAACGATAATAACATTATCCACTTGTTTCATCTTGATAGGGTAAAAGCCTATCAAGTTCATGATGGCATCAGGAACGCTTTCATTTTTGATGTTCTTTGTCACCTTGAAATCCTCCAACTCGTCATACACAAAGTTGATGTCATACTTATCCTGTCGGGCATTCAAATCCTTCAATGCCGTAGAGAATGACACATTATTATATTGTCGGGTAATGCGTTGGGCAGACATACCCATGCTTATCAGCAACAACATTAAGTTAAAAACAATCCTCTTCATAACTTACTCCACTTTTAAAGTTCCGTCCATTTCCGTTATCTGTATGCGCTCAAAAGCATTCAATATTTCGAGATTCTGCTTCAATGTCTTAGTCTTGTCCCAATTGAAGAAGATACGGATATGCTGCGATTCCGCATTGTCGAATTCCACCTTGACATGATAGAAGGCTGCAAGCTGCGACACGACATTGCCCAACTCGGCATTGTCAAAGACAACAGGTTTGAGATCGAGACTATCAGCCTTCTCCGTAGCACTCACCTTGATGCTATCCGTCTTGTTCAAATCAGAAGTAGAAGATACTTGTTCCGTCTTGGCTTGTTTAGTCTCATCCGAAGAAGATGAACGGAAAATGCCAGAATGGATTGCGGCTAAAGTTATGCCTGAGAGAAAAATGACACCAATGATGGATGCTGCAATCTTCCAGCGATTGCTGGATGTTTTACCAGAAGCATTGTTGGCCTTTAATCCTTGCCTATCGGCAAACTCTTTCCATGCTTCATCTATATTCACTTTCTTTGGGTTTCCTTTCTTCATCGCCATCCTAACCATTGCCATGTCGTGAAAGAAATCCTTCATGTCCTCATCGGTAAGCAAACGTTCCACTTGCTCGTCGGTATAGCGGTCGGGATGTTCCTGCATATCGAAGAACATCTGACGCTTTTCTTCTTTACTCTTGTTTAATTCCTTGTTAGTCATTGCTTTGCTCCTTTTTTAACTGTTTTCTTATCCAGTCCATCGCCTGTGAGAGATGGTTGAACACCGTCACCTTACTCACTTTCATCTTGTCTGCCACCTCTTGATAAGACATTTCCTTGAGATAGCGCAAGCGGAAGATTTGCTTTCGGATGGGAGGTTCGAGGTCATCGATGAGAAGCAACAACTGCTCCAGTCGCTCATCGGTTTCATCCGACAAAATAACATCGATTTCATCTATGAGCAACTTCGCTACCTTTTCCTTCACGCCCTTATGAGCTATCAGGTTGAGGCATTGATTGCGAACACTCCTCATTAGGAATCCTTCCTCACTCTCAGGCATCAGGACAATATCATCTGCAAGAATTGTGGTAAAGACTTCGCTCACCACATCCTTACTTTCATCGTCATCGGAGAGGAGGCATCTGGCCAGATTATACATCTTCTCGTAATGCTGACGAAACATTCTTTCTATGTCCTTTTCCTGCTTCATACAGTTCAGCCAAGCAAAAAACTAAGCAAAACAATAACTTTTTTCAAAATTTACAGAAAAAACATTCAATGACTCCTTGTCTTCCACAAAGCCATAGGATGAAATTTGATTCTTTTGACCATCTCTTTATCTTCGAACAGCAATTCTGGAATATACTTATTGTCATTGAATTCCCGCACATATTCTTTCTCTGATTCTGTCAGAACCAATAGCTTTGAGAGAAAGTCTTTCACTTCTGTCTTGGCTTTTTCAAAGTCAAAATGCTCACTGCGCCTAAGCACAGGCAAGAGTTGTGAACGAATCTGCGGAAAGCGAATCTTGTCTATCTGCGGAAATTCAGTGTATTCTGTTGGTGTAGCATTATCTTTTCTGCTTGAACCAACAGTCAGATAAAAGACGGTCGCTTTTCTCAGCAACGTTTTCTCTTCATCGCTCACGAATAGCTGATGCTTCACCATGTTATAGACATCATAAATGTCACGTGCAGCACTTCTACCTATCAAGGCGTTTATCTTGGTGGCAAACAATTCGACAGGTGAAAGAGAACGTACCTTCACATCGCTCAGAAACGGAATGGACACATGAGTCTCTATGGCAGGCAGGATATGGCAACGGTCGGAATAGTTGATTTCTATCTTGATGCCATCGTTGTTGCCTACGGCATTGGTATAATGAAACACCCATGAGTCAAGCGTATGCGGTGTCTTGGAGCCAGGCGCAAGATGATAACCCTCCGACTCCATATAGCGTAGAATCTCGTTATTCACATCTTGGCGAATGGAGAGCATGGATTCTCGGTCGCAATCCACCGTAAAGTCAAGGTCTATATCTACCGAGAGTCTTGGCAGTTGGAAAACGGTGAGATTGATGGCTGTGCCACCTTTCAGCACAAGAGATTTAGACAGCAAAGGACTGTCATGGAAATAGTTGAGTATCTCCACCAATCGCATTACCTTTTCGAGGTTGTCGCGAATAAAGCCTTGCTCCTTGGCGATGATGTCAAGAGCTTGTTTGTTATATGAGTTCATATTCTTCCCTTGATGTTAGTTCTTGTGGCACATACATGCGCCATTTATTTACAAATGTATCCGACTCTTCGTTGTTAGTCAACCACTTGACGCTTTTGGTTCCCTTGGCTCGGCACAGCTCCAAGAGGGATTCTGAGATGTTGGCTTGTTCCTTGATTCGCTCCAACAGATAGCCAGTCTTCTGGTACAGGAATGCCTTGTCGTACCTTGCGAGATAATCGATGAGCCTTTCCTCATTGAGCAAGACGATACCCTCCATGCAATGCAGCAATTCCTCAATACCACCAGCTCGGTCGATGCGGTCAAAGCAATCCAACAACGTCCCCTCCACATCCGTTACTCGCACGTATGGATTTCCCTTGGGAATCATCATACCAATGATTTCCTTTGTTTGTCGGCAATAGGTATAATCCACATCGTCGAAAGAAAAGGAATTGAAGCGAGTCATGCTTTTCACAAAAACCTCATTGAAGGGTTGATGAGCCAATCCATGAAATTCCAATGCTGTGTGATAACTGATGCAAGCTGTAGGTGATAAGTGGCTTCCTATCTCATACTTGTCGCAAACAGGTAAGCCAGATGCAATATCCTTCATGCAATAGGTATTGCGCCGTATAGCCACAATCCACCCTTGTTGCTTGTACCGAGCGAGCAACGCTTCAACCGACTTAACCTTGCCTTTCAGAGCCTCTGAAAGTTCATCCGAAGTGAATATCCGCAGCTTATATAATATACTCAATAGTTCTGTCATTGTTTCTAATTTTTCGCAAAAATACAAAATATAATTTATTTATGAGGAAAAACAGAAACTTTCTATTGTTTTTTATAGGTTCTTTTACATCTTAACAGTCCGACTTCGGAGGAATATTCCTATCCAAGGATAGGGTCTTTTGGGAGTAACCCAAAAGGTTTCGAGTAACTCGAAACATACCTTGCTGTGTCTTTGTGGACACAATGTTTTGGAAAGAATAAATCTAATACCATTGAAAACACTGCGGTGGTTCGCCCAAGTGGCTGGAGGCGCAAAGCCTCCAAGGAACGGCTCGTTTTCGCTATGTCCAAAGGATGAAACAAATAAATCCCGAAGAATGGGGGGGCAAAGAATACCATTCCTCGGGATGAACAAAAATATAGTCCTGTATGTCATACGTTTTATATGTCATACGATAAATATGTAAAACGTATGACATCAATGTATATATGCTTACACTATTCTTTGCATGGATACATCTTTATCACATTACAAGTGCATTTCTATACGACAGTGAATCAGTGCGTCAATAAGTCAATACGACAGTGAACAACCGAAGCGTCAAAGATACGACCATTTTCAACAAAAGGCATTCGTCTCTCCGTAGAGTTGCAGGACAATAGTTGTTTTCTCTTTTGCTTCGTACAATCTCTTGAGGATAACTTCACGAAGTTGTGCTGCGCCAAAAGAGTGGAGACGAAAGCAAATGGCAACTATCATAGGAAAATTATACAGCGTTTGCCAAACACTAACGGAAGTTTCGTCCTTGTATTGGACTTCCGACATAGACAACATACCTTCTTTATATATAGCTCGTATCACAGAGTTGAGTTTCGGGGCGGTAACATGAAGCATATCCACCAACTCTCCCTCACTCATCCACAATTCCTCTAAGTTGGACGGAATGGAAAGTATCCCATTTCCGTCCATAGTGATAGTTGTCCTTTTCATGCCATTCCTCCCATTACAGGCAAATGCCCCTTGATTTGACTTTCAAAGACAGAAATATCATGGTCAAGTTTGCTGCTTGTCACCTTGGCGTATATCTGTGTCGTGGTGATATTCGTGTGACCGAGAATCTTGCTAACGCTCTCTATTGGCATACCATACTCCAATGCTAAAACAGCCCAACTATGTCGGGAGACATGAAATGAAACTCGTTTCTTGATGCCACACATTACCGCTACTTTTTTGATGCGCTTGTTGATGCTGTCAAGGTTGCCAATGTTGAACAAGTGATTACCGTTTCTGAAAGATTTGTATCTCTCAACTATCTGCATAGGAATATCCAACAGCTTGATTTGGAACGGTACGCCTGTCTTCTGACGCTTGGACACTATCCAAGGAGCACCGTTTACCATGCTGATGTTATCTTCCGTCAAGTTCTTGATGTCGATGAAAGCTATACCTGTCCAACTGCCAAAGATAAAAAGGTCTCTCGCAAATGCCATGTTGGGGTCTTCCAACTTTATCTCAGTCATGGCGGTAAGCTCGTCCAAGGTCAAGAACTCACGTTCCTTATGGTCTGGATCAACGTGGTACATGGCAAACGGATTTCTCGGTATCTTGCCGTTGTAGTGTGCTGCCGTAACGATATGTTTCAGAGGTATGGAGTAAATCCAAATGGAGGACTGCGCAAGCCCTACCACATTTTTCAAGTAAAGGCAATAGTCACGGATAAACTCCTCGGTAAGCTCATTCATGGACATATCGCTGCGCTTGTACTGATACTTGATGAACTCGGCAACGTACTTTCTCACCACAAGATACTTGTTGTAAGTGTTCTTGGCCCTGTCCTTGCCTACACGCTTGGCAAAGGCTGCGTTCTCCTTGTCGAAAGCTCTGAGCAAGGTCTCGTATTCGGTGCCTATGCCTTGATAGGCGTTTCTCACCATTTCAGCGGTAACGAACGCCTCACG
>ULYR01041188.1_pt1 | contig 10553 bp, 5 predicted proteins | sample 1962341 | NCBI WGS metagenome assembly ULYR01 (sample SAMEA4835868, study PRJEB28245) | human gut metagenome | biome: gut microbiome; material: fecal sample | place: Denmark | collected 2008 | reverse complement strand
AACGGAGAATTCAAAGACATAGCTCATCCAATCAATGCTGAAACAAGAGAGAAGATTCAAAAAGCTATCTTAGAAGCTTATGAAGCTCCTGAAACAGAAGAATCAGCAGAATAATAAATTGATTCAAACCGATGCTAATTTATGGCATCGGATTTTTTTGCGTTTTTGTCAAGAAAAAATCTGTTCCAAAATTGACAGGGGGTCAAGAAAAACACTGACACCAAATTGACAAAAAAATGTCATAACCCACTAATAGCCTGCATATACATTAATAAAAAAAGAAGTAGAGGAGGTTATTTTCATGGAAATAAATATGACAAAAGAGACTTTAAAAGTTAAAAAAGTTATCTGTGAAAAAAAAGAAATGATAAGTATACAAGGTGACATGATAGTGCCAGATTCAAAGCCTGATATATTAAGTACTGTAAACACGAGTGGAACCATATGCATATATAAAAAAGAGATGATGGATGGAAAAATAAGAATTGATGGAAATGTTCTTACATATATAATGTATCTTGCTGATACTAGCTCGAGAGAGAATATGAATGATAATATTAGGGGATTGAATACAGGATTGGATTTCTCTGAGACGATAAGTGTTCCAGATTTGCAGGAGGGAATGAACGCTGATTTGACGCCTACTATAAAACTGATTGAATGTAAGATTTTGAATGGAAGAAAGATTGCTATAAAAGCTTCTGTTGAGGTGTCAATTAAGGTGTATTCAACAGATCCGATTGATATTATAACAGACATGAATGACAGCAATATTCAAGTGCTTAGCAAATCTATGAGGGTAAATTCTTTACTAGGTGATGGGATGACAAAGTCATCTATTAAAGAAAATATTTCGATTCCTACTACAGATAATCTTGCAGAGATTTTGGGCGAGCAAGTTTGCTTGGTTGATAAAGATATCAAAATTAGCTATAATAAAATTTTGGCTAAATCAGAGGTTGAAGTTAAACTAATTTATTTAACTGAGGATGGCAGAATTTGCACTACTAGAAATCGTTTACCACTTGTAGGTTTTATCGATATGCCAAACATAAAGGAAGATAATATTTGCGAGCCTTCTTATTTAATTAAGAACATCATCATTAAGCCTAATTCAGTGGAGGAGCACACTGTATATATTGAGATGGAAGTTGAAATTTCTTGCATCGTGTATGAAGAAAAAGAAATTAAGAGCATTCAAGATATGTACTGCCCTGGCGAAAAGATGGATTTTGACCAGACGATGGTTAATACAATATCTAACAAACAATGTAGGAAAAGTACGTGTAGCATCAGGGAAAAGGTCAATGTGCCAGAATTGCAGAATGTAGAGCAAAGCAAGATTATTGATGTTGAGGTAAATCCAACTATCGAGAAACAAAATAAGATGAATGGCAAAATCAAATTTGAGGGAGAGGTTGAACTTAACTTTATTTTTATGGAGTCAACTACAAGTACAATTAATTCCAAAAAGTCAGTGGTTCCTTTTGAACAGACAGTGGATGGAATTGAAGGTCTAGACGATTGCAAAGTTGATACCAATATAGACATAGATTCACAAAGTTTTGAAAATCAAGCTGGAACAGTCAGCGTAAATATTGATTTGAGCTTCGAGGTTAGTGCTTATAGAAATTCAACAATTCCCGTAATTTCAAACATTTCTATGGAAGAAGATGACGAAATGGAAGATTACAGCGTTGTTATTTATGTGGTTAAAGCAGGGGACACTTTGTGGAAAATTGCGAGAAGGTTCGGAAGCACGGTTGATGATATTGCTAGAGTGAATGGGATGGAAAATCCAAATAAATTAAATGCCGGAGAAAAAATCTATATTCCTAAATTTGTACTTAAAAGAGCGAAAGAGCCAATTGTTCTGGCATAAAATTTGAGTGGTGCGAATGGATAAAATTGATAAGATTTATTCAAGAAGGAGATTTGTGTTAGGAAATTTTGGTGGTGAACGTGGCGGAAAATGCAGAAAGAGCAAAATTCCTTCTAATTATAATAAGTATAAAATCTATAAATTGAGAAAAAGTGTTAGAATTATTGTTACATCAATAATTATTGGTCTTGTGCTGAGGACAGCATTTAAATATGTTGATCCTATATTTGAAGCATTGTGCCAAGAAAAGTTGAAGGCTAAAGCTACAATTATAACCAATCAGCAATCGACGGTGGTTATGGAAAAGTATAAATACGAAGAGTTATATACTGTTGAAAGGGATGAGACGGGAAATGTGACGGTGATAAGAGCAAATGTTCTTCCTATTAATAATATGATTTCTGATTTGACTGAAAGTATCCAAAATGAATTTGAAAAGATGGAAAAGAGTAAGATTTATATTCCTATTGGGAGCATGACTGGTTCATATTGGCTTGTTGAGTATGGACCTAGTATTCCGATAAAGTTTTCGATGTTAGGTACATTAGATACTGAAATTAAGAGTGAGTTTGTGGCTCAAGGCATTAATCAGACTTTGCATAGGGTGTGGGTGAATTTTAGTTGTGATATGAAAGTGGCTGCTCCTATGCGAGTTTATAAAGAGAGTGTGGTTAATCAGGTGGTTCTGGCTGAACATGTTATTGTTGGGAATATTCCTGATACTTATTATAATTTTGATGGCGTGGGGCAAGATGAGGTTTTGAATGTGATAAAATGACGATTTGGTGTCGGTGTTTTTCTTGACAAGGGTGTCAAAAAAAACACCGACACCAAATTGTCACTTTTTCTCTTGACTATATGCTGCTAATGTGCTATAATAACTGGCATATTCATTCATTTTTTCTAAATAATTTTTTCATATTTTTTATATTATTCTGGCCAAATTCAACACAAAAAAATATAGCAAAAAAATTAAGAAAATGGCAAAATTTAAAGTAAAAAATTAAAAGTCAAAATTAAACAAAAAAGAAAGGAGAACAAATGCCGAGAGAAATGCGAACATTTAGCAGTTCCAAAACATATCACAATATATTAAAAGGAATTGATGATCAAACAATATTTTATGATGAACAAGACAGGAGGATATTTTTAAAACAGCTCTTGGAAACTAAAAAAGAATATGGTTTTACAGTTCATGCATATTGCCTTATGGGGAATCATGTACATATAGTTATGAGGTGTGATAATCCAATATTATCCAAAGCAATGCAAAGTTTACAAATACGATATGTAAGATATTTTAATAAAAAATACATGAGAATAGGCACATTATTTCGTGATAGATTTAGAAGTAAAAAAGTAGAAGATCTGGAATACTTTTTAGAGGTATGCAGATATGTCCACAGAAATCCAGAAAAAGCTGGAATTGAATTAACTCAGAACTACAAGTGGAGTAGTTATCAAGAATATTTAGGTCAAGGAAAAAGAAATATTATAGATAAAAAAGTTTTGTTACATTATCATAATAATAATTTAGATGAATTCATAAATTATACTCTTAAAAAAACACCTTCAAAAGATTTAGATGATTATGCAGATTATGAAATTATAAATAGGTTAACTGATGATGAGTTAGCTGAGATTATTGTGCAAAAATTAGACATAAAAAAAGTTACAAAAATAGGTGCTTATTTCAATAAATTAAGTGATAAAAAATTAGCAGAAAATATTGAAAAAATCAAAAATATAAGTGGTACCAATATTACCCAACTCGCTAGAGTAACAAGGGTTAACAGGCGTAGAATTAAAAATGTTTGTCAAGAAAAACACCGACACCAAATTGACACAAAAATGTAATATAAATGTAATATAAAAATGTTGACAAAGATAAAAATAGATAGTAAAATAAAATTAATTGATGAAAAAAGATAAAAATAAAAAAGATGAGGCTAAAATAAAAAAAGGAAATAAAAGAACAAGGAAAAGGGAGAGAAAAAATATGAAGGGAAAAAGTCAGAAAAACAAAAGAAAATCAGAGTTGAATGCAATGTTTTTTATTATATTGATTGCAGCTGTATTATTTATTATTTCAACATATGCGTGGTTCTCAACTCAAAAGAACGTATCTATTACAAATTTAACAGGTACTGTACAAGTTGCTGAAGGTTTGGAAATTTCACTTGATGCCAAGAGTTGGTCGAATTCTATTAAGTTGGGTGATGGAGATGGAGAAGTTAATATTATAGATAATGCTTATTCAGGACATCACAATATTTCACCTTCTGAAATGTTACCAGTTTCAACTTTAGCTATACCTGCAAAAGATTCAAAGGGTGCTCCAACAGATAATTATTTAAAAATGCTTAGAGGTAAAATTAATGATTCAAAGAAATTAAGTGAGATTGGTTTTACTGCTAATGAAGGAGAAGATACAACAGGTATACAACCTACAGATAAGACATTTCCTGGATTTTTCGCATTTGATATATTTTTAAAGAATTCTTCAAAACAAGAAGAGACTAATGATATTCTACAATTAAATTATGATTCATCATTAGAAATTTTGGATGCCTCAAAAAAGAGTACAGGTTTACAAAATACAGCAAGAATTGCTTTTGCTAGATATATTGGAACAGCTGATGTTATGGCTGGACAAGATGAGGTATTAAAAGCTACTGCAGGAATTGGTGTTGGAACTACAGAACCTAAAGTAGACGATGCTGCTATTTGGGAACCAAATGCTGGGGACCATGCTGAATATATGGTTGCAAACAATAACTTAGTAAAGTGGTCTACATCAGATGCACTAAAATATGCACCTAAAAAATTAGATAATCCAAAAGATGGTGTTACACAAGGATTTGATGTTGATACTCAAATTCCTACATATGCATTGTCAGACAAAGCTGCTGACAAAAATATAGATGATATATATAAATGGGATGGAACAGAATCTTTAGTAGCAAAACAAAATACTTTACAAACAAATAAAAAATCTGAAGATGATTATACAATAAAAGAGGGTGTACAAGATTTAGTAAGTACTTCTGATGGAACTACTAAATTCGGTATTGCACCAAATAAAATTTGTAGACTAAGAGTTTATTTATGGTTAGAAGGTCAAGATGTTGACTGTATTAACTATGCATCACATGGTGGAGGAGTTAAAGTTAATATAGGATTAGTTAAAGGTTCAACTGTTGGAGCTACAAACTAATTTTAACATTGCAAACCAATTATAAATCAATTACCAAAAAATATAAGGAGGATACCAAGAGGTGTCCTTTTTATAATTGATGTCACAAAAAATATTACAATAATATTACAAAATGCAAGTTAAATGTAATACAAATGTAACATAAAACATATTGAGATTGAATGGAAAATGATGTATAATAAAATAAATAGTTATCGATTATAAAAAAGATTATAAAAATACTAAAGACTGGAGGTTAAAATGGCTGGAAATTTATTGAGAAAAACAAAAGAAATTGAAGATAATGTATATAAAATAGATTTTGGCGTTGAAGATGAAAATGAAATCGAAGCTGAAAATGAGAAAAAAACGTTGAAAGAAGAAGCAGAAAAGCTAGACACAGAAATTGCCAAAGAATTACAACCCAAAAACGGAAAAATAATCAAAATAATAGATGATGATGACGAAATAGATGACATTTTTGGTAATGTAGGCGGATTAGATATTGAACAAACAAGCGAAGAAAAACAAAAAGATGAAACTGAACAAAAAACTGTCGAAAAAACAAAAAAGAGAAAACTAGCTAGGATAGAAGATGGCATAAAAAGCAGTAAAGTAAGTAAAAAAACAAGTACAAAAGTAAAAAACAAAGTTCAAAAAATAGCTAAAACTCCTGCCAAACGAGGAAGAAAACCTAAATTAAAAGATATAGAGACAATTGCAGATAACCAAAGTGCAATAAAAATGCATACAGAAGGTAATTTAACTGAAATAATTTTACTTGAAAACAAATATAAAATAGAACTACAAAAAAACGAGTATAATATATATACAGAAGCAAACGAAACATCATACATAATAGTAAGAGAAACAATGCTAAGAATAGTTTCTGGAGGAGTTTACATATTAATTGAAAAACAAGGAGAAGACTATGCAATAACAACTAACCAGGACTTTAAAATTAATTATATTATAGATAATTTGGAACGAAAAAATAATGCAGTAAATTTTAAACTTACTAATTTGACAGAAATTGTAGCAAATGAAGATGGAATAAATTTTGAAATAGATGAAGAAAAAGTTATAGAAAATAGCTTAGAAGACAACAAAACATTAGTAATTTCTGAGGAGGACGGAAAGGTATATTTACCATATACAAAAGAAGACATAAAAAAAGATGTTTTACAAAACAAAGGTACAAAAATCTCAGAAGTTATTGACCAAAAATATGTATTGCCATTAGATAAATATAAAAATTCTATGAGAGCACGTTTTAGAGAAGGATATAATTTAATGTATTATAGAGAAAAAAAATCTAAACGAAGTGCTATAATGCTAGGAATTGAATTAATGTTTGAGTCAAATTTGCATCCTGCAATAATATCTGCGTGCAAAACATTAGAAGAATTAGATATTTATTTAGATTGCCTTGAAGATAATGAGTTAGAGAAATTTTCTTGCTTTAAAATTATTTATAAAAGCCTTCCAACTTTACATAAAAATAATAAGGCGCAAGAGTTTTAAAATTGTAAATTGAAATACAAAAATAGTAGGCTGATTCTAAATAGACAAATTGTAAAATAATGTAAAAATATATTGAAATTTTAAAAGTCTGAAACCTTAGAAATAAACGGATTTGAAGTAAAAATAAAAATAAAAGAAAAAAGTGCTAAAAATGGCACTTTTTTTTTGAAAAAAATCGCGAAAATTGTTGAAAAAAAACAGTGATTATGATATAAATATATAGAGAAAAATATAAGATTTTTGAAGCAAAAGATGGAGGAAAAACATGTTAAAAAATAAAATAATTGTTAAGAAAATTAGAAATATATTAATATTATTTATGTCAATCTTGATAATGATTGGAGCATACCATAATGTTCGAAGGTCAAGAGCAGAAAATGTAATAGAAATTTCGATGGAGGTAGCAGATAAAAACAACAGCTTGGAAAAGCAAACAGTAACGATTGATGCTACAGAAACTAAAAATGGAGTTTATTTAGCAGAGTTACCAACATCTGTAAACGGAAATAGGGTAACTAAATATTATACATCAGATGGCGAAGAACTTGAAATAGATCCAGCTAGTGTAGAAAAAATAACATTAGAGTTAACAGAAGATGAATTAGCAAATAAAAAAATTAGCTTAGGAACAGAGTATGACAAAAAGACTGCTATTATTGATGATGTTGAAACAACTCTTTACAACAAAGAATTTATAAATGAAGACGGAGATGTTATTGTAACAGGATATATGCCTCTAGATGTTCAATTAGATTTTACTGAAATTGATGTTAATGCATTAAAAGATATAAGACTTCCTAGTGATGATTTAACAGTGAAAAAATCTTTTGGAATCTCTATACAAGAAATGATAGATGTATCCAAGACAACAGACAAAGCCGAAACAGATGATACAACTAAAACTGATGGAAAGAATCAAGTGAATGATACAACTGGATTAGCTGAAAATGCTCAAACAAATGAAACAGAAAAACAATTAATAGAATATGATTCAACAAAATATGGTGAAGATATAACAATAAAAATAAAACAAGCTGATAGCAAAGAAGAAACTGTAATCTATAGTTTTTCTGATGGCACACCAGTAACAGAAGTTGTTTATACAAACACAGATGGAATATTGAGTTTCTTAAAGAATGATAATGATAAATTCATATATACAGTAAAAAAACAAGAGACAACAGATAATGTAGCAAGTGAAGAACAAGTTGTTGATGATACACAAGATAGTGATGCAGTTCAAATAGATGAAGATACAACAACTTCTGATGATAGTACAATAGTAAATGGACCTAACAATGGACCTAAAAAAGCTCAAGCAAGAGCAGGAAGTAAAGTTGCGACATTAGACACAATTTGGAGTCATGGAGAATCACTTGGAAACGGACTAAATAATGCACAAAATAGTAATTTCTTTGGATTAGTTCCAAGAGGAAAAATATCTAGTATAACATTACTTACATCTGACGGAAAAGATTCAAGTGGAAATAAAATAAATTTTGATGTTAGTGGTGCACAAAGTCAAGCAATAGCGACTGGTGGATCAGTTACTCTTTACTGTATACCTAATGGCAGTACATATAAAGCATATATGCTTCCTGGTTCTGATGTAGGAACTATAAAATTCAATTCAGACTCAAGATTTATATTTTCATATTTAGGATATGAATCTTCATGTACTGAAACAGAAGTTGTAAAAGGATTTTTCGATTCTAGCAGTATAGTTGATACAAGTGGAATTACACAGGCAAGAGCAATGTTTGCACATATTGGAAGAAATGGAAGTATGAGAACATTAACTATTGGACCTAAATTTACTACAACTTCAATAAAAGATACACAAGATATGTTTTATGAATGTGGATTTTCAAATATGACAACCTTGACATTTAGTTCTAATTTCAAAATGGAAAATGCAACAAATCTTTTATCAATGTTTTACAGATGTGGATACAACAAATTAACAAGCTTAGATTTATCAAATATGACAGCTGCTAATGCAACAAGTATGGAACATATGTTTAATATGTGTGGAAATCAAAGTTTGACAAGTTTGAAAATAGGATTTAATACAAGCAAAGTAACAAGTATGCATGCTATGTTTGCTAACTGCGGAACAGAAAAATTGACGACATTCAGCTTAGGAAACAATTTTAATACAAGCAATGTAACAGATATGAAACATATGTTTGAAAAATTTGGCGGACCATTAACAGAACTAAAATTGGGAAGCAATTTTTCAACAAGTAAAGTAACTAATATGCAAGGAATGTTCTCTCAAACAGGAACAAAATCAATGAAAAAAATCCAACTTGGAGATAAATTTACATCAATAGCTTCTGGAAATTATTCAGACTTCTTAAATGATACAGGAGCAAGTGGATGTAAAATATATGTACCAGGAGCAATATATTCAAATAAACATGCAGTAAAATTAAGTACTAGTTCATCAACAACAATATCATATACAAAAGGATATATAGTAGGACCTGACAATGCAGCTCCAACATGGGCAAACAATGTAAACGGTGCAAAATATTCAGCAACTAATCATACATATACAATGAATTTAGTAGGTTCTGATGCAGTGGCATTAGATGCAGAAGCTTCAAAATTAACTAAAGGCTCAACTATAAAAGTAAAAATAGGAAATTCAGAAACATCTAATTATACGCTTGGTGCAACGAGTTTAAGTTCAGATGAAAATACTAAAACATTTCCATTAACTATAAACAATTACACAGGTGGGGCAATTACAATTACAATATCAGCAGGAACACTTATAGACTTAAGAGAAAATAAAAGTGCTGCCAAAACTTATAATATTGCATCTGTTGATGGAACTGCACCAAAATGGAGCTCAAGTGTAAGTGGAGGAACATATTCAGGAAGTGATAAAACATATACATTAAGTTTAGTAGGTACTGATGAAACTTCATTAGATGATAGCAAGTCTAAACTAACAAAAGGTTCAAATATAACTGTAAAAGTAAATAATACAAGTACGTCAAATTATACACTTGGAAATACAACATTAAGCTCAGATGGAAGAACTAAAACTTTCCCATTGACAATAAGCAATTATTCAGGAGGAACAATTGTAATTACAATAACAAAAGGGGCATTAGTAGATAGAAATGGAAATACAGAAGCAAGTGGTGCAACATATACAATAAGACCTAATGTAGATACAACAGCACCAAAATGGAATAGTAATGTAACTAATGGAAGTTATTCATCAACTGGACATACATATAGCTTGACTATAACAGGAACAGATGAAACTCAATTACAATCTAATAAGCTAAGTACTTCTAATACAACGGTTCAGGTTAATGGAAGTAAAGTAACCAATTTAGACTTTGCACAACCAGTACTTAGCTATGATAAAAAAACAATAACAATTAAATTAACAATTAAAAATTACACCGGTGGAAAAATCACAATAAAAATTGCATCAGGAGCGTTGATCGATGCAACAGGAAATGCAGATACTAAAGGAGCAACATATGAATTTACTCCTAATACAGATGTAACAGCACCAAAATGGAATAGTTCAGTAAATAATGCAACATATTCATCATCTGCTAATACATATACATTTGAAGTTGTGGGAACAGATGAAACAAGTTTAAAAACAGGATTGACATTAAATGCATCTAATGCACCAATAACAGTAAATGGTTCAACAGCAAGTGTAACATATGGTTCGGGACAATATTCAAACAGTAATAAAACAGTAACATTTAAAATAACAGTAAGAAATTATTCTGGTGGAAAAATAGTAATGAATATTAAAGCAGGTGCATTGCAAGATAATGGTAATCCAGTAAATTCGAGCGTTGCACAAAATTACACGATGGATCCTCAGACAGATTTTACAGCACCAGTATGGAATGGTTCTATAAATAATGGGAAACTTTCAGGTAGTACATATACATTAAATTTAAT
>ULYR01043373.1_pt1 | contig 10576 bp, 11 predicted proteins | sample 1962341 | NCBI WGS metagenome assembly ULYR01 (sample SAMEA4835868, study PRJEB28245) | human gut metagenome | biome: gut microbiome; material: fecal sample | place: Denmark | collected 2008 | reverse complement strand
AACCCTCCGGCCGCCAGGCCGGTCCATCTTAAGAACCTTTCCCTCTGCCCCCTGAGCGAAGCGATGCACAACCCGCCGCCGACAGGCGGCCACAACCCTCGGGCCGGAGGCCCGTCAACCCTCACACCGAAGGTGTGTCCAAATGCTGTCCAGGAGGATGTACACATTTTCCGTATCATATTCCACCTGTTCGGACCATCGGGTGACGGAGCGGATGAGGTTTCCTGTTCTGGCATATTCCAGAAGGATGAAAGTTACGCTTTCACTGCTGTAGCGGGCAGCATCTTCTATATCGTAGGCTTCGCACTCATCCAGCTGGCGGTAGAAAATGTACCGATACAGATTGGTAAGGAAATGGGGCGGCAGGCTTTCTGCGAGATGTTCTGCCTTCCGGCTGAGTCCTTCTTCATGGTCTTCCATGAAGGACAGGGATTCTGTCCACTCCCGGTCAATGGGATTTGTTTTCTCCAAAAGCTGCAGCACCTGGTGCACCTGGTCTTTCTGGAAAGAAGGATGGACATGAAGAAGGCGGCGGGGCAGGGAAAGGGAGAGGCGGCTCAGCAGGTCTTCAAAGGAAAGGAGTCCTTTTTCTCCCTTCACTGCAAAAACCATTTCTCCTTCTTCCGTCAGAAGCTGTTCCACCGTTTTTTCGCAGGCCAGCCCTGTACCGGCAAGGGTTACGTCTTCCTTCCTTTGGATGTCATAGGTAAATTTGTAGAACCGGGGGTGGTCCTGACAGATCTGGCAGAGGCTGGAAGGTCCCATTTCCAGAATGAGCCGGCAGAGCCCTTTTTCATTCAGAAAATGGCAGTATCCCTGATCGTTCAGTCGGAAGCAGGCGCTGCCTTCGTCGCCGGTGGTAATCCATGCACGGAGTTCATCGCCCAGAGGACCGGGGGTGTGCCTGTATGTTTCGGCCGTGTCTTCATCAATATCGATTTCCCATTTCTGGCAGCAGGTGTGGCGGCATTTGTCCGCCTTACAGGCAAAGGAGGGAAAGAAGGTAGGAAAAATGGTAATCATGGCAGGGCTCCTTGGGAATTCAATAGGTCTCCTGGCTCGGTGTGATAGGATTGCGGTTCATGGCGGCAGGAAACGATGGCGGAAAGTTTCCTGTCCGGCGCGGCACCAGTGCGGTTCACAGCGGCAGGAAACTGTTTGCGGAAAGTTTCCCACTCAGCGCGGCAGCAGTGCGGTTCATGGCGGCGGGAAACTGTTTGCGGAAGTTTCCTACTCGCCGTGGCAGCAGTGCGGTTCACAGCGGCAGGAAACTGTTTGCGGAAAGTTTCCCACTCAGCGCGGCACCAGTGCGGTTCATGGCGGCAGGAAACTGTTTGCGGAAGTTTCCCACTCGTCGTGGCAGCAGTGCGGTTCATGGCGGCAGGAAAGGGTTTGCGACAAAAATCCCCGCCCATGGCAGGGCGGGGAAAGGGGATGGTTATTTCACTTCCTGGATAATGGGAAGAATCATGGGGCGCCGTTTGGTGCGGTCGTAGAAATATTTGCCCAGTGTATCGCGGATCTGGGTCTTGATGGCATTCCATTCGGTCACGTTGCCGGCTTCGCAGCGGTCCAGTACGGACTCGATGCGGTCCCGGGCTTCCGTAAGCAGGGCTTCGCTGTCCCGTACATAGACGAAACCGCGGGAAACGATATCCGGGCCTGCCAGGACCTGGTTGCTTCCTTTTTCCAGTGCAATGACTACGATGACTACGCCGTCCTGGGCCAGCTGCTGGCGGTCGCGGATGACGATATTTCCTACATCCCCTACGCCCAGGCCGTCAACGAATACAGGGTCGGCCTGTACTTTGCCATTGATCTTGGCACTGCGGTTGGTGAATTCGAAAACAGAGCCGTTTTCGCCGATGAGGATGTTCTGCTTCTTGACGCCCAGGCTTTCAGCCAGTTCCGCATGGCTGCAGAGCATGCGGTATTCGCCGTGCACAGGGATGAAGAATTTTGGGTGTACCAGGGAAAGCATGGTTTTCAGATCTTCCTGGGAGCCGTGGCCTGATACATGGACCCTGGTGGTGGCACTGGTCACCACATGGGCACCCAGTTTCATCAGGCTGTCGATGGTGCGGCCTACGCTTGTTTCATTGCCGGGAATCGGGGAAGCGGAGATAATGACCGTATCGCCGGCATGAATGGTGACCTGCCGGTGGCTGCCGTCAGCCATGCGGGACAGCCCTGCCATCGGTTCGCCCTGGCTGCCGGTGGTGAGAATGCAGAGACGGTCATCCCGGTACCGGTTGATTTCTTCCGGCTCGATGAAGGTGCCTTCCGGCGCTGTGAGATAGCCCATTTCCAGGGCGATATTCACTACATTCACCATGGAGCGGCCGAAGACGCAGACTTTGCGCTTGTAATGGACAGCAGCGTCCACAGCCATCTGGATACGGGATACATTGGAAGCGAAGGTGGCCAGAATGATGCGGCCTCTTGCTTCGCCGTAGGCTTCCATGAGAGAACGGGTGACCACGGCTTCCGATGGCGTATAGCCGGGGTTCTGGGCATTGGTGGAGTCGGCGCAGAGCACCAGCACGCCCCGGTGGCCCAGTTCGGCCAGCTTGTACATATCGGTCTGTTCGCCGTCTACCGGGGAATGATCGAACTTGAAATCGCCGGTGTGGACGATGGTGCCGATGGGGGTGCGCAGGTAAATGCCGCAGGAATCAGGAATGGAATGGCAGACATGGAAGAATCCGAATTTAAACGAACCGGCTTTGAATTCATCTCCTGATTTAACTACGTGTAAATCATAATTGGAAATATGGGCTTCCTTCAGCTTGCCTTCAATGAGGCCGCAGGTGAGGCGGGTGGCATAGACCGGCGCCGATACATCCCTTAAAAGATAAGACAGAGAGCCGATGTGATCTTCGTGACCATGGGTAATCAGAATAGCCTTGATCTTATCCTTGTTTTCGATTAAATAACTGAAATCGGGAATGACAATATCAATTCCCAGCATATCTTCTTCCGGAAAGGCCATGCCTGCATCAATTACGATAATTTCGTCGCCGTAACGGAAGACAGTCATGTTCTTTCCGATTTCCCCAAGACCTCCCAGGGGAATAATCTGTAATCTAGCTTTTGCCAAGATTCAAATCCTCCTATTCAATTGTTTGGTGCCTATATTTTTGAAATAAGCAGAAAAATAATGGTAAATATTATGTATGTAAAAAATAAAAAAGCCGTTCCATAGTCGCTTCTCATATTATAGCACAAGGGGGAAGGGGGAGTGGGAAATATTTTATAGAGAGGCGAAGCCCTGTGGCAAAGATCATCGGGCCTTTGGGTCTAAGGATTCAATGGCCTGATATCAGAACGCTTTTATCAGAAACAGGGGAAGCATCCAATGCTTATAAGGCATAGGAGAACATTGCCTATAACTATTGGATATTCGAATCTTTCTATATTAGAATATGGGCAGAAAGGATGAGAGGGACGAAAGGGCCCCCTCTGGATGGCATAGGAAGAAAGAGGCAAAGGAGGAATCTGCTATGAAGAGGATGGGAATTTGTTTGATTGCCGGACTGCTGCTGGCGGCTCTTCCAATGGTTATGAATGCAGAGAAAGTTCCTTTTTACTATGGACATTCCCGGGAGCTCCATGCATCGGTGTATCAGCAGGAAGAAAATTCCGGGATGCAGGAAGGGGATATGTATTTTCTTTCCTGGGATGAAAATGTCGATGCTGTCGGTTATGAGCTGGAGATTGCAGAAGAAGAGGGGGCCTGGGATGGGGAGCAGCCTTCCGGAAAGGTGGTGTACCATGTGCCGAAGGTGTATGTGCCGGGCATTATGATTTCTTCTTCGGTGCTTCCCTTGAAGGCAGAGACAAAGGATCATCTGTACTGGAGGGTGAGACCCTTTGATTTGGACGGGAATCCGGCAGGGCCTTTTTCAGCGCCTCGCCGGCTGGAAGGGTCCCTGGTCCCCATTCATCGCTATGCGCCGCTTCCCCGTCCCTATGACGAAGGGGAGAAGGGAGCAGCCCTTCTGTATCCCGTATATTCCTACATCGGTATTCCTGGAGCAGACTCCTACGAAGTAGAAGTGACCAGCCGGTATCCGGAAAATGAAGATGGATATGCCCCTTCCCGGTATCGTGTCTATGCAGGGGTCACTACGCTCACTGATCTCTATGATCCGGCACCCAGGAAGGGAACGTATTACTGGAGGGTGCGGGGACTGGACCGGGAAGGCCATCCGGTAGGTATCTGGAGCCTTCCCCAGAAAAGGACACTGGATGTACATGGCTGGACAGTGGGAGTCTTTGGCGACAGTATCAGCCATGGCGGAGGCCACCTGTCCTTCAGTCCGGCGGACAGGGCCTACAGCTATGAATCCTATCTGTCTTTTCCAGTGGTGAATCTGTCTCAAAGCGGCGACACCAGTGCCATGATGGTGGAACGGTTTGAAAAGGATGTAGTCCCCTTTCATCTGCGCACAGTGCTCATCATGGGAGGGACCAACAGCCTTCGCGCCGGTGTTCCGGCGGAAGAGGTGATTCATGACCTGGAAATGCTGGAAATGATGAGCTATGCCCACGGCATAACCCCTGTATTTCTCACGCTGCCTCCCATCAATCCCGCCTCCATTGCCAGAGCCTTTCAGGAACCTACGGCGGAGAACTGGCAGGCCTCCTTCCGCAGGGTGAATGATTTTATCAGAACCAGGAAGCATATAGATACGGCAGCTCCCTTTGAGGGAATGGAGGTGATGCCCCCGTCCCTGGCGTTAGACGGCCTGCATGGGGACTGGAGGGCCAAGCAGGACATGGCGGCCGTGATTAATGAAGCATGGAGAAACGGCAGACCGGCTCTGGGTACATCATAAAAGGAGAGGGATAGAAAATGGAATTTCGTGTATTGAAATATTTTCTGATGACAGCCCGGCTGGGAAGTATGACCAAAGCCGCCCAAAGCCTCCACATCACCCAGCCCACCCTGTCAAGGCAGATTGCGGAACTGGAAGAAGAGACGGGCGTTCACCTTTTTGAAAGGGGAAACCGCCGGCTCGTTCTGACAGAGGAGGGTCATCTTCTTCGGAGAAGGGCGGAGGAAATGATGGAACTCATGGAAAAGACGGAAGAAGAACTTTCTTCCAGCGAAAAAAAGCTGAGAGGCTGCATCATGGTGGGCGGCGGAGAGCTGATGGTGACGGAGCGTTTTGCCTCTCTCATTTTTGCATTTCAAAAACAGCATCCCTTTGTCCGGTTCAACTATTTCACCGGGACTACCGATGAAATTGATGAACGGATGAATCATGGCCTGATTGATGCGGCCATTCTGGTCTGCCCTTTTGATACAGAAAACTTCGATTATATATCGCTGGGGCCGGATGCCCGGTGGGGAGTCTACCTGCGGACAGATGATGTGCTCTCATCCAAAGACCATATCCAGCCTTCTGATCTTCACGGGCGGGCGCTGATTCTTCCCAGCAGAAAAAACTGAAAAATGAAATCATCAGCTGGCTGGGGGAGGAGTTCAAGAGTATGACCGTCCCGGTGACAGAGAATCTGGGCGGCAATGCGGGACTCTTCGTGGAAGCATCCGGCTTCTGCGCCTTGTCTTCCGAAGGGGCCGTGCCCATGTATGACGAGAAGAAACTGAAGTTTATTCCTTTATATCCGGAGCGCCGCATCCAGACCGCCATTGCCTGGAAGAGGAATGTACCCCGCACGTCGGCGGTGAAGGCATTTCTCCGTTTCTGTAAGGAAGCGCTGGCAGACAGGTAATCCATGACGGTAGCTTTCCATCCTGATAGGGCGGATAGGGGCACCGATGGCGGCCTGCTGCCTTTGGACTTCCCTGTTTCATAAAGCCTTATGACAAGACATCTGAAAGGAGAGGAAGATGACATGAAAACGAAAATCATACTGCTGCTGGTGCTGCTGCTCATTGGACTGGGAGACAAGAGCGAACATCATTTTACCTGCGCTGCTGAGGAAGCACAGCTGCTTCCCATTTCCTATACCGATGAGGAAATCGGAAGAAAAGAGAAGAAGAAACCGGCCGATACAAAGAGGGCGGAGGAAAAGGACAAAACAGACTTCCAGAGATAAGGGAAGAGAGCAGAGATAGAGAAAGAATCGGGGTTTTACAGGATTTCCTGAGCGGGCATGGAAAGAAAGGGGCAGAAGAAATCCAATCCGTGGCAGCTATGCTGCGAAAGAAGGGGCATGGGGAAAAGAGGGACTGTGCTGCGCCCGTGGGACCGTCAAAGGACGCCTTTCCGGCGTCTTTTTTAGTGGGAACGGGACATATGGAGCATCCTTTTCTAAGGAAGCGCTGATTAAATCGTTATCGGATTTCATTCTTGCATTTTTATTCAATGCAAGGAATAAGTCGACGCGAATAGCGAGCTATTTAAGGAGGCTTATGACGCAGCATTGGATAAAAATACATATGAAATTCGATTCTGCGAATTAATCAGTGCTTCCCTAAGGCCCTGCCGCTTTTCCCTCCCCTTTACCTCAGGAGAAGAGGAGGCTCCCCAAGCCCGGGGCTTGGGGGTTCTGCATGAACCTCTGTAAATGTGGTAAAATATAATATCTATATCATCATATTTATGAAGGAGTTTTATATGAACGATCGGATTTCCGGAGACAATCACGCCATTGTGCGGGCCGGCATGTGTACTGCGCTGGTAGTGGTGCTTTCTCTTCTGGGGTTTTACATGCCCCTTCTTTCTACGGTAGTTTTTCTTCTGATTCCCCTTCCTATTGCCTATCTGGGCATGAAGGAAGGCGTGAAATGGTCCATTGTGGTAACCACCGGCGTGCTGGTGCTGGACTCCACCTTTTTCGGCGTGGTGTCCGCTGCTTTTGTCTGTGCCATCTTCGGCCTTCTGGGGGTCACCATGGGGATATGCTACCGGTTTAAGGTGTCTGCCGCCAAGACGCTGATTGCGGGCGCCGTGGTGGTTCTTCTGGCCCTGGTGGCAGAAGGCATAGCTACCCTCTATCTCCTGGGGCTCCCCAGCCTGATTTTTGGCAGCGAAGGCCTTTCCCAGATCAGGGACAGCATGCTGGAAACGCTGCCTTCCTTCTACAGCGGCGAGGCCCTGGACCAGGCGAAGGAAAAGGTGGAATTCCTCATGGATGCCATGGAAAAATCGGTGCCCTATACGCTGGTGGCTGTTTCTGTTTTCTACTCCTGGGCTTCCATGACCCTGGGAGCTCATGTGTTCAAGAAAATGGGCATTACCGATATTCCCCATCTCCCTCCTTTTGAACGGTGGGAATTTCCGAAGGGCACCCTGGCCCTTTACCTTCTGGTGCTGGCGGCCCAGTATTTTTTCAAGGATCAGGAGCAGGTATCCTATGTGGCTTACAATCTGGGCACCCTCTGCGTTTCCATTTTCTGGCTCCAGGGGCTGTCGGTGCTCTGGTGGATGCCTCACCGCTATCCCTTCATGAAACCGCTCCGGCTTTTCATTATGATTCTTTCTGCCTTCATCGGCGTTATCCAGATGTTTGCGGTGTTCCTGGGCATTGCGGACATGGCTGCCAGCTACAGGAAGAAGCGGAATTATCAGTAGAGACAGGAGCGGCGGCTGTATGGGCCACTCTGTGGCCCGGGTTCAAAAGGTTCAGAAGGTTCAAAGGGTTCAGAGGGTGGCGGTGGCGGCTGACGCCGCAGATTATAAAAAAAGGGGTGCGGCTGGCGCAGCCGGATAGAGGGTATATCTGCCGCAGGCAGATCATTCAGCAGACTGTTTACCAAGCCATACGACACAGAAAGCCAATCCCGTAACGCTGACTTTATACTCATCGCCCAAGAGGGCGATACCACAACCCTCGGGGCCAAAGGCCCCGTCAAACTTAAGAACCCTCCGGCCGTCAGGCCGGTCCATCTTAAGAACCCTCACACTGAAGGTGTGTCCATACACATACATTTGCATTCATCCCTTATTTCGAGTAGGATTAGAGTAGGCCGGCAAAAGCCGGCAGCATAGAACCGGTTTTCAGAAATCGAGGTTACAAGAAGAAAATGCTGAATGATATCTGGGTGTATAAAAAGACATCCCGTATTATGCTGGCGCTGCTGCTGATTGCAGTGGTTATGCTCTCTACCCAGAACTGGCAGCTGGGACTTCTTCTTTTCATCATCATTGCTGGCTGCATCGTGTATATCAAGCGATGTGATTTCTATCAGGAGAAAAAACTGTCCCGGTACCTGGACGATTTGTCCGCCGGCGTATCGGCAGGCACGGTGTATGCCGTGAAGAACCTGCCTGTGGGCATTGCCATGATGGATGAAAAAAAGGAGCTTGTGTGGGCGAATAATGTATTTAAGAACTGGATAGGGAAGGATGCCCAGGAAGGGGTCCGCTTCCAGAACCTGGTGACTGGGCAGAAGATTTCCAAAATATGGGGTAAAACCGGCTGGTTTGACTGCCATGCAGGGGGAACGTTCTTCCGGGTATTTCACAAATTTATCGACGTGGATATCGGCGGTGGCACCCAGTCGCCTTTCATGGTTTTCTACTTCATGGACCGCACCGATGTGGAAGTGGCGGTGAAGGAATGCACCGAGGCCCGGCCGGTATTCGGCATTATCCGCATCGATAACGTGTCGGAAGTGACGGCGGATATGACGGATATGGAAAAGTCGGCCCTTCTTTCCGATGTGACGGAAAGGGTGCTTTCCTATTTCTCCAGCCGTGATGGATTTATCAAGCAGTACTCCACCACCGACTTTGTGACCTGTATTTCCCAGAAGGCTCTGGCAGACATGATGGAGGAGAATTTTGATATCCTCGACAGGGTCCGGGAAATCCATACGGTGAACCGCATCCCTGTCACCCTGTCCATCGGCGTGGTGCAGAGCGAAGACAGCTTCGCAAGGCAGTTCGAGGAAGCCCAGGTATCTCTGGACCTGGCTCTGGGCCGGGGCGGGGACCAGGCCATTGTCCGCATCGGCAAGGATGTGAAGGCCTTTGGCGGTAAATCGCCTACGGCCGTCAGCTCCACCCGCGTCAGGGTGAGGGTGGTGGCCCAGGCGCTGAAAGAAATCATCGACGGCGCCGATATGGTGCTCATCATGGGCCATGCCCACGAGGACTTCGACGCCCTGGGCGCCGCTGTGGGCGTGTCCCATCTGGCCCGGTCTTCCCATAAGGAAACCCATATCGTCCTTTCGAAAGAAAGGGATACCTGCCGCAAAATGGTGGAAGCCATCGAAGGAAGCGGCGTGGCGGAAGGGCTTCTTATCGACGAAAGTCAGGCCAAAGGCATGGTGACAGACAAAACGGTGGTTATCGTGGTGGATACCCATGTGCCGGAATTGGCGGCAGCGCCGGAAGTGCTGAAAAAGGCCAAGAAAAAGGTGGTCATCGATCACCACCGGAGAGCCAGCTCCATGATTACAGGCACCCTTCTCACCTATATGGAACCTTCTGCTTCGTCAGCTTCTGAACTGGTGAGCGAACTGGTACAGTACTACGGCGGCGAAGAGGAAATGAATGAACTGGAAGCGTCCTGCCTTTATGCAGGCATTGTGGTGGATACCAAGAACTTTGCCGTACAGACCAGCGTCCGTACCTTCGACGCAGCCAGCTTCCTGCGCCGCTGCGGCGCCGATACGAAGCTGGTACACCGCCTCTTTGAAGAAGATATCAGCAGTATTAAGTGCAAGGCGGAAATCCTGGCAGGCATGCAGCTCGTAGACGGCACCATTGCCATTGCCTCCTGCCCGGATCATGTGGAAGAAGCCCAGATTCTGGCAGGCCAGGTGGCAGACTACCTGGTCACCATCAAGGAAATCCGGGCCAGCTTCCTGTTTTACCAAACCGATAAGGGACTCTGTCTTTCCGCCCGCTCCGACGGCTCTGTCAATGTACAGGTTGTCATGGAAGCCCTGGGCGGCGGCGGTCACCTGACCGTTGCCGGCGCCCAGCTGGGGAAAGAGGGAAATAAAGAAAGTGCGGAGAAAGTGATTATTGCACAGGTCCGCAAACAAATAAAGGAGGAAAAAGAATGAAAGTTGTACTCTTACAGGATGTCAAAAAAATGGGTAAAAAAGGAGACGTAGTAGAAGTCTCCGACGGCTACGGCCGCAATGTGCTCATCCGTAAAGGTCTGGGCGTAGAAGGAACCAAGGCCAACCTCAATACCGCTGCCCAGCGGCAGGAATCCAAGGTATTCAAGGACCAGGTAGCCGCCGATGAGGCAGTCATCATGGCAGCCCAGCTGAAAAAAGTGAAAGTGGTCATCAAGGTCCAGTGCGGTGAAGACGGAAGAATTTTCGGCTCCGTCACCGGCAAGGATATCAGCGAAGCCCTGGAAAAACAGTATAAATTCAAGTTGGAAAAGAAAAATATCCGCCTGAAGAGCCCCATCAAGACCCTGGGCGAATATGATGTGGAAGTATGGGTACACCAGCAGGTGACCAGCACCGTCCACGTATCGGTTGTAGCAGAATAAGAAAGACTCCACCCTGGCGGTGGAGTTTTTTATGTCACAGGCAGCGGGCTGACTGCATTCTCGAAGGCGCCTTTCGGCGCGGTTGGGATCGGGACCGGGAGCTGGGCGGTGCTTTCCAGTATTCCCGAAGGTTGACACGCCC
>ULYR01085110.1_pt1 | contig 10631 bp, 7 predicted proteins | sample 1962341 | NCBI WGS metagenome assembly ULYR01 (sample SAMEA4835868, study PRJEB28245) | human gut metagenome | biome: gut microbiome; material: fecal sample | place: Denmark | collected 2008 | reverse complement strand
GCCATTAAAAAATACGACAATGCAGATTTAATTGTCTGCTTTTCTTTGAAAACCAGACGGCAGTTTATCATATAGTTGCACGCTGCACTCACAATACGCGCTATTATATTTGCTGTTAATATATAGATTTTTGTATTTGGAAAAATAAAAGAAAGTCCGCAAAACAATGCATAGTCTATGAGAAAGCTCATAAATGATGATGTTGCGAACTTTATAAATTTAGATTTCATATTGCATCATCCTCCTTTGGCAATTCGGATGATACAATATGAACCTTAATGGAAGTTTAAATACACATATAATAATTTCCTACCGGCTGCCTTTTATCTCCGGCTGGAATTTCTTTATATCACTTGCTATCTCACCGCTTAAAAGAAGCATACAGATGAGGTTTGGAATAGCCATAAGCGCGTTTGCGATATCTGAGAAATTCCACACCAGGCTCAAAGTCTGTGTACAGCCTATGTATGCAACGAGTGAGAAAATTACCCTGTAAACCATGTTAAACCGGTGTGTGCCAAGCAAATACTCAAAGGCCTTCTCTCCGTGATACTCCCAGCCAAGTATTGTCGAAAAAGCAAACAAAGTGATACCTATTGTCACAAGCCATCCTCCGCCTGTTCCAAGCACTGTCTTAAAGGCCGCTATGGTGATATCAGAGCCTGTCAGATAGTCTCCAGCAGCATCTTTCATGCCAAGCACGCCTGATGATGCAATTGCCAGTCCGGTGATTGTACAAACAACTATTGTATCCCAGAAGGTTCCTGTCATGTTGATATAACCCTGGCGTACCGGATTGTCGGTTGTGGCTGCCGCTGCTGTGATTGCAGCTGAACCCATGCCTGCCTCATTTGAGAAAACACCTCTGGCTACACCATAACGCATAGCATTCATCATTGACGCTACGATTGTTCCACACATTCCGCCGCCCACTGCCTTGACAGAAAATGCCATCTTGAAAATCATTGCAAGGCCGGCCGGAAGGTTAGAGATATTTCCTATTATTACTATAAGTCCACAGATTACATAGAAGATAGCCATTACAGGCACAACAACCGATGAAACCTTTGATATTGACTTGATACCACCTACGATGATAAGAAGTGCAAACACTGTAATAATTATTCCTGACAGCCAGGTTGGCACATTAAAGGTAGCCTTTAATGCACCTGATATAGAGTTTCCCTGTGTCATGTTTCCGATTCCAAACGAAGCTACCACTGCAAAAAATGCAAAAAGCCATGCTAAAACAGCTCCAAGCTTCTTATTCTTTATTCCCTTTTTCATCGTATACATCGGGCCACCGCTCATTTCGCCCTTTTCATTTACCTCCCGGTATTTGATGGCAAGCATACACTCAGAGAATTTTGATGTAAGTCCAAAGGCTGCTGAAATCCACATCCATACCAGTGCTCCCGGTCCTCCGGAAACCATAGCTGTAGCGACACCTACTATATTGCCTGTACCGATTGTAGCTGCAAGCGCCGTGGTCAGTGCCGAGAACGGTGATACATCACCCTCTCCTCTGCTCTTTGTGCGAGCCTCCTTGCTGAGTGTTCTCTTTAGCGCATATCCCAGGTTTCTCCATGTAAGAAATCTCATCCGAAATGTCAGATAAATTCCTGTTCCAACCAAGAGCACCAGCATAACCGGCCCCCAGACAAAGTCATCAATTGCCGAAATAACATTACTCAATTCTTTCATAATACACCCTCGCTTTCCTCCAACCCTGCATAAAAATGCAAAAAAGAGCGATGTATGAACAACATCGCTCTTTTGTTAGATTACTTATTAAATTAAACACTATTTTAAACTTTTTTCGCAATATGTCAAGAAAAAGTTTTTCTTGCCTTTAAACTAAATCATTTACCTATATTATTTACGGTTTGGCTTTTTCGCAAAAAGTGCTGCTCCCACAAGACTTATCGATGCAAACGCCAAAGCGAGCATGCCCATAAGAGGGTTTGTATCACCTGTCTTTGAAGCCTTCTTTACTGTAGCTTTTTTAGCTGCAGTACCTGTTGTGTCAGTGGTCGTAGAATTTGACTTGCTGCCTGTTGCTACAGCTGCTTTTGTATCTGCCCCATTTGAGCTTCCTGTACCTCCGGATATCGCACCTGTGCTTCCTGCACCACTTCCCGGTGTTCCCGGATTTACAGCCTCTTTTTTCTTTAGGCTTTCAATAGCCTTATTGAGTGATGCAACTGCATTGTCAACCTTTGTCTGGTCATCCTTTTGCTCAAGCACTGCTTTTGCACTTGAAAGCACCTGTGAGAATGTCTTCCAGCTGTCTGCTGTGTAATCTGCCTCTTTGAGTGTGTCTGCTTTTTCAATTGCACTCTCAAGTGCTTTAGTATCAATGACTACAGGCTTCTCATATGTAAATGAAAGCTCATCCTTATATCCTGTTGCTGATACCTTGATTTCAAAGCTTGAACCCTCAGCAAACGGAGCCTGAGTAGTATCAATTGTGCCATCTTCCTTGATAAGCTTTACAGCACCCTTGCCTGTTGCCGGATAATCCTTACCATTTACATTTACAGACTTGATTTTTCCAATAAAATCTGCAAACTGTGCTGCTGATGCACCATCTGCCACTACAAGCTTCGGTGCTGTTGCATCATTATTGTATGCCGCAGAAACTGCATCTGCATAGAGCTCGAATGTGGTAGTGATTGGGGCATATTTATTGCTCTTATCGGATACTGTCAGCGTATACTCTGTATTCTCTGCATCCTTCGGATATGTAATTACAAGCTTATTAGTCTGAGTATAGCTTGCTGCATATGTTGACACTGCCGATGCTAAGTTTTCCTCTGTAACCTTAAATCCCTTTACTTCATTTCCTTTTGCATCTGTAACTGCATATTCTGCGTTAAAATCATCCGGAAGTGTAACGTCAAGATTAGTCTGTCCTGCTGATACAGCTGCATTTTCTACTTCAACTGCTGCATCCTTAGCGTGCTCAAGTACCTTGTAATCTACAGGTAAAGTGAAGATTCCTTTACTTGTATAGTATGTTACATTTTTGATTGTCTTTCCAACCATAGACTTATAATGCTCAGATGAAAGCGGACATCCATGGCTATCTGTAATAATTCCCACACTCCATGCAAGCTCCTCTGTTTTCCAGATGTTCTCCACATGACGCATAGCATAATCTGTGTTGTCATCAGTGCTTACAATAACACCGTAAACCACATCGTCATCTTCAAAGCCCATAGCATCCTTTATGCCATCAAGATTGAGCTGATAGTCTCCGTACTTTGTTTTTGTCTTGAACTTTGTAGTCACCTTATCAGCAGCTATCTGCGTCTTAGTTCCATTTACAATGCCAAATGACAGTTTTTTATCTGTGCCTGCTGTTGCTGTCTTATAATATGAAGGCACCTCACTAAGGACATAGTATGAGTAGTCAGCACTCTCAAAAAGAGCCTTCTTTCCTTCATATGTTGTTGTAGAAACCTTGCCCTTGATATTTGTTGTGATATCTACCTTACTGTCATCTGTAATCTGTGTATAATCCTTATTATTATCATAGAAATCATCTGTGACCTTTACCGGGAAGGTTACACCGTTTATGTGCTCTCCTTCTGAATCAGCATGATATGAGCCGGCTGCCAGAGTATTTCTGGTCTTCTGCTTTGTGGCAGATGTGGTAGCATCTACTGCAACTGAATTGTTCTTAAGATCAGCCTTGTAAAACTCATCATATGGAATGTTCATGAGTACATACTGTGATTTCAGGTTATTTACAGCATCTGTGAGGTGTGATAATGCTTCCTTTGCTTCCGATTGCATGAGGTCAGTCTTTGCTAAAGCATCCTTTGCTTCCTTAAGTTCAATCTGCATATTTGACCATGTTTTGTCAGTATAAAGCTCCTGGTTCAGCTTATCAGCCTCTGAAACCTTATCAGAAAGAGCTTTCTTTGAAGTCTCATCTGCCGGTACCTGTGGTGTAACTATATTTGCAGCTGTTGCCTCAAAATTATATGTATAATCCTCATATCCCAATGCATAAATTGTAACAGACCAGTATCCTGTTCCATCATATCCACTTGGCAGGCTGCATCTGAGCGAATCGGTGAGACCAAGCTGGATTCCCATAGACTTATGCATCCAGTTATCTGATGCAAACTTTGTTCCATATGTGGCAAGCGCTTTGGTTCTTGTGCTGTCATTACCATAATATGTCCACTTAACCGCCTGCATATTGGCTCCAAGATCACCATAGTTACCGTTAAAATCAACTCTTAAAAACTCTCCGTATGATCCGCTTGCATCCTTAACTGTACCTGTAACATCAGCTTTTTTTAGAGAAGTATCTTTCACACCGGAGTCGGTTCCGGTTGCTCTGGCAGAAAAGCTGAAGCTTCCGTCAGCGTTCTTCGTAACAGTCTTAAGACCGTTTGTATTTTCTGTAACGTCTGCTGTCTCGTCTATTGTTTTAAGATTATTTTCTCCAAAGCCTCCTTTTAATTCAGAACCATTCTCGTAAACTGTATATTTTGCCTTAAATGCCTCGTAGTCTGACACTTTTACCTTTACCGGTACAAACTTAAGTCCTGTTACTTTGTAGTCCTTTAGCTTGAGAGTTGTTCCATCTTTAGTAAATACACCCTTATTGTAATTATATTCAGTACCATCTGTCATGACAGCAATTTGCTGATTATTTTCGCCTGTCTTCCAATATGAAAGATTGAGTGTCGTACCTTCTTCTGTCTCGACAATAGCATTACACTGGAAGCTTCCTCTGTGAAGGCCATGATTTGCAGTGGCACGGGTTACCGTATCAAAAGCTCCTTTATCCGATTCATTATGTGAATCCTTTTCGCTTGAAGATGCTGTGCTTCCGGCGGCCTGAACTCCCTCAGCAGCCCAGTACTCTGCCCATGTAAGCCCTGCATAACAGTATACATATTTTTCTTCTGCCGGCTTTGACTCCTCCTTAGCTGAAGCTGACTGAATTGCTTCAAGAGCTGCTTTTTTTACCGCAGTTGATGTACGTGTTGCTCCTGAAACAGTATCCCAGCTGTTTATTGTCTCTTCTGTTGCAGCCTGACCTTCCAGCTTTGTCTTTATACCTTTTGATTTGTTATATGCCTTATTGAAATACGAGTCATTGTCAGAATCATATCCATTTTCAGGTGAGACAGTTATATCCGAAAACTTTCCGTCCTTTACCGTCAGCTTTACATTTACATCATATTCATCCCACTCATCATCTGTATCTTCCTCTGTTCTTGTCACATGAGCCGTGCTGCTATACGTCCCGTCAGCCGCCACCTGGCTGCCTGTCACTGCAAATGCACTTGTCGGAAACATGGTGGCTGTCACCGATGCTGTCAGTGCAAATGTAAGAAATTTCTGTGCTAAAATCTTTCTCTTCATTTTTTCCTCCTTAAGATTTTAATGCTTTATAGTTAATGTGGCTGCCTTCTAATTTGCAATCCACAATTGCTACCGATTTCAATATTAAGCATATATACTTAATTGATATCTTTTCTCAATAAGTTAGTATTCTCTAACCTGCGTTTAAAAAATTTTTCCCGCTTATTCCTACTGCGGGAAAGACCTTTTGTGCGACAATTCCTATCAAAAGTCCTGTCAGTGTGCCAGCCACAAGAAGTGGTGGCAGATAATACCCAACTGCAGTGCTTTTAAGCACTATCGCAGCGGCCAAAAGCTGTCCTATGTTGTGGCTGATTCCACCAGCTACGCTAACACTGACCATCGAAAATTTGTCTGTTTTCTTTATAATAAGCATTACCGTAAGACTCAGCAGACCACCTGCCAGACTGTATATGATGGAAACACCATTTCCAAACATAAAGCCCACGAGAAATATCCTCATTATCACTACAGTAAGTACCTCACAAGGCCCAAGGAAAAATATTCCAAGAACAGTGACCAGATTTGCCACTCCCAGCTTAATACCCGGAATGCCTATGCTTATCGGAATAAGGCTCTCCACATAACTGAATATCATCGCAAGCGCCACAAGCATGGCGCCGTATGCTATTTTTCCTGATTTAGTCATATTTCTTTTCATTTAGTTTTGTTCTCCATAATACCTGCATGCTACACACCAAGCCATATACATATAGCTATAAGTATCGCAGCTCTTATACCAGTAAACCAAAGCTCATTTCCTCGGAGCCGCTTTATACCTGTATGAATATTGCTCTTCGGACATATTCCGTTACATTTCTGACACTGGAAGCAGTCACCTGATATCCTGCCTGAGCCATCATCCGGCAAGCCTATGTCACACGGACATATCTTCTCACAGGCTCCACAGCCCTTTATGCAGCCTGCTCTATCTCTGTGCAAGGTAAAGGCATCTGCTATAGGGAGTATTGAAAAAACAGCTCCCATCGGACACATAAAGCGGCAGAAAAACCTCTCCTGCACACACATACCGATGATTATAAGCACAAGCACTACTGCTCCTGTGATATATGAACCAAGACCTAAATTTCCTGCCCGAAGCATTGAGAAAACATCCCACGGACTTGTGCCCTTAAATGAGCTATACACTCCCAGATAGCATAATATCAATATGATTGTAAGTATCACATATTTCATATATGTAAGCTTTTTTGCAGCCTTCGCCGGTATACTCACCGGCTTTTTATCAAGCTTACGGCAGCATGACACATATAGCGCATGCATCGCGTCGCCAAAGCTTCCGAATGCACAGGCAAAACCACAGAAGAATCTGCCGAATATCATTGTGTACACGCAAAGCATCAGAAGAACCGCTACAAATGATGTAAGTTCAATTCTGTTTCCTGAGCCAATCTGTGTAAAAATATACTTGACGCCATTGAACGCTGCCGTGAACATTGACGGAAAAAGTATAAAAAATAAAAGCTGCATTCCTGCACGAAACCATGTCTGTATCTTTCTCTTTCGAAGCTTTGGATTCATATCTTTTATTCTCATCTATTTCACCGCCTTATCAAGTGCCTGCTTAGTGGCATTTTTTATTGCAGTTGAGCTGAACGTCGCACCGCTTACCATGTCCACATCCGCAGACTGTGCCGAAATGATGGACGGTATGATATCCTCTGCCATCGCCAGGTATGCGCCATCTTCCTTCTCTGCCGCTGTAATGTCAACCGATGATATTTTCCCCGCCTCGATTGTCACCTTAACATCTACATTTCCACCAAAGCCCTCTGCACTGCCTGTGTATGTGCCATCCTTATAAGCTCCTTGACTGTCTGTGCTTTCAGTTTCTGCAGCAATATGCTGCGTATTTTTATTTTCCTGTTCTCTTTTATCTATTGTCATGTTGTATCCCCAAAGCGACGATACAACTATAAACAGGCTCACCAGTCTGATCCAAAATTCCTGCATGTTATCTCCATCCTGTAAATGTCCTTGCGGTTTTATTTCTTTTTAGCAGCTTCAAGTGCGCTCTTACAGCCATCAATTATAGCCTTTGATGTGCATGTGGCATGGGAAACAGTATCAATACTGCTAAAGTCAATGCTGTCTGCATTTGTCTGTGATGTAAGAACAGAAACCATACCGGGCTGATTTTTTGTACCATCTACCGCTTTCTTTATATAAGAAACATTTTGTGAATCTCCATCTCCCTTTACATCAGTAATGGAAACTATCCTGTCATTTGCTATAGTCACCTTCATGCTCAGATTATATGCACTAAAGTCCATGTCATCATCCGGTATGCACAGTGTAGATACATCATATGTGCCATCCTCGTATACATTTGTGGATGTATCATTTTTCTGAAGTGCATTTATTGCAGCCTGAAGCTTCTCCTGTGCGCAGCTTACATCCTTCTTAGTTGACTCCGCGGATTCCAATACCTCCTGTGCATCCCCCAGACGTATCTGAAGCAGATACCAGCTAAGCTGTGTGTACTGTGCGCCGTCAAGCGATGCTTGCGACTGCACAAGTTTCAACAGGACTGCCTTGTCCTCTTCTCCCGCAATATTGCTATTATTATCATTGCTGTTATTGCTATCTGAATTGCTGCCACCGGTATTCTCACCTGCAGTTGTCTTTCGTGCTTCCTCAAATGCAGCCTTTACGGCTCCTATGAGTCCCTTTGAGCTGTAGGTGGCTCCTGATACCGTATCCACATCCGCACTCTGCTTTTTCATCATATTTTTTAACACATCCATTGCATTAGTGATAAAAGGCTCATCATCTTGTTTTTCAGTGACAAGAATCGCTTTAAGCGTCTTGTCCTGGATAACAACTGCTACCCTTATGTCACCCTTGTAGCCCTCTGCTGTGCCGTAGTATATACCGTCAACATACGGAAGTGTACCTTCTGTGCCCTTTTCAGATGCACTTCCGGATGAATTTTCATCAGTCTGTCCATTTCCCGATGCCTCTGCAGCACCCTGTTTATCTGTATTATTGCCCACTGTATTATCACTCACAGCCGCCTGGCTCAGTGCACTTCTTACAGCAGCTATGATTCCACGCGAGCTGAATGTAGCACCTGAGACTGTATCCACGTTAGTGCTCTGCTTTTCGACTATTGTATCAAGCAGCGATGATGCGCTCTTTACATAGCTGTCACCATCCTTTGTGCTGACTATGCTTATAGAGGCTATTTTACCGCCTGATATATCAACCTTTACCTTCATAGTGCCCGCAAAGCCTTTTCCGGCGCCGTAATATGTGCCATCCTTGTAAGCGGATGCGTCCTGTACAGCCGCTATCTCTGCCAAAGAGCTGTCAGACTCTGACTCTGATGTGCTTTCCTGTTTTGATTTTCCTGTAACACCATTATCCTTCTCACCTGTCAGGGCATTTTTCACTGCTCCGATTATTCCGTTTGAACTGTATGTAGCTCCGGATACAACATCCACATCAAAAGATTGCGACGCTATAATCCTGTCTATTACACCCTTTGCCTTATTGAAAAATGCCTCATCATCCGTAGATGAAAGGATATCAATGGAAATAATCTTCTTATCCATGATAGTTACAGCCACTGTCACAGGTCCGCTAAAGCCTGTCGCAGAGCCCTTGTACACACCATCTGCAAGTTCGAACGAGCCTGTGGCTGTTTGTGTATCCTCTGCAGCATCCTCTGTTTCAGTATCAGTCACCCTCTCTGAAACCTGGTGCTTTTTATCCTTCGAAGGTTCACTCGCCTTTGTCTGATATCCACTCAATGAAATCACCACACATGCAGCAATCACAAGTGACACTTCGAGCGGTGCATATACCTTTATTTTTTCCAAAACTTCCTTGAACTTCATATATACCTCTTATATTTCCGATAGCACCGCTATCTGTACAATATTACTTTTACTCTGCTCTATTTTGCATTTATTACCTCATACTCATAGTCAGATGAATAGTCATCCGCTATCCCCTCTGAAATATACATGCTGTCATCATCTGTAAGCAGTACGAAATCAAATTCATCACTGTGTGCATTCCAGAACTCACACGCCTTATCCTTTCCCATGATAAACAGCGATGTTGACAATCCATCTGCGAGTGTTCCGTCATCACTCACGATAGTGACTGATTTAAGTCCGCTCTCTGCAGGATAGCCTGTAGCAGGATCTATGATATGGTGGTAGATTTTTCCATCCTGCTCAAAATAACGCTCATATCCACCGGAGGTGATAACCGCCTTGTCACTCACATCAACCACTCCTATATAATGACTTTCATCCTCCGGGCTTTGCACAGCAACTCTCCACTTGCTGCCATCAGTCTTGGTCCGGTAAGTCTGGACATTGCCTCCCAGATTCACAAGACCGCTATCCACGTCATACTCCTTGAAAATATCCATAATCCTTGATGAAGTATATCCCTTTGCAATACCACCAAGGTCTATCTCCATACCTGCATCCTCAAAGGAAATCTCTCTGCTTTTATTGTCGTAATCTATTTTTGAAACGTCTGCAAGCTTTAGCAGCTCTTTTAGAGTTGCATCATCCGGCACCTTAAAGTCCTTCGTCGGAAATCCCCACTCCTGCATAACAGGATATATCGCTATGTCAAAGGCTCCATCAGTCATCGTACTAAGCTCAATTCCTCTCTGCACGAGATATCCCCCATCCTCTGACAAAGTGGCTGACTTATTCACATTCAGCTTTGCTATTTCACTGTCTTCATCTCCTGTTGAAAGCAATGCATCAAGCCGCTTTATCTCTTCTATAGATGCATCCACCGCTTTTTTCGCATTTTTACCATATGCAGTCACTGTCATATATGTATCCATTGCAAATACTTCCTGTGAGGACTCTTTTGCAGATTTTAAATCACTATTTATTCCTTCCTGCGAAGCTGTTGTATTTTCTGTCGCATCACTTCCACCTGAGCCACAACCGGTCACTGCCAATGCGACTGTCAGTAATATCGCAGCTGCTATCTTATTTTTCACCTTATTACCTCTTATCTAAAAAATATATATTGTTAACTTGCGTACATTGCGCTAACTTATGTATTATCTTTCTATCTTCGATTAGCTTTTGCTAACTCCGACATTTTATTTTAAATCACGTTTTATGTCAATAACAGTCCACGAAAAAAATACCTATCGATTTTTTTTATCATTAATTTTTTCTTGCCTTTATCACGCTAACGTGGTAGCATGGTTACTAAATAAACTATTAAAGAGG
>ULYR01029258.1_pt1 | contig 10651 bp, 4 predicted proteins | sample 1962341 | NCBI WGS metagenome assembly ULYR01 (sample SAMEA4835868, study PRJEB28245) | human gut metagenome | biome: gut microbiome; material: fecal sample | place: Denmark | collected 2008 | reverse complement strand
ACCACGCAGGTGTGGATGTCGCACGGCGATACGATCACGTCGGTGCCCGCGAACTATAAGATTGTGGCCAGCACCGAGGACGTGCGCGTGGCTGCGTTCCGCATCGAGGGCGAGCAGACGTGGGGCATCCAGTTCCACCCCGAGGTCTACCATTCGACCGACGGCACGCACCTGCTGAAGAATTTCGTCGCGGGTATCTGCGGCTGCAGGCAGGAGTGGACGTCGGAGAGTTTCGTGGAGGCCACCGTGCGCGAGTTGCAGGAGAAACTGGGCGACGACAAGGTCGTGCTCGGGCTTTCGGGCGGCGTAGACTCGTCGGTGGCCGCCGTGCTGCTGCACAGGGCCATCGGCAAGAACCTCTACTGCATCTTCGTGGATTCGGGCCTGCTGCGCAAGAACGAATTCGAGGACGTGCTCGAGTCGTATAAGAACATGGGCCTGAACGTCAAGGGCGTGAAGGCCGGCGACAAGTTCCTGGGCGATCTGGCTGGCGTGAGCGATCCCGAGACCAAGCGCAAGATCATCGGCCGCGATTTCGTCGAGGTATTCAACGAGGAGGCGATCCGGATCGAGGACGTGCGCTGGCTGGCACAGGGGACAATCTATCCCGACGTGATCGAGTCGGTGTCGGTCAACGGCCCCTCGGCGACGATCAAGTCGCACCACAACGTCGGCGGGCTGCCCGAAAAGATGCACCTCGGGATCGTCGAACCGCTGCGCCTGCTCTTCAAGGACGAGGTGCGCCGTGTCGGTCGGTCGCTCGGGATCTCCGAGCAGCTCATCGGGCGCCATCCCTTCCCGGGGCCCGGCCTTGCGATCCGTATCCTGGGCGACATCACGCCCGAAAAGGTCGCGATCCTGCAGGACGTGGACAAAATCTACATCGACGCCCTGCGCGATGCCGGACTTTACGACAAGGTATGGCAGGCGGGGGCTATTCTGCTCCCGGTGAAGAGCGTCGGCGTGATGGGCGACGAGCGAACCTACGAGAGCTGCGTCGCACTGCGTGCCGTGACCTCGACCGACGGCATGACCGCCGACTGGGTGCACCTGCCCTATGAGTTCCTTGCCAATGTGTCGAACGACATCATCAATAAAGTCAAAGGGGTCAACCGCGTCGTCTACGACATCTCCTCGAAACCGCCTGCAACCATCGAGTGGGAATAGGGTATGATCCCTGCGCGGCCGCTGTGTGAGGCAGGCCGCCGCCGTATTGCAATCGTTGCCGAACCCGTTATTCGGCATGGCCTGCCCGGACGTTTACAGTCCGGGCAGGCTGCTTTTGTGGCCGGGTGGTGTGGCCGAGCGGCTTTGCCGGCTGCTGCAACGTGCGTGCAATGCCATATTCCTGGGATTGTAACGGGACTGTCGCAACGATGAAATAGCCGTAGGGTAATTTTGCAGCATCGGAAACGATGCCGGTTTATGACTCCTGCCGATGCAATCCGCCAACCAGCCTTGAAACTTCGCCCGTCCCGGTTTCCGGGGCGGAATTTTTTTTGCCTGGCCGAAGGTGCGCCAGGGGGGCGGTTCCGGACGGAAGCCTCCGCCGATGCCTTGATTTGGGTGCTTGCGAGGCTGTATGCCGCACGGGTTGTCCTTTCCGAGGCAGCATGGAACGTTTTTTTGCTATGTAACGGAACCTTAACAGTAAATATATGCCGAAATCCTTTTGTATTTTTGAAATAAAAGTTATCTTTGTAATAGTTTCCCCTTTAAAAAACGGAAGAATCGTAAGTTATTTTTGCAAACGGATATTAGTTTATAATCACCTAATTAAAACTATTTTTATGAGTAAACATCTTTTTAGGTTGGTCTTCGGTGCATTTTTCCTTGTGGCTGCCACGGCATTTACGGGATGCTCCGACGACGATGACAAGTCGCTGACGCCGAAGTTGACGGCGGATCCGACGGCGCTTGATTTCACCGATGAGACGGCGACGACGCAGACCGTTGCCATCACGGCGAACTGCGAATGGACGGTTACTGCAAGTAACCTGGATTGGGCTACCATTTCCCCGATGAGCGGCAAAGGCAACGGAACGATCTCCGTTACGGTTTCCGAGCTGCCCGCCGGTACGAACCTGCGCGAAGGTAAGATCTCCTTCACGCTTATCCACCCCGAATTCGGCAAATGGGGCCAGGCCGAGTCGTCCGTAGCCGTGAAACAGTACGGCAGCGGGGTTACACCCCCCCCCACGGGCGATGCTATCTATGCTAACGATTTCGATAAGGAGCAGGCTCAAAAGGGGGCAGATGGTAAGTTCCCCTTCGCAGATGCATTCGAGGGCTGGAAGAATCAGACTGGTACGGGTGCCGACAATGTTGCTTATAAAACGAGCGGTATAAGTGTTCGTTCGAATTCGCCTTCGAACGATAGCCATTCGAAGTACAAGGACGACGCTTCCGGTGTCAACAATATGTTTTTCGGAACGAGCGGTGTTTTTGAGATTCAGAAAATCGCACTTGAATCTACCCAGAAGAACCTTCAACTTACGTTCGGTTCATACCGTAGTATTTTTGAAGATAAGGACAATGCCTTCAAGACTTCGGAGTTCCATGTATATCTGAGCAAAGACGGTGAAAACTGGGCGGAAATTACCTATGACCGCCCTGTCGGGGACGACGAACACTCCAAGTACGGCACCTGGGCTTTGGCGACGGCCAATTTCACGCTGAAACAGGTGCCTTCGGAACTTTACATTAAATTTACTTCGGATCTTACATCCGCACACCGTATCGACGACGTGAAACTTTTCGAGGGCATCGGTGGTACGGAGGTCGACCTGGACAATATTACTCCTCCTGTAACTGAAACGAAGACCATTGCTGAAGTCATTGCGGGTTCGGTAGGCGCGACCTATACTACGCAGGGACAAGTCGTGGCGATTAACGGACGTAGTTTCCTGATTCAGGACAATAGCGGGAAGATTCTGGTCTATCTTGGATGGAAAGATAATAAGCCTGTGGTAGATTATTCCGCTACGATTGGCCAGACTGTCAAGGTGACCGGCAAGACGACTACTTACAGTAAGTTGGTACAGTTCTCTGAAACCGACCTGGTAATAGAAAAGGTATCTGACGGTTCCTTCACACAGCCTACTCCCGAAAAGTTCGACGGAGCCGCTTTCGATGCCTATGCGGCAGCCACTCCCGTTATTAAATATATCGAATATTCGGGCACGCTTACGATAGACGGGTATTACTATAATATAGCTGTCGAAGGTACGGATCTGCAGGGCTCTCTGGCATATCCCGCCGATGGTTTTGTCGATGCTTCCCTTAATGGACAGGTTGTTATTGTCAAGGGTTATACGTTAGGTATGACCAACCAGAGTAAGATGCTTAGCACGATTGCCGTATCGGTCGAAAAGGATGGTGATGCACCCGCTGAACCGAAGATTACCAAGCTCGACCCGACGTCGCTTTCTTTCGCTGCGACGGACAATGCCAAGACCGTGACGGTCACGGCTGCCAATGCCGACGACTGCACGATCGAAGCCGCTACGGATAAATCGGAGCAGTTCACGACCTCCGTAAACGGGATGGTTGTAACTGTGACGCCCAAGGAAAACACGACGGAGCAGGCTATCACCGCCACGCTGACCATCAAACTGATGAAGGCCGGTGCCGCTGTGGATACCAAGACCGTTGCGATTTCGCAGGCCGGGAAATCCGTACCGGGCGGTAGCGGATATACGCGAGTCAATGCGATAGCAGCGGGTAAGAAGTATTTAGTCGTGGCTGAAGTCAATTCGAAATATGTTGTGATGCCCGCTGCAGCTGCGATGACTTCGAGTAAGTTCACTGGTGTCGATATCACGGTTTCGGGTGGTAAGATCGAATCGAATGAGGCAAATGATGCCTATGCTGTGACAATCGAAGCCAATGGCGATGCCTATGTGATTAAGAATAGTGCCGGTAAATATATTGAACACAACTCTGGTACCAATTTTAAACTGGCCGATACTTCGTCGAAGACTTGGACGATCACTTATGATAATGACAAGAATTGGTTTGCAATTATGGATGTAGCAACCTCTACGGAGAAGACAAAACGTCAATTGCTGTACCAGATTGAAGACGGTTCTACAAGTAATCGTTTCGGCCCATATGCTTCGTCGAACGCCGATGGCGTGAAGTATTCCGGTGTCGCCCTTTATGAATTGAGCGAATAGCAACTCTCTGATTCCGATAATCCATCCCCGGCGGATTGGCTTCCGCCGGGGATGATTGTCGGATTTTCTACCTGACATTTTTATTTGCAAATTCCCACATGATTTTGACAAAAGGGTTATTGAAACTTTTCGGACGGGCTATGGTGCTCGGGGCGCTCCTGCTGGTTTTCGGGCGGTGCGGTTCCTCCGACGACGGCACCCCGGCGAATATTTCCGCGGTGTTCATGGAAACCGAGACGACCACGCTCGACGCCAAAGGTTATGCGACCGATCCCCGGCTCGTGCTGACGGGGCCCGTGGGTACGGCTTATACCGTCACCGTGACCGAAGGCGGCAGTTGGTGCTGGACGTCGCGCAGGACGCAAGCCACGACCAAATCGGCGAAACTCGTTTCGGCGAACGATGTCGTGTACCTCTACCTGGACGATAATGAAACGGGCGCTTCGCGCCGTGCCGCGGTCGATGTCGTCTTCGACGGCGGACACGAATTCACGTTGACGATCGACCAGGCGGACTACTCGGTTCCGGCATCGATGGATCACGCGTGGGCGGAATTGCCCGCCTATGTCGAAGCCTCCGACTACTGTTACGTAACGCATTATGCGCTCCTTTCGGAAGGGAAGACGGCCCGCAACTTTACGATCTGCTACGACACGAAGAAACGTATCGCCAACTGGGTTGCCTATCCGATCCATTCCTGTTACCGGGTTGGAAAATATGAGCGTTCTAATGCATGGAAATACGATCCTGAAGTGCCGGAGGAATTTCAGGTCGATTTGAGCCGCGGTTCATATAATGGGCGGCCTATCCGCGGGCATCAGTGTATGTCCTACCATCGTTATGTCAGCTATTCTTCGCTATTGAATGAGCAGACGTTCTATTCGACCAATATTATGCCTCAGGATCCTGATTTTAATAGCGGGTCGTGGGGGGATTTGGAAGATCTTACCCTGAAATATATTTCATATCCCGATACCTTGTACAATGTTACGGGAACTTATGGGGTACAGGGATATACGACGGATAAAGAGGGGAATCGGGTCGCGATTCCACAGTATTGCTGGAAGGTGCTGCTACGTACCAAAAGCGGCAGGACGGGGAAGCGGATCGACCAGATTACCGATGCATCGCAATTGGCGGCAATCGGTTATTGGGCTGAAAATTCCTCAACCACGACCGGGAATATAAAACAATATATCACGAGCGTTGCCGACATCGAAGAGAAAACGGGTTATAAATTCTTTACGATGCTCGACGAGGCCATTGCCGCCGACGTGAAGGCACAGAACAATCCCTCGGACTGGGGTATAAATTAATCTGAACTATATGAAGAAACTGCTTTTTACCGGGCTTTTCGCAGCGCTGATCGTCGCCTGCTTCGCCCAGAAACCCTACAAGGTCGTTTTCTACAACTTCGAAAACCTCTTCGATACGATCCGCAACCCGGAGATTTACGACGAGGAGTTTACGCCCGAGGGGCCCAAGAAGTGGAATACGCCCAAGTACACCAAAAAGATCAATAACCTTTCGCGCGTGTTGTTTGACATCGCCGCCATCAACAAGGACTACCCGGTGGTGATCGGTGTTTCGGAGATCGAGAACCGCAATGTCATGGAGGACGTGATCGCTACGCCCAAACTCGCCCCGGCCAATTACCGCATCGTGCACTACGATTCGCCCGATGCCCGCGGCGTGGACGTGGCGTTCTACTACCGTCCCGACGTGTTCAAGCTCGAGGGCAGCGCCCCGATTCCGTTTACGATGGAGAGCCTGCCGAATTTCCGCACGCGCGACGTGGTGACGATGTGGGGGACGATCGACGGGGAACCGTTCTATTTCATGGTGGCCCACTGGCCTTCGCGCCTGGGCGGCAAGGAGGCTTCGGCACCCAAGCGCGAGCGCGCCGCCGAGATCATGCGCCATGCCGCCGACTCGGTGCTGGCGATCAACCCCGCGACCAAGGTCGTGATGATGGGTGACTTCAACGACGACGCCACCGACAAGAGTATCACCGAGGTGCTCGGCGCCGAAGGCAACATCCGCAAGCTCCAACCGGGCGGATACTACAATCCCTTTATCGACATGCTGAAGGCGGGCATCGGTTCGCTTGCCTACCGCGACCAGTGGAACCTGTTCGACAATATCGTCGTGTCGGAGAACCTCGCTACCGGCTCGACGGGTTCGCTCAAGCTGGAGCGTGCCCCCAAGGGGAAATATTACGGCAATATTTTCCGTGTCCCCTATCTGTTCCAGCAGGAAGGCCAGTACAAGGGCTACCCGCTGCGTACGTTCGTGGGCAACAATTTCCAGGGGGGATACAGCGACCACCTTCCCGTATTCATTTACATCGGTAAATAACCCAACAAAGTAATTATGAAGATCAGAGCTTTACTTGTTATCCTGCTCACGCTGGCCTGTGCCGGGGCGTATGCCCAGGACGGGGGCGTCAAAGGCAAGGTCGTCTCGCGTGACGGCCGTGTCGCACTGAGCAATGTCAAGGTGGTCGTCGAACCGCTCGGCGTCACCGTCATGACCGACAACCACGGTAATTTCAATATCGACCAGCTGCCCAAAGGGGAATACCAGTTGAAATTCGAAGCCCCCGAGTTCGAGAACCTCGACCTGGCGATCCGTGTCGACAAGATGGTCAAGAACCTCAATTCGGTGGTGATGGCCCCCGATGTGCAGTATGTCATCGACGACGCCGTGTTCGCGGAGTTCGACTCCGATACGGCGGCCGACGGGCAGTCGCTGCCTTCGTCGCTTTCGTCGTCGAAGGATGTCTTCAACAACATTGCCTCGTATAAATTCAGCGAGATGCGTTTCAACGTGCGCGGTTACGATTCGCAGTATTCGAGCATCTACCTGAACGGCATCCGGTTCAACGACGCCATGACGGGCTATGGCCCCTGGTCGTTGTGGAGCGGCCTGAACGATGCCACGCGTAACCAGGAGAATACCGCCGGGCTGCGCTCGTCGGGCTACGGCATCGACGGCATCGGCGGTACGACCAATGTCAATGCGCGCGCTTCGCAGATGCGCAAGGGCTTCCGTGCCAGCGTCGTGAACGGCAACTCGATGTACCGCTTCCGCGCGATGGTTTCCTACGCTTCGGGCCTGCTCGACAACGGATGGTCGTACGCCTTCTCGTTCTCGACCCGCCAGGGCGGCAACTCCTATGTCGACGGGGTGTACTACAATGCCTACGGTTACTTCGCATCGGTCGAAAAGCGTTTCGGCGGCGACCGCCACAACCTGGCGCTGACCATCCTGGGCGCACCGACCGAGCGCGGAGCGCAGCAGGCGTCGACGCAGGAAGCCTACGACCTGTTGAGTAACAACTATTACAACCCCAATGTGGGCAAGCAGGACGGCAAGCTGCGCAACTCGCGCGTGCGCGATTACCACGAGCCGATTGTGATGCTCAACTACGGGTTCGACATTTCGTCGAATACCAAACTTGCCGCCGCGGCTTCGTTCCGCTTCGGCAAGAACGGTTATTCGGCCCTGACGTGGACGGACGGCCCCGACCCGCGCCCCGACTACTACCGTTACCTGCCCAGCTTCTACACGAACCGTATCCTCCAGTTGTCCGAGGGCATCGAGAGTTCGGATCTGGGGACGTACAACGACCTTGCGCTGCGTTCGATGCGTGAGTGGATCACCGACCCCAGCAAGAGCCAGATGGATTACGACAACATGTTCCGCATGAACTACAACCGCAACAAGTCCGGGGCTTCGGGCATCTACATGATCGAAGAACGCCATACCGACCAGCGCGATTTCAACTTCGCGGCCAACATCGCCCATACGTTCCGCAACCAGTCCGTGCTGCGCGGAGGCCTGACGGCGCGTATCAACCGCACGGAGTACTACGACCAGGTGAAAGACCTGCTCGGCGCCGACTACTGGCTCGACGTGGATAAGTTCGCCCTGCGCGACAACGGCAACTACAACCCGCTGCTTTCGCAGAACGACCTGGATTATTACCTCAAGCACGGCGAGGCCCGCCGCGTCGGGGAAGGCGACAAGTTCAGCTACGATTACTACGCCAACCTGCGCCAGGCACAGGTCTGGGCGCAGTATTACGCCTCGTTCGGCGGTTTCACGATGAGCCTCGGCGGCGAGGTCGGCTATACGGCCATGTGGCGCGACGGCCGGCTGCGCAAGGGACTCTTCGCGAACAACTCGCTCGGTAAATCGAAGACGCTCGACTACCTGACCTACAAGCTCAAGGGCGAGTTCTCGTACCGTTTCTCGGGTGCGCATGCCATCGACGCCAATGTGGCCTACATGGTCAATCCCCCGCAGTTCCGCGACGCTTTCGTTTCGGCGCGTACCCGCAATACGACTACGCCGGGCCTCGATTCCGAGAAGGTACTCGGCGTCGACCTGTCGTACAACCTCAACCTGCCGTGGATCACGGCGCGCGTTTCGGGTTACTATACCTCGGTCGCCGACCAGTCGAAGGTCATCTCGTACTATGACGATACGCAGTCGTCGTTCACCAACTTCGCCATGAGCGGCATCGACAAGCGTTACTACGGCCTCGAAGTGGGCGTCGTGGTTCCCATCTGGGGCGGCATCTCGTTCAACGGCGCCCTGAGCCTGGGCGACTACCGCTATACGTCGGACGCCAACTTCACACAGACGCGCGACAACAGCGAGGAGGTGCTCCGCGGCGACAAGGTGCTCTGGGACGACCTCTACGTCGAAAGCACGCCCCAGACGGCGCTCAACCTCGGCCTGAGCTACCGCGGCCCGCGCAACTGGTTCGCCTCGGTCGATTTCAACTATTACGACCGTATCTACCTCTCGATGAACCCCGCGCGCCGTACCCGTGCCGCTTATGCCACGGTACTGCGCCCCGACGAGGCGGCACAGCTCCCCGGCGCCGTGAAATACACGGCGCTGATGAACCTGCGCGATCAGGAGAAATTCGACTCGGCCTATACGCTCAACCTGAGCGTCGGCAAGAACTGGTACATCCACCGCATCTACCAGCTGGGCTTCAGCCTCGAGGTGAAGAATATCCTCAACGACCAGACGATCCGCACGGGCGGTTACGAACAGATGCGCCTTTCGCGCCGTACCTATGTGAACAAGGAGGGTGCGGCCGCCCAGCCGATCCAGTACTACGTGCCGTTCGATTCGAAGTACTTTTACCTGCTGGGGACGACCTATTACCTGAATGTATATTTCCGCTTCTAATACGATATGACGATTATGAAAAAGATATTTCAGTTATGTGCCGTGCTGGCCGTGATGTTTGCGGTTACGGGGTGCTATAATGATTTCGATGCGCCGAAGCCTGCCAAAGTCTATACCGACGAGGATTTCGCGGGGATGAAGCATATCTCCATCGCCGATGTGAAACAGATGTTCCTCGATGAGCACAAGTCGCTCGGCGGTACGGGCAGCAACTCGAGCTGGGGCGATACGAAGTACGTACAGATCGGCCAGTCGCCCGACGGGCTGGATTACTACATCAAGGGCAAGGTGCAGTCGAGCGACGAGGAGGGTAACGTCTACAAGTCGCTCTACCTGGTGGACGATTCGGGTGCCATCGAGGTGAAGCTCACTACGGGGCTCTATTTTACCTATCCGATGGGGCGTTTCGACAAGGCCACGGGTACGATCCCCTCGAACTGGGTCTATGTCAAGGTCTCGGGCCTCTATATCGGCAACTACCGCATGATGCTGTCGCTGGGCGAGGGGCCTACCGATTCCTACAACAAGGTGGGCGAACATAAATTCTATGCCAACTCGAACATCGAAGACCCGACGGAGATCCGCAAGCGCGTGTTCCTCGGCGAGGAGACGCAGCTGGAGCTGGGCAAGGAGATCCTCGAGGTCACCGAGGCCAACTGCGACGATTTCTTCGGCCAGAACGGGCAGCAGTATTTCGGGCGTCTGGTGATCCTGCGCGGCGTTACGTGCCGTTACGGGACGGTGGGGTCGAACATCTATCCCGCGTGGATGTATACCGACATCCGTCCGGTGATGAACAAGGTCTGGTACCGCTGGGCGTTCAGCAACGACGGTACGAACCTTTACGGTTCGGTGCTTTTCACCTATGACAGCACCCTGCCTTCGACGACCAACAAGAAGGGGGTCTATACGGTGCGCACGAGCGGTTATTCGCGTTTCGCCCAGTATCCCGTCGTCCGCGACGGCGCGAAAGGCGATATCATGGCCATCTTCGGCATCTACTCCAAGGACTGGACATACAACTACGGCGCTTACCAGTGCACGGTCAACTATTTCGACGACATCATGTTCGACAAAGACGCCTTCCTGACGGAGGCGGAGGTCGAGGAGCTGACCCCGGCCGATTCATGGGTTACGCCCGACACGTCGGACGACGAGTATACCGAATAACCCGCTCCGGCAGAAACGACGGCCGCCCTCGGAAAGGCGGCCGTTTTTTCGTTGCCGGTGATACCGGGAAGCGTTAAAATCCGTATCTTTGC
>ULYR01059184.1_pt1 | contig 10663 bp, 8 predicted proteins | sample 1962341 | NCBI WGS metagenome assembly ULYR01 (sample SAMEA4835868, study PRJEB28245) | human gut metagenome | biome: gut microbiome; material: fecal sample | place: Denmark | collected 2008 | reverse complement strand
CATCCTAACACCCCCACAATACAATAGTAGCGGAACGTTTCGCAACGTTCCGCTACTATTGTCTCATGCCTGTCCATGCGCAGGGTGGTTTGACGGTTACTTTTGAACTCAATCAAATAGAAAAGAGCCTCAGTTGAGGCTCTTTTCCACATTCTCGACCAGAGTGAACACCGTTTTCAGTTTGGCGCAAATGGTTTGCTGTTCTCCTATCGGCGGTGCCGGGTAGAGCCAATTTTCTATGTTGTCCTTGCTTATAGACGGAGAATTATCTCCCTTCATATACTGATTCAGACCATTGACTACATAACCCGATATCATCAGGAAAAACATAAATTCGGGCAGCAACACACCGTTGGAGTTGCAGACATAGAAACCGGTCGATGCGATACAGTTGCTATGTTTCTCCTCAACAAGTGCAATATTTTCAAGATATGGTCTGACCAACGAAAACAAAACACTTCCATCTTTTACAGCACGGCTCGCCCGACTTGGGGCATCAGACACTGGAAGGTTCTTTGTTTTCTTGATGCAATGGAGTCGATTGTCGATGGCGTCAATGTCGATATAGTCGAAAAAATCGCCCTGGGGCTTTGTGCTTTCCATACCTTCAAAACAGGAATATCCTCTGCACCATGCCCAGCCTTCTGGCAATTCAAAAGGTATTTCATCGCTGATATTTTCGACCTTGCCGCCAATCTTCTCATAATAAGAGTTATCCTCACCTTTGAAGATGACAGATTCCTTCTTGTCACGCTTGATCTTGCCCTGTTTGATGAGATCTTCTTTCTCTGCCCTGATGCGTTCCAGAAGAACAGAAGCAGGCTCATCATTCGGGTCTTGAGGTACAAGTTTGCCTCGAATGGCAAGGTCGAGAATTTGGGATTTGGCCTTAGAAATAAGCTCTATGGATTCAATCTTTCCAATCTCGATTCTATCCACCATGGCCATTATTTCGTCAAGGTGCTGGCTAAGCCTTTTCTGCTCATTGTATGGCGGAAGCGGAATGAGAATGGAGTTCATGTTATCTTGCGTCATCTTAGGTTGAGCAGACCCTGTCACATATTTTTCCAAGCTGATTGCGTTGATATAGAAGCATAAATATTCCAGCAGGAGCTTGTCGGGTGAATCAATGCAATGAGCGTGGTTATTAACCCAATACAGCCCCTCTGCAAAAAAGGCAATAGGTTTGCTCCGTGTCACAAGATTTGCTCCGTCTTCGCCTATTAGCAACAGCCGCTCGCAGAAGATGTATTTATCGATCTTATCAATCTTGCCCGAAGCACCATAATAATCGTATATTTTTTCAACGCCTGTGCGCTGAGAAGACGAAATTGGTTTTCGTTCACTATCACGGTTGATTGTTATGGTAGAAAATCTTGCCCACGCCCAGCCGTCCGGCAGCTCAAACGGGATCTCATCCTCGATGCATTTCACGCCGCCATCGGCGAACTTCTCATAATGCAAATTATCCTCACCGACGAAGATAATGGTATCGTTCTTAATGTCCTTGGCTTTGAGCTTACCGTCTTTCACCATCTGCTGCTTCTGCTGGCGAATACGCTCCAGCAGAACAGACGCCGGTTCATCGTTAGTATCCTGCGGAACCAGCTTGCCGCGGATGGCAAGGTCAAGCACCTTTTGCCGTAATGCTTTCGTATCCATTACTCATCTACCTCGCCGATCAGTTCTTCCAGAGCAGCCACAGCCTTGGCGATGTTGGCGGACTTTTCCTTGATCTGATCCAGTAGTTCAGAGAGGGTGTAATCCTCGGTTCCGCTGTCGGACTTCATCCAAGTGATATCCAGGCTGGTCTTGTCGCGGGCCAGGATCTCCTCATAGGTAAACTTGCGCCATCTGCCGTTTGGATTCTCTGCACTGTAGGTTTCGGTGCGGGAGAACAGGTCACCGTCCTTATAGCACTCGATGAACTCGTCAAAATAGCTTTCTTTCAGCGGATTAGTTTTTCCAAAGGAGGGCATATCGGAGCGCAGGTCATAGAACCAAATCTCACGGGTGTTACCTTTGTCCTCACGGCCACGGGTGAAGAACAGCACATTGGTCTTGACGCCCTGGGCATAGAATATGCCGGTGGGCAAGCGCAGGATGGTATGAAGATTGCACTTCTCCATCAAGTCACGGCGGATACGCTCACCATCACCGTCAGCGAACAGGACATTGTCCGGCAAAACAACTGCCGCACGAGCCTTGCCCGTCTTATTCAGACTGCGGTAGATGTGCTGCAAGAAATTCAACTGCTTATTGCTGGTGGGAAAAGTAAAGTCATCACGGGTAGCACGTTCTCCACCTTTCTTGGTGCCGAAAGGCGGATTGGTCAGGACAACATCGTAGCCTTTCATTTCCTTACCAAAATTGGACAGGGTATCACCGAAATAAATAGGACCGCTGATATCGTGCAGCATAGCATTCATCAAGGCCAGGCGATGAGTGTCATGTACCAACTCACAGCCGGAAAATGCCTGAGTACGCTGAAACTCCTGCTGATCCACAGGTAGTTCAAACAGGTCATCGGTATGGTCCTTGACATAGCGGTCAGCAGCGATCATAAAGCCAAAAGTACCGCAGGCTGGATCATTGCACCGCTCACCGGGCTGTGGTGCAATAAGCCGGGTCATGACGTTGATGAGAACACGAGGCGTGAAATACTGCCCGGCGCCAGACTTCTTCTCCGTTGCGTTCTTCTCCAACAGACCTTCATAAAGATTTCCCAGTCCTTCTTCCTTGGCGCTATACCAGTCAAACTGATCGATGGTCTGGATGATCTTCTCCAGATTCTTTGGCTCGTCGATGTTGCTCTGCGCTCCCTGATAAATCTCTCGTACACGACCAGTGCAGCTCTCACCCAAATGCTCCAGCAGTTCCTTGTAGAACTTTTTCAGTTCCACGCCCTGTTTGGTAATAAGCTTGTCCCAACGATACTGCTCCGGGATAGCTCCCTCGGTGCCGGTTTCCTTGCACATTTTCAGGAACAGGATATAAGTCAGTTCCGTAACATACTGCTGATAAGTGATACCATCATCACGCAGCACATTGCAGAGATTCCAAAGTTTTGCTACGATCTCCTGATTATTCACGCTATGCTTCCTCCATCTTCATAGAGATACTCGTTCAGTTCCGTGATGATCTCACGGAGTTTGCCACCAAAGCGGCGGTCGATGATAGTAAATCCACCGGCGTTCTTGAATGCGCCGATTTCAAAAATCTGTTCATCCAGCACGCTTTCTTCCAGCAGTACTTTTTCAATGCGCTTGAGCCAATCAAGCTGGTTCTTATTGAAATCATGGTTGACCCGCAGTTTCGCAAAGGCGTACTTTACTCTCTGCTCATGGCTGATGAGGGTAGAGCCAAGAGCCTGTTGGCGGATAAAAGCAATAATGTCAGCCACGATGTCCTGATTGGTCATCTCATTCCATGCAGAGTTCAACTGTTTCTCCGTAAAGTCATGGCGGTCAAGCTCCAGTTTCAGGCTCTTGAGGTCTTCTCTGGTAAGCTCAGAAGGTCTGGTGCAGACCGTTCGCAAAGCGGCAATTGCATTCATGTTATTGTTGATGAATTCTTTGAAGGCTTCCAGATAGTCCTCTGGCTTCTGACCTTCGCCATAACCGCGGGTGTGGTCAATCAGTTCATCGGGGTGATCATCAATAATGCGTGGGATTTTGCTATGCGGTCTGTCCTTGTCCAGCACAGAGAAGGCCTCACGATGTCCCAACAGTTCAGTGGTGGCCTCTTTAATCGTGCTGCTGTTAAGGTATTCTGCAAAGCTCCCTAAGTCCATACCTCCAGTAAGGTGGACAAACTGCTCCAGTGCCTTTTGGCTCACATTACGGCGCTTGCGCTGCAGTTTGGCAACAATCAGGTCGATCTGATAGGCAAGCTGCTCATCGGTAGTTGCTACCTCCAGTCCCTTCATCAAATCTTCAAAACTTGCAGAAGGATTGGTAACAACTGGCTTCATGTTGCTGACATCCTGCAAGGATTCATACACACCCACAGGGTCATAAATCTCAAAGTGAGTTTTGCCGATAGCCGGGCACAATCTGGTGGCGCGGCCTAACATCTGCTCAAAGAGGATACGGGATTTGATGCGACGCATAAATACCAAGGTGGTGATCTCCGGCACATCAATGCCAGTGGTCAGAAGGTCAACGGTGACTACGATTTTGGGCAAAGACTCGTTTTTGAAACGCTTGATTGCTTCAGAGATTTTCCTCTTGTTGCCGCCTGCCACGCTTCCGGTGATCTTCATGACGGTATCGTTGTCAACGCCGCCCTCCGCATAGATCTCCTTCAAAATTTTTACAATAAGGTCAGCATGGTTGTCATCAACAGCATAGATGAGGGTCTTGCCCTGACCATCTGGGTTGAAGTCCCATGCGATTTCTTCGAGGACGGTCCGGTTGAAGTTCTCCGTAATGACCTGACGGTTGAAGCTGTCGATTTCAAACTTCATATCATCTTCCAGCTCGGCGCTATTGAGGACTTCGCCGGTAACCGGGTCGTAAATAGCAAGCTGTTCGCCCTTCTGATAGTTGATACCCTCAACACGCAGTTTGGTGCGGATATTGTGTGGCGCATCATGATCTACCAGATAACCGTCAATCACGGCTTCACGGTAGGAATAGTTGAAGACAGGTTTGCCGAATATCTCAGTAGTATGGAGTGCTGGGGTTGCAGTTAAGGCAATCTTCACTGCATCGAAATATTCGATGACGGTGCGGTATTTGCTGATATAGTCATCCTGGTTACGATAGAGCATTTCCGTTTCGCTCATTTCTTTGTCCAGAATGTAGCCTCGGTGCGCTTCGTCGACCACGATCAAATCGTAGTCCGTTACAGAGGGCATCGTATCGCCTTCTGGATAGAGAATCCTTTTGACCAAGCTCTGTACTGTGGCGATATGTATCTTGGTTTCCTTATCGATTTCCTTTTCATCCAGGCCCTTAATGTTATAGATGGAATCCAGGGTCATCAATTCTTCGATTTTGACTTCCTTGAAAACATCCTCGGCCTGTTCGCCAAGCGCGGTGCGATCCACGAGGAACAGGACTCGCTTAAAACGGTCACTCTTGATAAAGCGGTAGATCATACCAAGGATAGTACGGGTCTTGCCAGTACCAGTCGCCATGGAAAGCAAAACAGTCTGTTTGCCGTCAATGACAGCCTGCTCCGCAGCTTCGATAGCGTTGATCTGATACTTGCGTAGATTCAATCCATCCGGATCGCGCAGTAGATCAAAGGGAGTGTTCTGGAGTGCGACATTGGCGGCGGCAATATCCTTTTCGAGCTGCTCCATCAGACCCTGAGGGCTAATCCAGCCTTGCAGAGCCTTGGGGGCATTTGCTCCGCTACGCAAATCCAGACACCAAATGCCGGATTTTGTTTCAATCTGCTTCAGATACTTTCGACCATTGGTAGCAAAAACAAAGGGAACTTTGTATGCACCCCACTGGTTGATGATGTACTCCTTGTGTTCGGCCTTGATTCCCTTGGCGTATTCCTTGCACTGGTGATCGATTACAGACGGGATGTCAATGGCGGCCTTCTTAGCTTCCACAATGCCCACGAGCTTCAGTCCCACAAACAGAGCATAATCTGCATAGCCGTTCTTGCCAACAGCAGAACCAGTGGGCCACTCAGCAATGGCAAGATTTCTCCCTTTCTGTGGACGGGCTCCCTTGGAATAACGCAGATTATTGGTGTCGGCTTCCCAGCCGAATTTACGGAGCTGCTCGTCAATCAGATATCGGGTTTCAGCCTCGGAAAGTTCCATGCTCTCGGACGCAGTTTCACCCTTTTCTGCACGTTCTTTGGATGTCTTGGACGATGCTGCAGTAGATACTGCCTCGACCTGCTTTGAGAGCGCAGCGATTTTTTCTTCCTGCTCCTTGATGATAGCCTCATAGTCCGGTTGGGCCACATTTTCGGGCATGACAAAAGCAGGGGCAATATATCCCCAGTCACCATATACCTCCATGAACCAAACGGCCAGGTTATAGGTCATGGAGAGCAGAGTCTTTGCATCCTCCACGGAGTCAGCACCAGCATGTACAGCATCATTGCGGGTTTTGCGAAGCGCATACAGGATATCGTCAATTTTCTTGGGGATCAGGTATTCTCGTTTCAGCAGACGAATCCGGTTGGCGTGTGTATTGTCGATGGTCGGCTCCTTGATATGCTCAAAAGCAAAAATCTCAAGAATCAGGCGCTCACCGAACATACCCAGCTTATACAGGCAAGCGTTGGGATCGGAATACACATAACTCTCCGCTGCTGCACCAATCTGAGCCAATGCTGGCCAGTATCTATTGAGAAATTCAAAGTTGGATTTCATGTGCGTCCTCCTAACTTTTGTGATGCTTCTGATAATCTTGTATTATCGGAAGTTTGTAGGTAAAGAAGTTTACTCCTCAGTTATAGTACCATCTTTAATATGGAATGCAATTTGATGTTCTTTACAAAACCGAATAACTTCATTCGCACACTCGTTATAAAACCCTCTATGGCTTCTGTAGGCGGACACTTCCTTGTTGTAGTTTGTCCGCCCAAAAATAATTCGGTCTACAAAGGATACTGCTGAGAGGAGCTCCTGTAGCGACTGTTCAATCAGGTTAGGTGTAGGGTACGGTTCAATACTGACCCACGTCTTGCATCCCGCATCATGTAACACTTTTAGTGCCGCCAACCGTTCTTTGTAGGGAGCTGCACCGGGTTCCATCCTCTGCCGATATTCCTCATCCAAAGAAACAAGGGTAATCCCATATGCGTTTTCCAGAGACATCTCGGACAGTTCCATAGGCAACAGGCCTTTTGTTAGAGCGGTACACATTATTCCTGCGGCGTTTAGCTTGCGAATGGCCGCCATGCTCATTTCTGCTATTTCTGGGTATCCGTACATAAAAGGGTCTGTTGTAAAGCAAAGCTGTACAGATTGAATTTTAGACTTTAACCGAGGGATTTCTTTATCTAAAAGTTCAAGTGTATTAGAAACAAGAACGGGAGAGCACCAATCTTCGTAAGTATGTACTCGACCAAAACGCTTTGCCATCAGAAATGCATAGCAAGGATATTTGCATCCATGGGAGCAACCTTGAACATGGTTCATGGTATAATCTCCATATTCGACTCCGGTTTTATAGAGCATGCTTTTTCTCTCGATATACTGCATTTTAGTGCTATCTCCTATCTGTGAAGCTGATTGTGCTTCGAGAAATCTTTGCGCTATAATCGTTTTTCAAGGCCTTTTTAATCTCGGCACGGTATCCGTCTGAAGGAAAGACGGGATGCGCATCTAAATCCGCCCAGATTGTCGCAAGCGGAATGTCCTTTTGGCCTGCAAATTTGCTCTGCAAATAATCGACTATGTCTTTGACATAGTAACAGCGCTCATCACATTGAGTTTTCACCCGCTGATCATTAAAATCAATCATGAATTGGTTTTCCTCACCGTGTGTATTTTTGATTGAGGATTTACCACCGAATGTTTTCCATGCGGTTGTTTTATACAGCTTAAAACCTGCTTCATGGCAAGTACAATGAACCAAGTCATACAAAAGCGAGTTACGGGAATTAAAAAACGGAAATGAGGCAATGTAATATTTGCGGCCTGTGCCAGATTGCAGCGAGGCAATAATTTGTTCCACACGCTTTTCATATGTGGTTCGATCACTTCCGCAAGGCAGAAGGTCTTCGAAAGCCGAGAGGTATGTTTCCTCATACTTCTGCATAGCCTTGGGTGTTTTAACTTGACGAATCGCTCTAATAGAATCATTGACCATATGATTTATCAGCACCTCGCCCCAACTACGGAAAAAGGGTGCAAGCGCCGACCAATCTATCGATGCGTCATATGGATCATACAACAAGAAAAAGTGCAGTCCCTTGCTTTTTGACAGTTTGCCACCAATTTCCTTCAGAAGCACATTGCCGTCTTTACTCGTAATGCTATAACGAAAGTTTGAGCTTTCGCTGGGAAGATGCTTTTTCAATTCGGCAATTTTTTCTTCGGAGTTATCGTTCAGATAAACAAATACTTTCTTTTTGGGGTACTGCCCTGCAACATCCCTAAGAATTCGGGATACACGAATCGGTGTTCCAAATTCTTCGTTTCCGTTTTCGTCGCGATAAACACCACTATTGCACATACAGTCAATGAAAATAATGCCGTTACAGTAATTGTTTTGCATCAATTTTTGCGCCCAAGATTTCACATAACTTTCTATGAGCTCAAACTTTTTAATTGTATGCGGACTCGCTTTACTCACGACTGCACTGTTATTACTGCTTGACATCCTTCTCACCTCGCGCCCAATAAAATCTCTGTGCAAGATATCTATTTTGCGATTTTATCAGAATTGCTGTCCTATATAAGGGATAATACTCAAAAGATAACCTCTTTGCCCGACCTTATACTGATGGATCATCTTTCACCAATTCAATGATGTCGCAGAAGTCGCAGTCCAGAGCCTTGCAGATCTTGGTGAGGATCTCTGTGCTGACATGCTCATTCTTACCCAGCTTGGCAAGGGCAGTGGTGGACATACCCGTAACAAGGCGTAAGTCTTTCTTCTTCATATTTTTGTCAATCAGGAGCTTCCACAATTTATTATAGCAAACAGTCATAATTAACACCTCATGTACTGAGTTTACACAGATGTGTAATACATAATAATTTTAGCACAGAAAGGCTGCTTTGTCTATCAAAAATCCAGTTTTCAGATTTGCATTTTTACTTCCAGAGAGAATATTTCGAATTGCTTAATTACAAAGGAGCGCTGCGGAAGTATTCTGTTACACTGTTTACTGCAGAAAAGAAAAAGTTGAACTTCCGGGCAATCAGAGCTACAATGCAAACGCTTTTTAGGCAGAACTAAATTAAACGGAGGAACAGCGATGAATGACGATGTAAAACTGTTTCATGATTACGAAGCAATCACTATTGATGATCTGAAGGACAACGCCAATAGTTCGCTGAATCTGATGGCGGAGGAACAGCGACCGCTGCGTGTATCTATGGAGAACGGCAAGGAGTTTCTAATATTTCCGCAGGATCTCCTCGCCCCGCTCTACGATCATGACTTTCGTTTGATCCTGATAGCGGCGATGCGGTATGCAATGGGCAGGAACACATATATGCCCATGGTGGTCGCTGATTATATCAAACGCCACATTCATCTTCTGGATGACAAATTCCTTGTGTTGGCTGCCGATGATATTCGACGCCACTTTGAGGACTATGGTGAACACGAACTGAATCCAGATCTCTGGCAGGATCTTTTGGAAGCGCTCGAAGCAGAGAGGAGAAACAGAATCGCCCGGCCAGCGAAGAAAACCAGGCCTTGCCCAGCATGCGGGAACTCATTGGAAGTCACGAACATGGCCGACAACCAGCATTCTCCCGGTGGCTTCGATGTAATTGCCCACTGTTGGAGCTGCAACTCTGACTTTGAGTGGTTCTGTGACAAGGACGGCGGCATTTCGGAAATGAAGCGGTATTTCTTTGGATAAGTAATAAAAAACTATGCAGGGAACTTATAACAAGATCCCTGCATAGTTTCTCTAACAAGCTGCCGCCTTATTTCATTGTTTATGCGGCGCAATTTTTGAGGTCAGCCCATGATGCCGATTTTGTTCCCATTTTCGTAAATGTCCGCGCCGTATTCGCAGTGATTTGGCCCTTGGTATTCCAGCCAACCGAAGCCCTCCACATAGACCATATCGCCGGGTTGCAGATCAGTGACCGCCTGCGCCGGGGCGGGTACGGGAGTAGGTTCCGAAGCATGTTCCGATTCAGCCGTTGGTCGTGCGTTTGAATCTACGGATGCTTCCACTGGTGCAGGCTCCGGCTCATTGGTGGTTTCATGGGGAGACTCCGGCTGCAGACTCTCGGTTTTTTCTTTCTCTGACGGTGGTGTTGCTTCGAATTTTTCTTCGCGTTCTGCAACGGTCGCTTCTGGAGCGCTTACGGCGGGTGATTGGGGCGGTGTGGGTGTTTTCTCGACCTTTTCGGTCTGTGGCCACACGGCGGCACACAGGGCGAGGCAGGCGGTAATCGCCGCGGTAACGATGATTCTCTTTTTCATTTTGGTTCCTCCTCTTTGGATGTAAAATGATTGAGTTCTGAGGACAACTCACCTTTTGCGGAATAGCTATCAGAACTTCAGAAGATTATCCAGAATATTTGCCGCCTGCTGCAGCTCGTGCTGAGTGGCTTCATTTGGTATATCTTCGTCCTTTTGTACCTTGTGGGGCAGATAGGGTTCATAGTTCTGCCTGGTGATCGTGGGGCGGTAGTGTCCAAGCATCTGCGCCAGTTCCTTGGTATCCATGCCGTTCTTCAGAGTGAGGATGGCGCAGGTATGGCGGAGATCCACATACCTGATATGGTCGATGCCTGCTTCCTTTATGATCTTATCGTGCATCCGGCGCACCATCTGCGGCGAGTAAGGTTTCAGCGTGGCCGGGTGCATAAACATGAGCGGACTGCTTGGGTGCTTGTCGTGTTCTCTGATTAGGAGGTCGATTACCTCTGGTGTCAGTGCTATCGTCCTTGTCTGACTGCCGTACTCCACCAGCTCTCGCCGTACCACGGCACGGTTTTCTGCGACGGTCAGCGTCCTGTTTTTTACATTGAGGTCATTCCATTTCA
>ULYR01076866.1_pt1 | contig 10702 bp, 7 predicted proteins | sample 1962341 | NCBI WGS metagenome assembly ULYR01 (sample SAMEA4835868, study PRJEB28245) | human gut metagenome | biome: gut microbiome; material: fecal sample | place: Denmark | collected 2008 | reverse complement strand
GGCCGACCGCATGACGGCATTGACACCCCACAAGCCGCGTTTCGTAGCCGGATCGGTCGGGCCTACGGGCAAGACGGCCTCGATGTCCCCCGACGTGGAGAACCCCGCCTTCCGTGCCATCGACTTCGATACGCTGCGCGCGGCATACGCCGAGCAGATGGAGGCACTTCTGGATGGAGGCGTCGACCTGTTGCTCATCGAGACCGTATTCGACACGCTCAACGCCAAAGCGGCTCTGGATGCTGCCGAGCAGGTCTTCATGAAGGCAGGAAGACGCGTTCCGATAATGCTCTCGGCAACCATTGCCGACGCCGCCGGACGCACCCTCTCGGGACAGACCGTCGAGGCGTTCCTCATATCGGTATCGCATGCGCCGCTCTTCTCCGTCGGGTTGAACTGCTCGTTCGGGGCTGCGCAGATGACACCATTCCTGCGCGAGCTCGCGCACGCCGCCCCCTGCCACGTGAGCGTACACCCCAATGCCGGCATTCCCGACGCTATGGGACAATACGACCAGACGCCCGAGATGATGGCACGCGACATACGCCGCTTCGTCGATGAGGGGTTGGTGGACATCGTGGGCGGATGCTGCGGTTCCACACCCGAACACATACGTGCCATAGCCGACGCCGTCGCCACGCCGCCCGCAAAACGCCACACGGCGGGAGCGCTGCGCGGATGGCTTGCTGGGCTGGATGAATTCGATCCTGCGGGTGCATTCATCAACGTCGGCGAGAGGTGCAACGTTGCCGGCAGCCGCAAGTTCCTGCGCCTGATCAAGGAGAAGGCATACGACGAGGCATTAGGCATAGCCCGCAAGCAGGTGCGCGACGGAGCCATGATCCTCGATGTGAACATGGACGACGCGATGTTGGACACACGCGCCGAGATGGTCCATTTCCTCAACCTCATGGCCTCGGATCCCGAGGTGGCGCGCCTGCCGTGGATGATCGACTCGTCGCGCTTCGAGGTCATAGAGGCCGCCTTGAAGTGCATACAGGGCAAATCCATAGTCAACTCACTGTCGCTCAAGGAGGGTGAGGAGACATTCCTCAAGCGCGCCCGCCGCGTGCGTGAGCTCGGCGCCGCACTTGTCGTGATGGCATTCGACGAGCAGGGGCAGGCCGTCACATTCGAACGCAAGATCGAGGTGTGCGCCCGCGCCTACCGTCTGCTCACCGAGCAGGCCGGATTCGACCCGCGGGACATAATCTTCGACCCCAACGTGCTCACCATAGCCACCGGAATGAAGGAGCACGACGCCTATGCGCTGGACTTCATACGCGCCACGCGGTGGATACACGAACATCTGCCCCACGCCCGCGTCAGCGGCGGCATAAGCAATCTCTCCTTCGCATTCCGGGGCAACAACTTCCTGCGTGAGGCCATGCATGCCGTCTTCCTCTACCACGCCATCGCCGCAGGCCTCGACATGGCCATCGTGAACCCCTCATCGAAGGTGATGTACGGCGATATACCGGCCGACCTGCTCGAGGCTCTGGAGGATGTCATCCTCTGCCGCCGGGACGATGCAGCAGAGCGGCTCGTGGCCATGGCCGCACGCTTCAACGGACAAGACGCCGCGGCGGAACAGGCCGACATGACCGTCGACCGCACGACAATACCGCTTGAGAAGCGTATTGCCGACGCGCTCGAACGCGGCGACGACGAATATCTCGAGGCCGACCTTCATGAGGCCCTTACAGCCTATCCTGCAGCGGCCGACATTATCGAGGGGCCGCTCATGCGCGGCATGACACATGTCGGCGAACTCTTCGGGGCGGGCAAGATGTTCCTGCCGCAGGTAGTCAAGACGGCCCGCACGATGAAACGCGCCGTCGAGATACTGCGCCCGTACATAGAGCTTACGCGCAGCGCAGCGCCCTCGCACTCGGCCGGAAAGTTCCTTATAGCCACCGTCAAGGGCGACGTACACGACATCGGGAAGAATATCGCAGGTGTAGTGCTCTCGTGCAACAACTTCGAGGTGACGGATCTTGGGGTGATGGTTCCCGCGGAAAAGATCGTCGAGGAGGCCCTTGCCCGCAAAGTCGACTTCATCGGTCTGAGCGGCCTTATAACCCCGTCGCTCGACGAGATGTGCCACGTAGCGGAGCGTCTGCGCGAGGCAGGCATCACAGTACCGATATTTATCGGCGGCGCCACCACCTCGGCACTCCATACGGCGGTCAAGATAGCCCCCCTATACGATGGCCCTGTGTTCCATGTCAAGGATGCAGCGCAGAACCCCATCATAGCCATGCGCCTTGCAGGCGGCGAGCGCGAGCGAGCCATCGCCTGCCTGCGCTTCGAGCAGGAGCAGCTGCGGCAGCAGATGCAGCGTACGCGCAACGTCTCGCTCACCGAGGCTCAGGCCCTGAAGCTGCGGCACGCAATAGACTGGACGCATGAAGAACTTGCTGAACCCACATACGAGGGTCTGCGTACATACGACATCGACATACGCGACGTACGCGAATATATCAACTGGATACATTTCCGCAACCTGTGGGGCGTACGCAGCGGCACACCCGAGGCCGAAAGGCTCATGGCCGAGGCCGACGAGATGCTCGACCGCATAGCCAGCTACCATCACATGCGTGCCGAGGTTGGGTTTTTCGAGGCGTACGGCACCGATGATGCCATAGTAGTAAAGCACAGGGAAGGTTGTCCGTGCTGCGGCGGCGTATCACGTACGACGACAATACCGACACCGCGCCAGCGGCGTCCCAACGCCGATGGAGAGTGTCTCGCTCTGGCGGACTTTGTCGCACCGGAGGGCATGGGCGACCATATCGGGGTCTTTGCCGTAACCGTCTCGCCGTCGTTCGCCGAGGAGGTGGAACGGCTCAAGGCCGAGGGCGACCAATACGCGGCGTTGCTCATGCAGAGCATCGGCGACCGTCTGGCCGAGGCCACAAGCGAGATGCTCCACGCCCGCGTGCGGCGCGAGCTGTGGGGATACGCCCCCGACGAGAATCTGACCATAAAGCAGATGTATCAGGCCGCATACCGCGGCATACGCCCCGCCGTCGGCTACCCCTCGCTGCCCGACCAGAGGGCCATATTCCCTCTCGCGCAGTTGCTCGATTTCGCCGCCATAGGCATCACCCTTACGGAGAACGGCGCCATGTACCCGCAATCATCCGTATGCGGACTATATCTGGCCTCGCCCCACGCGCGCTACTTCATCGTATAGTGTACCTCCCATACACACGAGAGCCGCACGCCCCCTAACGAAGACGTGCGGCTCTCATTTCCGACCGATACTTCGGCCTCAGATCTTGACCTTGAAGATACACTTCTTGACGTGGCCCTCGCCCAGCATCGGGGCGTGTCCGTCCTCGGGGAAGAGGATCGAGAACTGACCCTCGCCCACGGTGTAGAAGCACTGCGGTATATCGGTAAAGAGTTGTATGTCCTTCGCCTCGTCGAACTCCGTTTCGGCCTTGACGCAATCCTTGGCCTCACTCCAGCCGAAGGTCTCGGCATGGCCGCACAGCAGAAGCTGTATGTCGATATAGCGGCGGTGCAGCTCCAGACGTGCCTGCGACAAGTCTCGCAGATCCAGCTCCTGCACATTGACGAAGATATTGTCGCCGTCGATCTCGTGGCGGCCACACGGCAGGGCCGCAACATCATGCGTGTCGATGAAATCGAATACGGCCTTGAACCGCGGGTGGAGCGACACGTAACGCTCCTTGTTTTGCAATGAATCCAGAATCATGGTTTTTCCGTTTATCTTGTGTCTCTTTTGCCTTTCACTCTGCTTCCTCCGCCGCTCACTTCTCCTACTCTGCACACCTCTCAATTTCCGTCTTCCCCGTATCATATCAGCCCGCATGCAGGCAAAGGTCTAACGGCCGTTGTATCGCAGGCGCACGAAGACGGGATAGTGGTCCGAATAACGCATCGAGTCGACTACACCGTACGACAGCGGCTCAAACTCCTCGGAGCATAAAACATAGTCGATACGCAGCAGGTCGAAGAAGCCGCGATAGGTGTACGAATATCCGCGGCCGGCCTCACGGAAGGCATCCTTCATATTGTCGCTCACCGTGCGATAGGTATACGAGGCGGGCGTATCGTTAAAGTCGCCGCATACGATCACCGGATATGGTGACGAGGCAATCATCGCGGCCAGCGTATCGGCCTGCACGGCACGGTTGCGGTTATTGGAGGCAAGGCGCGACACGATGCTGCGCAGTTTCTCGTCTCCGTTCACGTCATCCAGAAATTCGCGCCGCTCGATATAGCGGCTGTCGTCGCTGCTTATGGCCGTCGTATGCAGATGTACGCTGAAAACCCGAACCGTGTCTTCACGCATTGCCAGATCGGCCCATACGAAGTTCTTCATCGTATCGACACGTCCGGCGCGCAGAATAGGATAACGGCTGTATATCATGGGGCTCAACTGCGCCCGCGACACCGTATGCGGCAGAGTATTCAGCGGCTCGAGAAGCGAGTCGGCCATATCGTTGAAGCCGCACTCCTGAATACACAATATGTCGGGATTGAACTTCTTGATGTTGGCGACAATCGAATCGAGATAACGCTCACCGTCATCACCGATGAAACTGCGCAGATTATATGTCATCACCTTCACGGCCGTACGTTCATACTCCTGCTCGCCGTAGCTTCGGCGCAGAGCGACCTTATAGAAGAGCGATATGTGGAACAGGGCGAAGAGCGTAAGCACCGCCATCGGGATCATCATGGCCACACGCCACCGCACGACCCAATACAGCGTCAGCAGCAGTTGCGCCGCATATACGAAGGGTGCGATAAGGCCTACCGTCGAGAGCCATCCCGTCACCTCGGGGCCCAGTACCGGCACCAGCAGCGTGGCCACGAACAACGCCGCCACACACACCGTCACCCCTACCATTATGATATCGATTACAGTCCCCACAACCGAACGCCGTTTGGGGCGCCGGTCATCGTAACTCGTTATGTCGCGATAATACTCCGCCATCGCTTCTTATATCTTTTACATCCTCCTCGACGGGATATCTCTATATTGCGGTCAATCTCATGCCCTCGACTGCCAATGCACGCATTTAAAGCCCTACCGGCAAAAGGACAAATAATTTCCTCAAAATATACCTAAAAATGTATTCTGCCGCGGCGGCGCCACCAATAGAGCAGCACCAGACCCCACAACATGCCACCCACATGCGCGAAGTGAGCCACGCCAGACTGATATCCCGACAGGCCGAAGAAGAGTTCAACAAGTCCGTATATTACGACAAACCACTTGGCCTTCAACGCCACGGGCGGGAATATGAGCATTATTATGTCGTTCGGGTGCAGCACGCCGAATGCCATCAGCAATCCGAATATGGCGCCCGAAGCGCCCACCGTCGGCACCCGCAGATAATCCATTGCGGCAATCTGCCCCACGGCCTCCACGGCATGCGTATACTCGGCATAGCCCACGGCCAACTGCAGCAGCGCGGCACCTATGCCGCACACGAGATAATATGTCAGAAAACGCTGCGAGCCCATCTCGTACTCCAACGCACGGCCGAACATCCACAGCGCAAACATATTGAAGAAGAGGTGCGACACACCCCCGTGCAGGAACATGTACGTCACCACCTGATAACTGTGAAACAACGGGCTCTCGACATTGAACAACGCCAGCCGTCCGATCAACTCGTTACGGAACGGAAGCAGCGTTGTAGCCAACAACATCACGCAGTTGGCGATAATCAGATTCTTTACTACCGGCGGGGTCGTATATCGAAACCCGTTCATAGGCTATTGTCTTTTTTCGTTTAACTTAATTTGGCTTTGAGGTCGTCTGCCGTCAGGTCGGTCATTATGGCCTTGCCGGAGGGTGAGAAACTGAAGTTGTCACACTCGCTCAACTGTTGCAGCAGACTTGCTGTCTCCTCGCGCGAGAGTCCCCGCACGGCCGATCGCGCCGCACGCGAGGCGATCGTACGCACCATCTCCTCACGCATGCGTTCGTCGGCACGACCCGCCGACTCTATCTCGCGCAACAGGTCGAACAACAGCCTGTCGGCCTGTTCGACATCCACACACGAGGGTATGCCACGCATCTCGACAGCACCGTCATCGCACGGCACAAGGTCGAACCCTACGGCCGCAAGGTCATCCCGGCGATCGCACAGCAACGCATAGTCTCCCTGAGAGAGTACCAGCCTCTCCGGAAAGAGCAACTGCTGCGAAGGCAGCGCCCCGACATCCACAACGGCCATACAACCGTCATATACGATACGCTCCTTTGCCCGGCGCAGATCCACCGCCACGCTGCGGCCGCCGCAGATGGCCACGGCATATCCGTTGCCCAGCGACAGGAAATCTCCGAACGATATTCTCTTATCCTTGTCCGTATCGCCGATCGTCTGCTGTACGGCGGCCGAGGCGATGAACTCCAGAGAACTCTCCCCCGTGGAAGCATCATTCCCGTGGCCATCCACTGCTGCCGAGGCTATATCTCGGTATTCCGACCTTCCACCCGGCATCCCGTCCGATGGATCCAACGCGAACTCCCCGCTCAGAGGCATCTCGCTCCACGAGATGCCGCGCAGGTCTCCGCCCGTACGGTCCGCATGACGCGCCGCTCCGCCCGAAGCACGGGACGGAATATCCGCCGTGTCTGCTCTTCCCCTGCGCTGTACGTCCGAAACGCCATCCATAGAACCGTCATAAGGGGCATCGAATCCAGTAAAGTCCACATCCTCATTCGCAGGCGCAGCGACGGCATAATCCTCGCGGAAAGGGTTGTAATCGTCGTTCGACGAACTGCGCGGCTCATTGTACAGCACCTCGGGATGCGACTGCATCACCGGAATCTCTATGGCCGAGCTGTTGTCGAAGTCCATCATCGACACCGCCCCGCTCTTGGCTAACGTGCTGCGCACGGCCGCCGTGACGATCTGCGTCACGTCATCCGCATCGGCAAAGCGCACCTCGGTCTTCTGCGGGTGTACGTTCACATCCACACGGTCGGGCTCCACCGTAAGGTAGAGGAAAAACGAAGGCGAGCAATTCTCGGGTATGAGCTTCTCGTAGGCCTTCATTATCGAACGGAATATCTGCGGCGAGCGGAAATAACGCCCGTTGACGAAGAGATACTGCTCGGCATTCTTCTGCTTGGCAGCCGAAGGGCGTCCCACGAAACCCGTCACCTTGACGATAGTGGTATCGACCGCGACCTCCAGCAGGTTCGACCTTATGTAGCGGCCCACCACATCGACTATACGCTCCTGCAGCGATGCCGCCGGAAGCGTCATGATGGGCATATCGTTCGACATGAGCTCGCACCGCACATGCGGATAACAGAGAGCCACACGTCGGAACTCCTTCTTTATGTCCGACACCATACGCGTACGGTCGCTGTTGAACTTGCGACGCGCAGGTGCCGTATAGAAGAGATTGCGTACCAGAAACTGCGACCCCGCAGGACACATCGCCGGCGTCTGCGAGACGAACTCGCCGCCATTGACGATAGTCACCGTACCGATCTCATCCTCGGCACGCCGCGTACGCAGCTCGACCTGCGCCACGGCCGCAATCGAGGCCAGAGCCTCGCCGCGGAAACCGAACGTATGCAGACGATAGACGTCGTCGAGCGTGGATATCTTGCTCGTGGCATGGCGGTCAAAGGCCATACGCGCATCGAGCGGAGACATGCCGCACCCGTTGTCGACAATCTGTATAAGCTCCAGACCCGCATTACGGTAGTTCACCGTAACGGAGCTGGCGCCGGCGTCGATGGCGTTCTCCATCATCTCCTTCACCACGGATGACGGATTGTTCACCACCTCGCCCGCGGCGATCTGATTGGCGACGATCTCGGGAAGCAGTCTTATCTTGTTCTCCATAATCCACACTCTGCGAGGCGGCTCCTACTCCCCCTCGACAATCTCTATCTGATCCCCCTCCTCATAGTCGTTCGGGACGACCACAATCGGAGCATAGGGGTTGAACTCCTCGGCCGACTGTTGCTCGACCTTACGCGAGGCGGGGTTCTGCGCCATCTCGAACACCGACATCACACGCGGCAGTATCAGGTATATGAACAGCGCGAGCAGAATCACGCCCACACCCAATACCCACATGCGCATACGGCTCGTACCCTCGCCGCTCTCGGCACGGCGCGCCTCGCGCTCCGCCTGACGCGTACGGATATATTTTCCGGGCGTATACTCCTCGTTATCGTCCAGACGCTCGCCGCGCAACTCGGCGCGACGGCGCTCACGCTCCTCGCGCGCCGGATCGTAATAACGCGGCGTGTAGTTGAACTTGTTGGCGTGACGCTTGTACGGTGAAAAAAACGACATGGCGTTAGTTTTTTGGTTGCTTTACTGTTATAACGTTACGCTATCTGAAAAAATTCTTCATGCGCTCGAATATATTCTGCTTGTCGCTGCCGGCCGCAGTCTTGAAGTGCGGCTGCGTCGAGAGTTTCTGCACAAGCTCTCGCTCCTCGGCCGTAAGCGTATCGGGGATGGTTATGTCCACCACAACCAATATATCGCCGTGACCGTAGCCGTTCACGTCGGGCAGACCCTTGCCGCGCAGACGCAGCACCTTGCCCGCATGAGTACCCGGAGCAATCTTGATCTTGGCACGGCCGTCGATGGTGGGAACCTCGACCTCGCCGCCCAGAATACTCGTCGTAACCGGAATATTCAAATTGTGTATCAAGTCGTTGCCGTCGCGCACAAGCTCAGGATTGCGCTCCTCCTCGATCATAACCAGAAGGTCTCCGTTCACGCCGCCGTGACGCGCCGCATTACCCTTGCCCGAGACCGTAACGACCATGCCGTCGCCGACACCTGCCGGAATCTTTATCTCGACGATCTCCTCGCCGCGGACAACGCCATCGCCGCCACACTTGTCGCACTTGGCCGTGATGGTCTTGCCCGTACCGCCGCACGAAGGACATACGCTCTGCGTCTGCATGCGGCCGAAGAAGGTATTCTCCACCCTCGTCACATAGCCCGAACCGTTACAGGTCGTACACGTAGCGTACGACGACGAATCCTTGGCTCCCGTACCGCCGCACTTGTCACAGGCGATGGTCTTGCTGATTTTGAGTTTCTTGGTTGTGCCGTGGGCGATCTCGCTAAGCGTCAGCTTGACCTTCACACGTATATCCGATCCGCGGTTGACGCTGCGCGCCCCCCCGCGACCCGACGACGATGAAAATCCGCTGAAGTGTCCGCCGAAGATATCGCCGAACTGCGAGAATATATCCTCCATCGAGAAGCCGCCGCCGCTGAAACCGCCGTAATTGCCGCCTGCGGCGCCGCTCATGCCTGCATGGCCGAACTGGTCGTAACGGGCACGCTTTTCGGGATTCGACAGCACGTCGTATGCCTCGGCCGCCTCCTTGAACTTCTCCTCTGCCTCCTTGTCACCCGGGTTCTTGTCGGGGTGGTATTTTATGGCCGCCTTACGGTAGGCCTTCTTTATCTCATCGGCATTGGCGTTTCTCGCAACGCCCAACACCTCGTAATAATCCCTTTTCTCGTCTGCCATAGTATTATCCTTTCCTTTCTTTAGTTACACCGATCCGCAAATTGTCTTGCACGCACACTCATCGCCGACTACTCGCCCACGACCACCTTGACGTAACGCAGAACCTTGTCGCCGAGCATGTAACCTCGCTGAATAACATCTATAACCTTACCTTTTTTCTCATCTCCGGCCTTGAAACGGGCTACGGCCTCGTGGAAGTCGGGGTTGAACTCCTCGCCCACGGCCTCGATCTCGACAACGCCCTTCTGCCGCAGCGTCTCCTCGAACTTCTGCGCCACAAGACGCTCACCCTCGCGCAGGGCCGCAATGTCCTCGCTCTTCTCCGACGCGGCAACGGCACGCTGCACGTCGTCCAGAACCGAGAGCATGCTCTTCAATACGTCGGCGCCGCCGCTCGACACCAGATCCATCTTCTCGCGCAGCGTGCGCTTGCGATAGTTGTCGAACTCGGCCTGCAAACGCAGATACTTGTCACGCCACTGCTCGACAAGCTCCTCGGCCGAAACCTCCGCAGCCTTGTCATCTGCAGCCTCCTGCTGAGGCGTGGCAGCCTCGATCTCGGGCTCCGACGAAGAGTCGGCCTTGTCTGCCATTTTGTCAGCCTTAACGTCACCACCATCTGCCATATTGGCATCGGATGCGTGCCCGCGAGTCTCCTCGCCGCACTCGCAACGCTCCTCAGCGCGCTGCTTAACATCTTCATTTACAAAATCATGCTTTGACATATCTTATAGTTTTTATCATATTTTCCACACCCTATCGCGCAAATTATATGCCCAAGGCAATCATACGTCCAACGAGCGGCCGATGATAAATATGGTCGGGCGTTTGGCTATATCGGGCATTGGCCGACGCGACCATCCCGACACGGTATCCGTCACGATGAACTCCGCCGGGGAGGTTATGTCGCACGCAACCGTTATGCACGTCGAGCCGTCGCACAGAGAGAGCATCTGCTCCAACAGCTTGACGTTGCGGTACGGCGCCTCGATGAATATCTGCGACTCGCCCGCAGTGCGTGCGCGCCTTTCGAGCGCCTTCAGAGCCTTGGCCCGCTCCGGAGGCTTGACGGGAAGATAACCCGCAAAGGCGAATGACTGCCCGTTAAGGCCCGAAGCCGCCAGCGCCAACAATATGGACGAAGGCCCAACAAGCGGCACGACACGTATTCCACGCCTGTGGC
>ULYR01036574.1_pt1 | contig 10718 bp, 8 predicted proteins | sample 1962341 | NCBI WGS metagenome assembly ULYR01 (sample SAMEA4835868, study PRJEB28245) | human gut metagenome | biome: gut microbiome; material: fecal sample | place: Denmark | collected 2008 | reverse complement strand
AGGGTTCAGAGGGGAAGGTATCGCCGCTTTGCGGCGATGAATATGAAGTCAGCGTTACGGGATTGCCTTCCCGCCTCCACCTGTCATCCGGGGTCGGTCAGCCAACAATCGGAAGGCACCTCTAATTTTCTCGTTTCCCCTTGAGGGGAAGTGCCACGAAGTGGCAAAAGGGTGTACGTGGGTAAGAATGACAATGTTGCTCCAATACCATTCTACGCAGGGCCAGCTTCGGCTGACTTGGAGACCCTCTGCAGGGTCTCCACCGCAACGAAGGATCTCGGTACTTATAGATAGTGACACTTACTAGTACACCAGCTCACTAAGGAATCCCGGTCGTCGGTAAGAGGCGTCTGATAGTCTGATGTCTGATGTCTGATGTCTCTCTGCTCTCGGGAATACGGTCCGGAGTCATCAGTCGGCGGACAGCGGATAGCTGACGCCGGACAGCAGCCACCAGCTCTCCCAGCACAGGATCTCACGATCTCACTCATTACCCCAATTCCATAATTCTGTCCGGCGGTACGAAGGGTTTCCCTATCATAGGCACAGCCGCTATGAGTTCCCGGGTATAGGGGTCCCCGGGATGGGTCAGAATTTCATCGGAATCACCGATTTCCACGATTTTTCCCTTCTGCATGACGGCGGTGCGGTCGGAAATATAGCGCACCACTGCCAGGTTGTGGGAGATGAAGAGATAGGTGAGGTGAAGCTTTTCCCGAAGGTCCATGAGGATGTTCAGCACCTGAGCCTGCACGGACACGTCCAGGGCGCTGGTGGGCTCGTCAAGAATCAGGATTTCCGGGCTGGTCATGAGGGAGCGGGCAATGGAGATGCGCTGGCGCTGGCCGCCGGAAAATTCGTGGGGATAGCGGTCCATCACGTTTTTCCGAAGACCCACCATTTCCAGCAGCATTTCTGCCCGCTCTTTCCGATGGGCTTCGGAAAATTCGCCCATCACCCTGGCGGGCTCCATGAGGATGTCCCCTATTTTCATGCGGGGCGACAGGGAGGAATAGGGGTCCTGAAAGACGATTTGTATTTTCTTCCTGATGTCTTTCAGTTCTTTTTCCTTTACATGGGAAATATCTCGTCCGTAGAGCAGAATTTCTCCGGAGGTAGGCTCTGCCAGACGGATGATAAGGCTGGCCAGGGTGGATTTGCCGCAGCCCGACTCCCCTACGATACCTAAAGACTCCCCTTTGGCCAGGGAAAGGCTGATGCCGTTTAAGGCATGCACGGTCTTTGATTTTCCCCAGAAGCTCCGGGTATGGAAGGTTTTCGTTACGTTCCTGATTTCCAGTATATCCATGTCACACCTCCTCGGGATGACAGCAGTACACCCTATGGCCCGGACGGATTTCCAGAGGCGGCGGCAGGCCTTCCCGGCAGGCGGCGCTGGCCTTCGGGCAGCGGGGTGCGAAGCGGCAACCAGCTATTTTTTCCGACGGATCCGGCACCATGCCGGGAATGGCGGTGAGCCGGTCATGGGTATGGCTGTCGGTGAATCTAGGCAGGGCGCCGATGAGAGCCTGGGTATAGGGATGGGAAGGGGCTGTCAGTACCGACGCCGTGTCGCCGGACTCTACAATGTGTCCGGCGTACATGACGGCAATGGAATCGCAGATTTCCGAAATCACTCCCAGGTCATGGGAAATGAAGAGCACTGCCGTTTTCAGTTTCCGGCAGGCTTCTTTAATAAGGTAGAGAATCTGGGCCTGCACCGTCACGTCCAGGGCAGTGGTGGGTTCATCGGCAATGAGGAGCTTGGGATGGCAGGACAGGGCAATGGCTATCATCACCCGCTGCCGCATGCCGCCGGAAAGCTGGTAGGGATAGCAGGAAATCACGTCGTCCCCGTTCCGTATATGCACCGCTTCCAGCATGGCCAGAGCTTTCTTCCGGGCATCGCCGCTGGACATTTTTTCATGGGTCCTGATGACGTCCATCATCTGGGTGCCTATGGTAAAGACAGGATTCAGGCAGGTCATGGGTTCCTGAAATATCATGGACACGTCCCGCCCCCGCACTTCTTCCATGCTTTTCCTGCTTATACCCAGAAGCTGCCGGCCGCAGAGGCGGATGGAACCGTCAAGCTCCGCCCTGTCTTCGCCGGGGAGAAGGCGGGTCACCGCAAAGGCGGTCATGGATTTGCCGCTGCCCGACTCTCCCACCAGTCCCAGAATTTTTCCCTCTCCCACATGGAGGTTCACATCGTGAAGGATAGGCACCATGCCCTTCCTGGAAGGAAGGGACAGGGATAGATGTTCGATTTCAAGTATATTTTTCATATCATCACTCTCCACTTCCAGGACCTATGAATGATTAGACCCTTCCCGGGGATCCAGAATGTCCCTGAGGCCATCGCCCAGCAGGTTGAATCCCATCACTGTGACAAGGATGAACAGCCCCGAGAAAGCGGCGTACCACCACTGGTCAATGGCATAGACCCGGGCAGTGGAAATCATGGCGCCCCACTCCGGCATGGGCGGCTGGGCACCAAGGCCGATGAAGCTCATGGAGGAGGCAATGAGGATGGCATCCCCAATGCCCAGAGTCATCTGCACCATGAGGGGCGACAGGCAGCTGGGCAGGATATGGTGCACCACCATCCAGGCGGGCGAAGCGCCGAAGGTTCTGGAGGCCTTCACATAGGGCTCCTCTTTCAGGGACAGCACCTGCCCCCGCACGAGGCGCACATAGAGGGGAATCCTGACGATGCACACCGCCAGCATGGTATTGAAAAGACCTACCCCCAGGGCGGCGGTCAAAGCCAGGGCCAGCACCATGGAGGGGAAGGACAGAATCATATCTGTCAGTGCCATGATGATGCGGTCCACCCTCCCGCCGCAAAAGCCGGAGACGCTGCCGATGGCCACGCCTGCTGCGGCGGCAATGATGACGATGGACAGGCCTACGGTAATGGAAATCCGGGCGCCGTAAAGGATGCGGGAGAAAATGTCCCGTCCCATTTCATCGGTACCGAAGAAATGATGAAGGGAAGGTGCCTGTAGCCTTCCTGCCACGTTCATGAGATTGGGGTCCCAGGGACTGACAAGGGGCGCCAGAAGTCCCAGCAGAATAATGAGGGCCACAATGACCATGCCTGCCAGGGTGAGCTTGTTCTTCAGAAGGATATCCAGGGATTTATGGAAAAAGCCTTCCCCCTCTTCCCGGATTTCCTCTGCCTTCACGTCAGTCATGGCCATCACCTCCGCTGATCTGTGGATTCAGGATATTGTAAATCATATCCACCACCATATTAATCACCACATAGCCCACGGACACCACCAGGGTAAAGCCCATAATGGCCGGAAAATCCAGGTAGGCAATGGAGTCCATCACATACTTTCCCATGCCCGGCCAGCCGAAAATGGTTTCCGTAATGACAGCGCCGCCCAGAAGCTCTCCCATGGTAAGGCCTGTAATGGTAACTGTGGGAATCAGTGCATTTTTCAAAGCGTAGCGGTAAATCACACGGCGCCTTGGAATGCCGCAGGCCCGGGCGGTACGGATATAGTCCTGCTCCAGCACGTCCACCATGCCACTCCTCACCTGCCGGGCAATGATGGCCAGCTGGGCATAGGCCAGACAGAGGGCCGGGAGAAGGAGATGATGGATGGCAGAAATCACGACGTCCATATTTCCAGAGAGAATTCCGTCAATCACATAAAGTCCCGTCACCGCAGGCGGCGGCGTCAGGAAGGTGTCCAGCCTGCCGGAAGCGGGGAAAAGGGGAAATACTTTGTAAAAAAGAATGAGGCACACCACGCCGGACCAGAAGAGGGGAATAGATACGCTCACCATGGAAATCACCCGGCAGATATGGTCGATCCAGCAGTTCCGATGCACCGCCGACAGCACTCCCAGGAAAATGCCAAAAAACACGGCAATCACCATGGCCGTCAACGTGAGCTCCAGTGTGGCCGGGAAATAGCGGGCCAGTTCGCCGGCCACGGGCATCTGGGTGCGGATGGACACGCCCATGTCTCCGTGGAAAAGGCCTTCCATGTACAGGGCATACTGGGTAAGCACCGGCTTATCCAGTCCCAGGGACTGCCGCGCCGCCTCCAGCGTTTCCGGCGACGCATGAGGTCCCACCAGCATGCGGGCCGGGTCACCGGGAATGACATGGGAAATGCAGAAGGTAACGATGGAAACGCCTATAAAGACAAGGATGAGATGAATCAGTTTTTGAAATACAAATCGCCATGAAATCATAAGCCCTCCTTGTATGATAAATGGACATGAATAGCACTTTCGGGAAATGACTGTACTCCCGAAGGCTGCCACAGCTTCGCCGCCAGGGGAAATCCGCCTTACGGAGGTGACTGCAGGGAGTCACACAGCGGATAGCGGATAGCGGATAGCGGCTCCTTTTCTTCGGGTCTCCAGGCATCCTTAGCCCTCGCAGCCCCAGTCCGGAAGGGGCCCTTTATTCCTTGGAAAGGTGCTCGAAATCGAACATGCTGTCCAGCATGGGATTGTAGGCAAATCCCTTGATATTGGCTCTCATGGGGGTGAGTACCTTGGTCTGGAAGAGGAAGAGGTAGGGGGCATCGTCAAAGGCGATATGCTGTACCATCTTGTAAATTTCCGTCCTCCCCTCCTTGTCGGTCATGATCTCAGCCTCACGGAGGAGCTTGTCCACTTCGTCATTCTTATAGAAGGAACGGTTCCCCGGAAGGCCCCAGTAGGAGGAATCAAGCCAGTAGGAAAGGAAGAACTGGGGATCGCTGTAGTCCGGGCTCCAGGTACCCAGAGCCATCTGGAAATCGCCTTTGTCCGCTCTCTGCCGGAACGTAGCCCAGGCCACCTTTTCCAGGTTCACCTTGATGCCCAGCTGCTGGAGATTATTCTGGATAATGAGGGCTTCCGCCTCGTCGAAGGCTGCGTGGCCGGAGTAGAGAAGATTGATTTCCGTCACATTCTCGCCGGATTTGGCCAGAAGTTCCTTTGCTTTGTCCAGGTTGTAAGAATAGCCCTTGATGGATTCATCTTTGCCCCACATGCCTTCCGGCACGGCACTGGTCAGCTGCTGGCCCCGGCCTTTCACAGCGCCGTCGATGATGGCATTGTAGTCAATGGCATAGGAAAGGGCCTGGCGGAATACTTTATTGCTGGTAGGCAGTTTCTGATTGTTCAGGTATACGATGGAGCAGAGGAGGGAAGGATCTTCATAAATATGGATGGCCTTGTTGTCCTTCAGCTGGTCGATCTGGTCCATGGGAATGCCTTCGGCAATGTCAATATCCCCCTTTTCCAGCTGCAGCCGCTGAGCCGAGGGATCTTTGATGCTGTTGAAGAGGATATGCTTGATTGAAGGTGCCTTGCCGGCATAATTTTTCTGTACATCCAGCTTGATGGACTGGCTGGGGGTGTAGGACGTGATTTCATAGGCACCGGAACCCATGGTGTGGGTGGCCAGGTAGGAGGAGCCCATATCGTTGTCCTTGGCCTGGTCCATAACCTTCGGGTTCACGATGGAAGAACCATTCACCGCCAGGGTGTAGAGGAAGGGAGCAAAGGGCTTGTCCAGCTGGAAAATGACGGTTTTATCATCAGGCGTTTCGATAGATTTCACTACTTTGAAATAATCGGAAGGTCCTTTCTTCATTTTCTGTACCCTTTCGATGGAGAACTTCACCGCTTTGGCATCCACCGGAGAACCGTCGGCAAATTTATGCCCCTCATTCAAAGTAAAGGTCCAGGTGAGGCCGTCATCACTGACGGTCCAGGACTTGGCCAGGGACGGCTCCACCTCCGTAGTGGCCTTGCCGTCTGCCACCTTGTATTTCACCAGCCGTTCATAGGCGGGATAGGTAATCTGCCAGCCCTTATTGTCCATGGTCACCGCCGGGTCCAGAGTCTCCGGATCCACTGCCATGCCCACCACAATGGTGTCCTTAGGCACGGAGCCGCCGGAAGAAGAACTTCCCGACTGCCCGCCGCAGCCTGCAAAACCAAGGACCGTCAGGCCCAGAAGGGAACCGGTCAGTACAGCTTTCAGAAGTTTTTTCATAGTCTCTCCCCCTTACGAAAAAAGGCCGCAGTCATCAAAGATGAGTGCAGCCTCTTTGCCATGAAAGACAGAAAAGCCCTTCCTGCCTTACGGCAAAAAGGGCTCCTTCGTCTTTCTATCAATATGTATACAGTATAGTTGATAAGTATGCGCTTGTAAATAGGGAAATGGCAGAAGGAAAACAGAGAGCCCTCTATTCCTGCCTGCTATAATAAAGACTGGAACAGTATAGCCGCGTAAAAGCAGAAGGAGGCATCTCATGAAAATTTTACTGATCAATGGCAGTCCCCACAGAAGAGGCTGTGTGTACACTGCTTTGGAAGAAATCGCCAGAACACTGGAAGAAGAGGGTATAGACACGGAAATTCTTCAAATCGGCCGGGAACCGGTAACCGGATGTATCGCCTGCAATTACTGCCAGTCCCATGGACGGTGCGTGCAGGATAAGGACTCGGTGAACAAGGTCATTGAAAAGCTGGACACCTGGGACGGGCTGATTTTCGGTTCGCCTGTATATTACGGCGGTCCCAACGGCCAGATCACCTCTTTCATGGATCGTCTTTTCTATGCCGCCGGAAACCGCATGGCAGGAAAAGTCGGTGCTGCCGTAGTCAGCTGCCGCCGCGGCGGCGCTACGGCCGCTTTTGACAGGATGAATAAATATTTCCTCATGAGCCGCATGATTGTGCCCGGTTCCCAGTACTGGAACCAGATTCACGGCCTCACCAGGGAAGACGCCCTGAAGGACAAGGAAGGCCTGCAGACCATGCGCACCCTAGCCCGGCAGACCGCCTGGATTCTGAAATGCCTGGACGCAGGGAAAAAGGCAGGCGTCCCCCAGCCCCTGCAGGAGCCCTGGATTCCCACCCATTTCATTCAAAACACCTAGGAAATCCGGATACCAAAAATCCCCCAGCCAGGCTGGGGGATTTTTGCTGCTCCATCAGAAGGTAAACTGCATGCCCACTTCAAAATTGCGGCCCGGTGCAGAGTACCAGCCCAGAGCTCTCGACGGGTCTGCGTCGTGACCATAGAAGCTGCCTATATCGGTATAGAACTGGTCGAAAATGTTATTCACTCTGGCAAAAAGGGTGGCGTTTTTGGTGAAATGATAGTTGGCCGCCATGTCCCATACCCAGTAGTTGGCGTAGTTCCGCATTTCAGGGGATCCTTTGCTGCCATAGCGGTTCATGACACCTCTGCCGTCAAGGGATGCATTGAATTTGTCAGCTTTGTAGTTTACGCCTACATTCAGTGTACTTTCCGGAATGGTGCCATCATTATTTATATTCTTCCCTTCCTGCGCATTCATATGCATATAGGTGTACCCTACATAGGTGCTCCAATGCCGGCTGAATTCTTTATTCAGATTGAGATTGAATCCATTGATATTGGCACGATCCGCATTTTTATAACTCCAAATCCATGTCAGGTCAGGAACACACTTAATCATATTATGGGCATAAGTATGGAATATATTTAACGTTCCGCTCAGCGTATCATCGAATTTATGATTGACCCCAAATTCAAAGGTATAACCGGTTTCGGGCTTTAAATCCCTATTGCCATGGGTGTCCGAATTCCATACATACATCTGGTACATGCTCGGTGCCACAAAGAATGTTTTGTAATTGAAATAGTAGTTCGTTTTATCATTGGGCATATAGCCAACGGACAGGCTGGGAGAAGTACGGTTTCCAAACTGGGAATGATGGTCCACACGGATGCCAGGAGTCACATTCCACTGCTTCGTGATATTGATTTTATCCTGCAGGTAAAAGGCAGCCGTGTGCACCCTCTTCCCTGCCAGTTCCTTCGCTTGAGGATATTTACGGATTTCATCTTCATACCAGTCAAATCCGCCGGTAATGGTTTGATTATCCAGCTCATACACAAGCTGATCTGAAATACCGCTGGTGCGCATATTCATTTCCCAAGGGGTTTTTGGTATATCGAAAGAGGTATTATTACGATAGACATAAAGCTGATTGGTTAAACGGTCATTGATTTTGGCTTTATATTGAAGGCTGGTAGAATCGTTATCTTTTGTTCCGGCAGAAGGAGTTCTGTCATTTGTTCCACGATCTGGCATGGTATAGTCAGATGAATATTTTTCATAATGGAAAACCAGGTCAGAGTCATTTCCCAAGTCATATCCCAGCTTCACATTATAGTGGTCGGCATTCAGATGATTGACGACTCTTCGTCCCCAGCCGTCCTTATACTGATGGAGCAATTCCTTTCCGGCTTCCACTGTCCAAAAAAAATTTCCCTCCCGGCCTTCATTATAAAAGTTGTAATTTTCTCTTCCGAAATTGCCCACCGAAGCACGAAGTGTTGTATGAACACCATTCTCTTTTGGTGCTTTAGTGATAATATTGATAACCCCGCCCTGCGCATCGGAGCCATACAGAGTGGATGCTGCTCCCTTCAGTACTTCGATATGGTCAACGGAAGCCATATTGGTGAGCTCTCCTATGCTGGCATTCATGAGACTGTTCCCGTTGGTATTTCTTCTCATCCCATCCACCAGCACCACCACATTGGGAGAGCCATTAATATAGACCTGATCACTGTTTGTTGTCTGGCCGCTTATACCATGACTTCCTATCATCACCCCCGGCACATGCCGGATGGCCTCACTCACATCGTCATAGTGCTTCTCTTCGATTTCCTTCGCCGTTACCACGGACACATCGGCATTGGAATCGATTTTCTTTTCCGGCACCCGGCTGGCGGTAACCACTACGCCTTCCAGGGTATACACCGGCATATCGGATGCTTCCACGCAAAAAGCGCCGCCGGAAAGTGATAAAACCGCCAGTGACGCTGCCATAATTTTCCTGTTCATAAAAGTTCCTCCCTCGCTGCCCAATCAGGGTATATGAAACCATGCCGCCCGCAGGGAAGCAGTATACATCGTACCCTTATCCTGCAAGGCGGAAAACCGGTTCCATAAGGCAGTTCTTCTGACTCAGCTTCCTCAGAGATTTCGTCTTCCCAGTTTCCCAGTGACATTTTGAAATCCTTCTGGAAAGAGGCGATTCGATCATTGCCTGCTTTCCGAAGCCTCACAGCGGCGGGACCGTGGCGGAATCGGGTCTCCCCTCACCGCGCTTCTCTTTTCATCTCCTCCGGGAATCTCCCGGATTCAAACCATTACGGAATTCTTAATAAACTTACCTCTTTATTATACATAAATCTCAGATTATGTAAACTATTTCTTAATATCTTGAAATGAATCTTTTCTCCTATGCTATAATGAAGCTGATATTTTCGTGCAGAAGAACGGATTCACTCATGGAATCCGCTTTTCCAGGGAGGTTATGATGAAATACGCAAAAGTCGGCGCTGTATGCGCCAGTCTTCTTATTCTTCTGACCCTTTCCGGCTGCGGCATGAAGCAGATGGCCCCTTCCGGAGAAGGAAAAAGCTATACCGTCACCGATGCCACAGGGAAAGAAGTGGTAATTCCTGCCAAGCCGAAGAGGATTCTGGGAAATTCCGCTTCCATCGACACCATGCTCCTTTCCGTAGTGACGCCGGACAAACTGATGGCCGCCACCGAAGCAGACCGGGACCCCAATATTTCCTATATTGCCAATGAAACGAAAGACATTCCCCTCACCGTCCCTCTTACCGGTCTTTCCATGGAAGTGGTGACGGAAGCAAAGCCGGACCTCATCGTGGCCTCCACCTATACCGACGGCAAAGAACTGGATCTCTACCGGAACCTGGGCATTCCGGTGGTGGTCATCGACGGCCCCCGGTCCATTGACCAGGTGAAGGAGGATGTGCGCATCATTGCTACAGCAGTGGACGAAAAAGAACGGGGAAACCAGGTGATTTCCCAGATGGACAAGACCCTTTCGGAAATCCAAAGCCGCCTTTCCAAAGAAACAGGAAAAAAGCCGGTGGTGTATCTGGTATCCCAGATGACCCGCTACGGCGGCCCCGGCTCCATGTTCAACGAACTCCTCACGGCAGCCCGCATTGACAACGCCATCACCCTGGCCGGCGGCGTCAACGGCCAGGCCACATCGCCGGAGCTTATTATCAAGACAGACCCGGACATGCTCTTCGTATCCACCGACCGCACCTCTGATACCACCGGCGCCGCCAAATACAGAGATGATTTCCTCTCCAATCCCGCCATCGCCTCCATGCGGGCCGCCAAACACATTGTACCGGTGGAAGACCGCTACATTTACTCCGCCTCCCAGAACTGCGTATGGGCCATCAAGGGCCTGGCCAACGCCGCCTACGGACCCATTTTCGACATGAGCGGCGAAGGGCAGATAAAAGGATATTAAAGGGCCGCTTCGCGGCCCGGGTTCAAAGGGTTCAAAGGGGGGCGCGGCTTCGCCGCAGGTTGTGGCCTGCTGACGCAGTCAGGTTGTGTAGAAAGGTTGTGAACGAAAGGGTTCTTACGTTTAATGCGCCTAACGGCGCAAAGGTCCTCAGGTTTGACGGCCCTATCGGCCGAGGATTGTGGTATCGCCCCTTTGAGCCATGAGTTTTAATACCGCCTGTCGGCGCCTTTGCGCAGCAAAGGTCTATCCTCACCGCTATCGCGGAGCTCTTTCCAGAGGAAGGAGCCAGCGTTACGTTCTTGCCTCCCCCTGCAGTCATTCTGAGCGCCAGCGAAGAAATGCATGAATAACACCGATATCACTCCACCTCCCGTCATTTCGACCGC
>ULYR01081528.1_pt1 | contig 10728 bp, 7 predicted proteins | sample 1962341 | NCBI WGS metagenome assembly ULYR01 (sample SAMEA4835868, study PRJEB28245) | human gut metagenome | biome: gut microbiome; material: fecal sample | place: Denmark | collected 2008 | reverse complement strand
AGCGTAGCCGTGGTGGGCAGCGGCCCCTCCGGCCTTTCGGTAGCCGAATACCTGAACAAGCGCGGCCACGCGGTGACTGTGTTCGAGCGTGCCGACCGCGTGGGCGGCCTGCTGATGTACGGCATTCCCAACATGAAGCTGGACAAATCCGTCATCGAGCGCCGGGTCAAGATCATGCAGGCCGAGGGCGTGGAGTTCCGCACCAACATGGACGTGGGCGGTGCGGTCGCCGCCGAAGAACTGCTGAACAGTTTTGACGCCGTGGTTCTGTGCTGCGGTGCCAAGAAGGCCCGCGACCTGAACGTACCGGGTCGTGACGCCAACGGCGTGCACTTTGCGGTGGACTACCTGACCAGCGTGACCAAAAGCCTGCTGGACAGCCAGTTTGCAGATGGCAAAGCCATCGATGCCAAGGGCAGGAATGTTCTGGTCATCGGCGGCGGCGACACCGGCAACGACTGTCAGGGTACGGCCCTGCGTCAGGGCTGCACCGATCTGGTGGCACTGGAAATGATGCCTCAGCCGCCCAAGGAGCGTGCAGCTTCCAACCCGTGGCCGGAATGGCCCCGTGTGCTGAAGGTGGACTACGGCCAGACCGAGTGCCTTGCCAAGTTCGGCAAGGATCCCCGCGTGTACCAGACCACCGTGAAGGAATTCCTGAAGGACGATGCCGGCAATCTGACCGGTGCCGTGATCAGTTACCTGAAGTCGGAGCGGGATCCCGAGACCGGCCGCACCAACATGGTGCCTACTGGCGAAGAATTTACCTACAACTGCCAGCTGGCGTTCATCGCCGCAGGCTTTACCGGCTGCGAAAACTACGTGGCCGATGCATTCGGCGTTGAGCTGACCGCACGCGGCAACGTGGCAGACCACACCTTCAAGACCAATGTAGAAAAGGTGTTCGTCTGCGGCGATATGCGCCGCGGCCAGAGCCTTGTGGTCTGGGGCCTGCGCGAAGGCCGCGACTGCGCCGCCGAGGTTGACCGCTTTTTGATGGGCTACACCAACCTGTAAGCTCCGTAAGGCGGCAGCTGCATTTTTAACCAAGCCATTCTTTTTCCTATCCTAAACAAGCAGAAGCGGGAGCCTGAAAAGGCTCCCGCTTCTGCTTTTGTTATTCTGTTATCGTCAGCGTCCTCGCCCTCTCCGTCACGCCTTACGGCTCGTCAGCGCCTGAGAGGGCGAGCCCGTTTTCCTTTTGTTTAATCCGTATCTACCGCCGGGTCGGCAGCACCTGCCGCAGGCGGCGTTTCCGGCTCCGTGGTGGGTTCTGTCGCTGCAGGTTCCTCCGGCGTGACAGTAATCTGCACGCTGGGGTCTGCCGCGATATATACCGTAATGACCGTGCCCACCTCTACACGAGTGCCGGGCTCCTCGCTGGTGCGCACGACACAGCCCGATGCATAGGAGCCGTCGTTCACCACCATAAAGCAGCTGGCCACAAGGCCCCGGGCTTCCAGCTCCTTTACTGCGCCATCCTGCGTAAAGCCGATGATGTTGGGTATTTCCACCATCTGCGGGCCTTTGCTCACCACAAGACGGATCGTCTCCCCTGCCTTGAGCACGGTGTCTGCATCCGGCTGCTGCTGGATGATCTGGCCCGCCGGGGCGGTGTCGCTGTATTCCTCGGTGACGTAGAACAGATACATGCTGGTGTACTCCCGGTTGTTCTGCACCTGCGTGTAGTCCATGCCGATAAAGTTCGGCACAAGGTTCTGCGGCACCATCACTTCGCTGCTGGCAGGCTCCGGCTCCACTGCCGAGGAGGCGGACTCATTTTTACGGCCCAGAATGCCCCACAGCGTGAGCAGGATCAGAATGGAAAGCAGGATTAGGATACCTGCCAGCAGCGCTTTCAGGCTGAGCAGATGCTCCTTGCGTTCCGGTTCCGGCGGGGCCGTGCGCACGGGAGTCTCCGGCTTCATGGTGCGGGTGAGCTCTGCCGTGTATTCCTTGGAGGAAAGTGCCTGATACAGCTGCGGCACGGTCTGGATGCGCTCCATGGGCCGCAGACGCAGGCCAAGCTGCAGCACCTGCGAAACATACAGCGGCAGGCTGCCGTTAACGGACTTTGCCCGCGGGTTGGAGTCTGCGACCACACGCTGTGCTGCAGGCACCGGAGCCTGCCCGCACACCATGCGGTAAAACACCGCTGCAAGGCTGTATTCATCGGTATAGCGGCCCTCGAACTGTGCAGTGGAGTATTGTTCCGGGGCAGAATACCCCTCATAGAGCTGCTCGTGCAGGCCGCTCCCCGCTGTGCGCAGACCCACTGTGGCGTAGCCCGCCAGACGGCAGCGGCCGTTTTCCATCACCCGGATGTTCTCCGGGCAGATGCCCCGGTGCACCAGACCGATCTTGTGCATTGCAGCCACGCCCTCAAACACCGGCTGCAGCATCGCGCAGGCGTCGTCCGGACGGATGGGGCCGGGGTGGTTTTCCAGCCACTGATCCAGCGGGGTCCCGCCCGGATTTTCCAGCACGGCATAGACGGTGTTGTTCGTTTCCACCACGTCCAGCACCGCTTCCAGACCGTTTGCCGGTGTGATGCGCTGGATGGAGTGGTACAGATCTGCAAAATCCATACGGGTGGTCTTGAACAGCACCTCGCTGCCGGTCTTGGGGCGGAGCACACTGCCGACGGTACGTTCTGCCGTGAGGGTGATTGGCAGATACTCTTTGATGGTCACCCGGAAGCGGCCCAGATTTTCTGCGCCGCGGTACAGGATGCCCTCACCATCGATGCTGAGCATTTCCCCTACGGTGTAGCGCCCGGCCAGCACCGTTCCCACCGGCAGTGTGCCGCCGGGGTTGCGTCCGGCAAAGCTTTTGCCGCAGTGCGGGCAGCTTTGTGCTCCATCGGGCAGCGGCTGCAGGCAGTAGGGGCACAGGCGTGTTGCTTCCATAGTCTCTTTTCCCTCTTAAATCAATGATCTTTCGCTGCGTCTCTGTTCGGCCCAAAATATGGCTCAGGATCCGTTTTTGCAGGCAGAGTGCGCCGAATGGACGCAACTTTTTACACCGTCTTGCGGCGCAGCAGGCTCATGGGCGGCAGCTCCGGCGTGGGAATGGTGTATTTTTCCATGGCGTGGGGAGTGCTTTCCACCCGCTCCCCGGCTTCGTTCTCGATCCACTCGGGGCTCAGCGGGATGCTGCGGCCATCCGGACAAAGGGCCTCCAGCGTATCCCCAAGGCTCCATTTGCCGCGCTGCTGGCAGGAAGCAACGCCGTTCTCCCAGCCTTCCACAGTGCCCACAAACTCCCACTCGCGGATGTACGTGGCACTGTCGGTAGCCTGTCTGGCCTGCTCGCGGCCAAAGTAGAAGCCGGGCGAGTAGTGGCGGTGGCTGGTACGGGTGAGTTCTTCGTACACCTCGGCAGGCAGCTCAAAGTTGTCGTTGGCGGGGTCTGCCAGATAGGCGTCCAGCGCCTTGCGGTAGGCAGCGGTAACGCTGGCCACATAATAGAAGGTCTTGGCGCGGCCTTCGATCTTCAGGCTGTCCACACCTGCCTTGCAGATCAGGTCAAGGAAGGGGGCGGTGCACATATCGTTTGCGTTGAGGATGTAGCTGCCGTTCTCATTCTCGCCGATCTCGTACAGCTGCCCCGGGCGGGTCTCCTCGCTCAGGTAGTACTTCCAGCGGCAGGGCTGGGCGCACTGGCCGCGGTTGGCATCACGGCCCGCCATATAGTTGGAAAGCAGGCACCGGCCCGAAACGCTCATGCACATTGCGCCATGCACAAAGGCTTCGATCTCCAGCTCTGGCGGCGTTTTATCGCGCAGAATGGCAATATCCTGCAGGGTCATTTCACGGGCAAGCACCACACGCTTTGCGCCCATATTGTAGGCAGCGCGGGCCGCAGCCCAGTTGGTAATGCCCGTCTGGGTGGACATATGCACATCGATCTCCGGTGCAAAGGTCTTGCAGGCATCCAGCACGCCCAGATCTGCCACGATGAAGGCATCCACACCGGCCTTGGCTGCTTCCTTGATGGCCTCGGGCAGACGGTCGGCTTCCTCGTTGGTGGGCAGGGTGTTCATGGTCAGGTAGACCTTGCGGCCCCGGGCATGGGCATAGATGACGCCCTCTGCCAACTGTTCCGGCGTAAAGTTGGCCGGAGCAGACCGCATTCCAAATTCAGGCAGGCCGCAGTAAACGGCATCGGCACCGTAGTTGATGGCATAGCGCAGGCGTTCCAGATCGCCTGCCGGAGCCAGCAGTTCCGGGATTTGCAGCATAATTCAAATTCCTCTCATTTTTCCGTATTCATAGATTTGTTCACCGCCGCTGCGGTCTTGCAGTTGGCGTTGTGTTCGCTCAGGGTATGCGCATAGTAATAGCTGCCTTTGAGGTCGGTGACAAAGAAATACGCGTTCTTTGCAGCCTCATCCGGCTCAGGGGTAAGCGCCGCCTTGATAGCCGCAAGGCCGGGGTTTGAAATCGGCCCGGCAGGCAGGCCGGTGCAGCTGTAGGTATCATACGCAGCCACGATATTTTCCGGGATCTTATCCCAGCCGCCATAGTAGGGTGCCACCCAGTTCCAGAGATAATTGTTGTCATCGTCGCTCTGGATGTGGCTGGAGGTGTTGCTCTGCAGGCGCGGATAGGGTGAGCCATCGGCCAGACGGTTGCGGAACACCTGCGCCACATTGGAGTCCTGACTGTTTCCTGCTTCCTCCTGAACAAACGATGCCAGTGTGATCAGCTCCGGCAGGGTCATAGCCTGCTTTTCGAGTTCTGCGTACATTTCCTCTGTGATCTGTGCGTCGAACTGCGCATAGAAGGTTGCCACATAGTTGTGCACAGTATCATCCTTCAAAAATTCGTAGGTGTCCGGGAAGAGATAACCCTCGCACTTCATAAACCGGTCGGGCGCGTCTACATCGTCCGGCACATACTGCCAGAAGGTGTACTTGCTGAAATCGCCCTCGTTGGCTTCCTTCAAAAAATCCTCCGCGCTGCACAGACCCGCAGCTTCCATCTTTTGGGCGATGGCAATGGCAGTCGTTCCCTCCGGAATGGTCACGCGCACTGTCTCGGCTTTGGCGTAGGTGGACAGGGCCGCAATGATGGCATCGTAAGAACAGGCGCTCTTCTGCAGGGTGAAATCGCCGTACTGCAGCTTTGATGCCGCGCCCTTCTGCCCCACATACCAGCGGAACAGATAGGCCGAGCGGATAACTCCCGCATCCTTGAGTTTTTGCGCAATGGCGGAAACGCCGCTGCCCTGCGGGATGTTCACCGTTACCTCCGCACCGGGTCTGCCATTGCCGCTGATCTCATTGCGCGCAAACAGCAGCGCCCCGCCAACGGCCAGCGCCAGCAGTACCACCAGCACCAGCAGGATCTTCCATACACCGCCCTTTTTGCGGGCGGCATGAGAGCTTTTTTGTGCCATATGCACTCCTTATTTATATCAGTTTTCCAGCATCAGACGCATGTAGCTTTCGCTCACATCGAAGGGTTCCGCATCGAAGCGGATCATCCCGTATTCCTGCCGCTTGCCCTCGCCGAGGAACAGCGGTTGCGCTGCGCCCACGGTGATGACTGCCTTTTCCACGATTACTTCCTTCTCGCGGGCAGCTTCCATCAGTACTTCGGCAGCGCGGTCATTGTCAGCCTGCAGCTCCACAAAATAGAGGGTGTCTTCCTTGCGGAAATAGATACCGTATGCCTGTTCTGTAGAAACGATGGTTGCACCGGCAGAATAAAGGTCGCCCAGCACCACCGCCATGCGCTCCGGGCTGAACTGCACCGTATCGGGCCAGAAACGCTCCCGCAGCTCGCACAGCTTTTTGGCTGTGACCGAATCAAATTCCGCCTGACTCCACAAGTTGCGCTCTACCTCGCGGGGCAGACACCGCAGCGGGAATGCCCATGCAAAGTCCTTGTCCTGCAAAAGTGCGGCCTGCTCCGGGCCAGTGGGCACGGCCACTGTAAAGCCTGCGCCGCGCAGCTTCTGCTGAGCGCACAGATAGTCCACAAGGCCCGCCAGGATCAGGCTTCCCTCGCCGCACAGGCCATATAAATAGGTGCCGGTGCGGCCCTGCAACGTGACAGGAACTGCCAGCGCTACAGCTGCGATCTCGTCGTTTTCTTCTGCGACATAGACGTTCTGCTCGCCTGCAAACTGCTCAATGGCCTTTTTGGCAAATTCTTCCGATTCATTGCGCTGGCTCTGCCACAAGGCCAGCACTGCCGGTTTATCTTCCGGCTGCATCAAACGATACATCTGTCAGGATACCCCCTCTTATCGAAATTTATGTATGTCAGAAACACTGTCATCAGTCTGCGGGTCGGTAGTTTCTCCGAAGACCGTCCGCCGGAGTGGGGCCCTGTTGCCTACGGCAACAGGGCGGGCGATGGAATGGTTTGCAACAACAGTGACCGCCGCCAGTGGCGGAAATAGGGAGCTGTTGTTGGGGCCGCGGCCAGCGAGATGCAAGCGGATGCGAAGCAGCTGCTGGGTGCCGCAACCCGTATTTCGTGTCTGAGGAGAAAGCTGCCGACACACAGGCCCTGCAAACTTGTTCGTCTTTCAGTTTTTTAGAACGATTTTTTGCACTTCGGCCTGAATATCTTCGATGCTGCGCATGTTGTCCCCGCTGGTGCAATGCACGACGGCCCAGCCAAGGTGCGCGGCACAATACTCGGCGGCGCGGCGGCTGCGGGCAAGATACTCGGTGTCCTTCTCGTGCACATCCTTCCTGCTCTCGTCGCCGTGGTAGCGCTGGGTCATCAGTTTCTGGCTCACGGCGGGGTCTACCTGTAAGTAGATCACCTCATCCGGCGCAGGCAGGCCCAGCAGATGGAATTCGTAGTCAAACAACCAGCCGAGAAAGCTTTCCCACTGCTCCGGCGGCAGCTTGGAGCACTGGTGCACCGCATTGGAGGTGGTGTACCGGTCTGCAATGACGATGCCGCCGTTCTCGTAAAAGCTGCCCCAGTCTTTTTTGTAGCTGGCGTAGCGGTCCACCGCGTAAAAGCTGGAGGCCGCATAGGCGTTCACATCGTCCGGATGCTGACCGAACTGCCCGGCCAGATACATTTTTACAAGGGCGCTGGAGTCACTGCCGTAGTCCGGGAAGCTCACCTCGCGCACCGCAAGGCCCTGTGCAGCCAAATACCCGGCCAGCAGTTTTGCCTGCGTGGCCTTTCCGCTACCATCCAATCCTTCAATGGCGATCAGTTTTCCCTTGCTCATACGCCTGCAGCCTCCTTGATGGATGCATATTTTGCGCGCACCTCAGCGGTTTTTCCGCAGCACATTTTTCCCTCCGGGCAGGGGCCGCTCACACAGGCCGGGCCGGATCTTGCAAAGATATGCGGTGCCACCGGATACACCAGCCCGAACATCTTTTCGGCCAGCTCCCGGATCTCCCACTGGGCGCGGCTGCAGCAGCGCAGATGGAAAAAGTTCTGCAGGCTGCGGGCGTTCATCGTGACCACCATCTTGGTCTCGCAGGCGTTGGGCAGCACAAAGCGGGCGTCCTCGTTGGCCTGCTTGCTGGCCTTGGCGCGGGCCTGCTTTTCGGGCATTCCTTCGGCCATCAGGCGGGCAGTGTGGCCCTCTTCCAGCTTGTGAGCCAGATCAAGATAACGTCTGGCGTCCTCTTCCATACTGGCAAGGAAAGCCGCCTTTGCTTCCGGAATGGCTTCGATCTCCGGCGGCACCACATAGCGGAAGTCATCCAGCCGCACATAGCGCTGGCTCTGCACGCTGAAGGACGCGATACGGTGGCGGGTGATCTGGGCAAGCAGGGTGCGGCTGACCCCCTCGATGCCAAAGGTGAAGCTGGCGTGCTCAATGGGGCTGGCATGGCCCAGATCGCTGAGCATCGTCAGGAATTTTGCAGTTTTTTCTTCGTCCAGCCCGTCCAGCAGATCGGTGATGTGGGCATCGGAATAGCACAGCTTTGCCGCTGCGGCCACTACCTTTTCGGGTTCCGGGGTATGGGCAATCAAACGAACAGTCATCATAAGTTTGTTATTCCTCCGCAGTGATTTTGGTGAGGGGTGCAAAATTGGCCATGGTCTTTTTGATGCCTACCTTTTCAAAGTTGATCTCCACGATCTGATCTCCGGCGGCGGGCTTCACAGCCACCACCTGACCCCGGCCGAACACCTTGTGCTCCACAATGTCGCCGGGTTCGTAGTGTTTGGGACCGGCAGAGGCCGGTTTCTGGGCAGGAGCACCTGTAAAGGAAATATGCTTTTCAGTCTTTTCCTGCGCTGCACCGCTGTAATTTCCAGAGCCATATTGAGAACCATAGCCCGCACCATAACCAGTGCTTCCACCACTGCGGCCGTAGCCAGAACCGTAGCCGCCGGTGCTGTCGCCCCGGTTTGCGTAGGCAGAGCCAAAGCCGCGGCTCTCGCCTGCATTGTACTCCCGGTTCAGATAACCGCTGCGGCTGCCTGCGCTGTAGCCGTTCCCGTAACCGCCTGCGCTGCGGCCCCAGCCGGACGGCCTGGAATAGCCGGATGCGCCGCCGGGCACCGTATCACTATAGCTGTCACCCCAGCCGCCAAAGCGGGAGCGCTGCTCCAGCACCGGGCTGCGGGTCTCCTCGATATACTCCGGCTTGATCTCTCGCAAAAAGCGGCTGGGCTCATTGCGTTGGGTGCGGCCATAGAGCATCCGGGAAACGCTGTTGGAGATATACAGCTCCTTTTTGGCGCGGGTAATGCCCACATAAGCCAGACGGCGTTCCTCCTCAAGGTCCGCTTCGGAATACTTGCTCATTTCGCTGGGGAATACCCCCTCTTCCATTCCAATGAGGAACACGTAAGGGAACTCAAGGCCTTTTGCAGAGTGAATGGTCATCAGCACCACCTGATCTGCGCTCTCGTTGTAACTGTCGATATCGCTGATGAGGGCGATGTCTTCCAGATAGCCTTCCAGCGTGGCTTCCTCACCGTGCTGGTCGCAGTAGTTCTTGACGTTGTTCACCAGCTGACCCAGGTTCTGCAGGCGGTCTGCCGCGTCCTCGTGGCCCTTGGCAGCGTCCGCTTCCAGCATTGCCTTATAGCCGGTCAGCTCGATCACATCGGCTGCAAACTCGTCCAGTGTGCGGGTCTCCAGAGAGTCCTGCAGGCGCTGGTAGATCTGCCAGAACTTGAGCAACGGCATTACGGCACGGCTGAGCTTTGCGTACTGGTCGGCGTGGCTGATGATATCCAGCATACTCACGCCCTCCTGCCCGGCCAGATCGGCAATGACCTCCACCGTGGTGGCACCGATCTTGCGGGCAGGCTCGTTGATGATGCGGCGCAGGCGCACATCATCGCGCGGGTTCGCTACAATAGACATATAGGAGTGGATGTCCTTGACCTCTTTGCGGTCATTGAAGCGCTGGCCGCCCACGATCTTGTGAGGGATGCCCGCGCGGGTAAAGTAGCTTTCGATGGGGGCCGACTGGGCATTCATACGGTACAGAATCGCATGATCTGCCAGATGCCCACCCGCTTTCAGGTGTTGGCCGATCACATCCGCGATGTGGCTGGCCTCATCCTGCTCATTTTCGGCGGTGTACACCTGCACCTTGTCACCCTCGCCGTTGTCCGTCCACAAGGTCTTACCTTTGCGCTCGGTGTTGTGCTGGATGACGCAGTTGGCGGCATTCAGGATATTGGAGGTGGAGCGATAGTTCTGTTCCAGGCGAATGGTCTTTGTGCCGGGATAGAGCTTTTCAAAGTTGAGGATGTTCTCAATGGTAGCCCCGCGGAAGCGGTAGATGCTCTGGTCGTCATCGCCCACCACGCAGATGTTGCGCTCCGGACCGGTGAGCAGGCTGACCAGACGGAACTGTGCCACGCTGGTATCCTGATATTCGTCCACCAGCAGATAGCGGTATTTGTTCTGGTAGAACTCCCGCACATCCGGATGTTCGGCCAGCAGCTGCACGGTCTGGTAGATGAGGTCGTCGAAATCAAAGGCACCAGCTTCCTTCAGGCGCTTTTCATAAGCGGCATAGATGCGGGCGGTCAGCGCACCCTTGGTGTCCTTTGCAGGGCTGGCGAGGGCCTGTTCCGGGCTGACAAGCTGATCCTTCCAGCGGCTCATCTGGTTGATGGCCGCTTTGATGGGCAGAAATTTATCGTCCACATTCAGGTCTTTGTAAACCGCCTTCATCACACGCTGGGAGTCGTCCGTATCATAGATGGTAAAGCTGCGGGGATAGCCGATCTCCTCCGCCCAGCGGCGCAGGATGCGCACACAGGCCGAGTGGAAGGTGGATGCGAACACCTCATCACCTTCTTCACCGCCCAGCATCCGGCGCAGACGCTCTTTCAGCTCCCCTGCCGCCTTGTTGGTAAAGGTGATTGCCATTACGTTCCAACTGCGCACCGCGTTCTGGCGCAGCATCCCATCCAGCCAGCCGGGCGCGGCAGTGCCTGTCATAATGGCGTTGCGCAGAGCCTTCACATCATCCTCGGTGGCCGGGCGCGGCGTCTGTCTGGAGCCGTGGGCTGAGCCGAACCGGATGAGATTGGCAATGCGGTTGACCAGCACAGTGGTCTTGCCGCTGCCCGCACCGGCCAGAATGAGCAGCGGGCCGTCAGTGGTGAACACCGCCTGCCGCTGCATATCGTTCAGGCGGCCAAACTGTTTTTCGATATAGGTATCGCGCAGAGCGCAGAATTCCTGTGTGAGATCTGTTGCCATGGTTTCCCCTGTTCCTTTTATGTTTATACTATCAAAGTACAGTATACCACATTT
>ULYR01068897.1_pt1 | contig 10796 bp, 18 predicted proteins | sample 1962341 | NCBI WGS metagenome assembly ULYR01 (sample SAMEA4835868, study PRJEB28245) | human gut metagenome | biome: gut microbiome; material: fecal sample | place: Denmark | collected 2008 | reverse complement strand
TACCAGCCCTTGAACGCATGACCGGTCTTGACCGGCGTACTCGTCGGGGCAGTCGCCGTCGTATTCGGCTTGCCAGTCGTAGTGACACTGGCTTTGCCGTCAATGCTGCCGCCGTTCGTTCCAGCATCCCACTTGATCGTCAGACTGACGGTCGCGCCGCAATCGTCGCAGATGCCATCAGCATTAGAATCTCGGTGGTCGCCATACTCATAGCCAGAATCGCCGCAGGCCGAGCACGTCTTGGCGCGCTTATGCTGTGTTTCGCTGTCCGACACCCACGAGCCATAGGAATAGCTGTGATTGGCGTAGTCATAGGTCGATGCGCCGCAGCCGGAGCAGGTTTTTGAGCGTCTATGCTGGGTATCACTGTACTTACTCCATGCACCGGTGGAATAGGAATGCGAACCGTAGTCCGTGGTGCTGTATCCGCAGGTACGGCAGGAGACCGTTCGGCTATGCTGGCTGGAAGAAGAATTGCTCCACGAGCCGTAGCTCATGCTGTGGCTGGCATAATCATAGTCCGTCGCGCCGCAGTTTCGGCAGGAACCTGTGCGCCGATGCTGCGAGGACGAATACTGCTCCCACGAGCCATAGCTATAGCTGTGACCACTAGAATAGATTGTTTCGGATTTTGTCTGACCGCAAGCGCAGGAGTACGAACGGTAGCCGTTGCTGGTACAGGTGGCAGCCTGCTCATTCTGAAGAATCCATGTATGGCTGCCGCAGTCCGGGCAGGTACCGGAACCGTAACCACCAGCGCCGTGACTCTTATAGGTGTAAGTGCCAAGGTACTGGACGTAGTGGCAGAGATAACACTCATTAGAATATACAATATTCTTACCAACCACGCGAAAACGTTGTGGCTTCTACGCAAAATTGGGCGTTTTACTCTTGAACTGTGCGCCAAAACTACAGCCTGTTTCAGCCTATTTACCGAAATTGTGCGCCAAGTGTGCGCCAAGAAAGGAGATGGCGGCGTGGTTAGGTTGATAAACGGACAGTTGTGGTATTGCTGCCCGGTCTGTGGCCAGAAGCTTCACAAATTAACCCCTGACGCTATTTGCAGCGGCGTTATGACATTTTGCCGTCGCTGCAAATGGGAAGGGGTGATGAATATTCGAGACAGGAAAGGGGCTTAAACAATGGCGAGTATCAGGAAGATCGAAGGGAAGCACGGCACGACGTATAAAATCACGGTCACGCTTGGCCGTGATTCCCTCGATCGGCAAATCAGGCATTACAAGACGTGGAAACCAGAAAAACCCATGTCTGCGAGGGAGCTTAACAGAGAGCTTCAACGAGTAGCGACCGAGTTTGAACAAGACCTGATAAACGGGTTCCAAGCAGACAACAGGCAGACATTCGCGGAGTATGCCGCATACTGCTACACTATCAGGGAGCAGCGCGGAGACAAGCCGCAAACGCTAGCCCGCGTCCGTCGGCAAACCGAACGAATCAACGAATACATAGGGCAAATACCAATACAAGAAATTCGTCCAAAGACCTTGAATGATCTTTACAAGAAGCTTTCAGAGCCGGGCGCCTGCCGGTGGCAGGTATTTGCGCTTCCTGCCGTTGACTTTAATGCGCTTATTCCTGAGGGTGAGACGCGCAAAGCTTTTGCGGAAAAATGCGGCGTTTATGGGAACTTGATTCGTAGACTATGCGAAAACCAGCCAATCAGCCGCAAAAATGCCGCTATTATTGAGGAAAAATTAGGCCGCAAAGATCTTTTCAAGCTGACAGGTGAGGGGAAAGCACTGTCTCCCGGAACAGTTCGAGATTATCACGCAATTATTTCTACAGTGCTCGGACAGGCATACAAAGAAATGATCATCAAATACAACCCCGCCGAGCGGGTGACGCTGCCAAAGAAAAAGCGCGTTCGGGAAAGTAAGACATTGCAGCCGGAGCAGCTAAAGACCGTTCTGGCCGCGCTGGAAGCCGAACCGCTGCCGTTCCGTGCCTTGATAACCCTTTTCATCTCTACGGGATGCCGGAGAGGGGAGGCGCTGGCGCTGACGTGGGATAAAATAGACTTCGAGAAATGCGAAATTTTGATCGATCGGAGCATGATTTACTTACCAGAAACCGGCATTCAGAGCGGGACAACAAAAACAGGGAACAGCCGCCGTGTAGCGCTTCCTGCGGAAATGGTGACGCTTTTGCGTAAGCTACGGGCTTACCAGACGGAAGAACGATTGAAACTAGGCGATCTTTGGGAAAACCACAATCTTGTATTCACAAGATGGAATGGTGCGCCGAAGAACCCAGGAAACGTAAATCTTGATCTTGACGAGTTTTGCAAAAAACACGGCCTGCCGCACATCAACCCGCACTTATTCCGCCATTCTGCAGCATCCATTTTGCTGTCAAATGGTGTGGACGTGTTGACCGTCGCCGGAATGCTTGGGCACTCAGATGTATCAACAACGCTCGACACATACGCGCACGCTATAGACGAAGCAAAGCGCAAAACTGCAGATTGCATCAGCGACACTATTCTTGGCAAAAAACGCGCATAAAGCTTGCAAAATCTGAATTTCTGTGATATAATAAAGAAAATTGAATGACAAAACAAACGGGGAGAAATCCCCCTTTGAATGTGCCTATGTGCCTATCACTTACGCATGATAACAGTGCGTAAGGGGTGGGCACTTTTTATTTTTTTTAAATACGAAAGGAGCTTTTTATCATGGTACGAATCAGAACTATCCCGAAAGCAGTCGCGGAGATCAAGGCGCAAGACCCCGGAACTTACATCAACGAACGTCTGCTGCGCAGATGGGTCAAAGATGGTACGATCAAGCCCGTAAACGGAAGCTATACGTTTACGCTGATCAACCTTGACGAGCTGGAAAGGTTCCTGGCCGATGAAAATAGCTGATCTTCTGCGCTACGGGCAGGCTAACGCCGTTCCGCTTCGAGACTTGGCGGGAATAACCGGCCTTGACGGTCGAACCGTCCGCGCTATGATCTCCGCCGAGAGACGAGCGGGCGCGGCCATACTGAGCAACAACCAGACTGGCTATTACCTTCCCGCAAACGTGGAAGAAAAAGCGCGTTTTATCCGCTCCATGCGGCACAGGGCGCAAGAAATTTTAAGTGCGGCGGATGCCGTGGAAAAAACCAATTAAACAAAGAAAGGATTTACAAAATGAGACAATTACTTTTCAGAAAAGTTTACTATGACGGAATCCAGAAATTGCCGGAAGGCCGACAGCTTGAAGCGTACAACGCTATTATGAAATATAGTTTTACGGGCGACGTCCCGGAACATTCCAACGAATGCGCCCCGCTGCTGACGATGATTTTCCGCAGTATCGACGAAGACCGTAGCCGCTATGAAAAGCGTTGCAGGGAGGGCGATTGAATGGGAAATGTGCAAGATGGGGGTGTCTTTACTATGGCGGATTATGCCGCACTGGATAAGCGTCCGCAATATTTCAGCTTCTTTCTGGAAGCCTGTGAATCTCTTTCATTGCTTGAAGATGCCGAAGCAGGCCACGTTATAAAGGCTATCGCCGATTATTTTATTGATGGCGAAACGCCAGAAGGATTACCGAATTTCACGAAGAACGAGCGCCGGACATACAATCGGATAAAAAGAAAAGTCGACGAAAGTTGCGGCATTTGGTACGCAAAAGTTCAAGGCGGAAAAAAGGGCGGTGACGCGAGATGGGGCAATAGCTGTCCCATAGGTTAGCTATAGGTTAGCTATAGGTATCCTATAGGTTAGCTATAGGTATGGGGATAGCAACTCATAACTCATAACTCACAACTCACAACTCACATTGTATAAGGGTAAAAGGGAAATGACAAGTCATTTCCAAAAAGGTAAAAGGGAACGGAGCCGCTTACGCGCTCCATTCCACCCCCTGCATAGAGAGCAAACAATATTTCTTTCTGGTATAAGGGATTTCATCAAGAAAGGAGGATTTTCATTGACGTTTGATTTTGAGAAATTCGCAGATATAACCGCGAGTGTATACCCGCAGAGTGTCTACAGCTTGCAAGATGCCTTGTCCGTGTTCCGGTACTACTTCGAGCAGTACGAGAAGCACATGGGCAAACCGCATCCGCCTATCAGAGCAAGCCAGATCGTGCGCATATGCCTAGATATGCCCTATATCTTTCCGGATGGCGAGGGTATCGAAGACGTTACCCCGGACGGGTACTATGCCATGATCGACAAGCACTTTCGGACAAAGTACCGGCGTTGTGACTACAACATCAACCACTTTTTCAGCGGGAGAATCCGGGAACTGCGATTTTACGAGGAGCTTTATTGAAAGGGGTGAAAGACACGAGCGGGAAGCGATCACAGGCAAAAGGCCGCGCGGGAGAGCTGGAACTATGCAGACTCTTGCAAGACTATGGCTACCCCGTGCAGCCGGGCGAGGCCGTGAGCTATGGCAGTACGCCCGATCTAACAGGGCTTGAGGGCGTGCACATTGAGTGCAAGCGCGGAGAAAAGCAAGCGCTCTATGAGTGGATTCAACAGGCGCAGAGAGATAGCGAAAAATTCAAAGATGGTTTACCGGCTGTCTTTTGGAGAAAAAACCGTGCAAAGTGGCTTGTTTGCATGACGCTTGCGGACTGGATGAACTTATATAAGCAGTTTCATTGTAAGAGTTCGTGAACCAGCAAAGCTGATTGCCCGGCGCTTCCGGGTATGAGAAAAGCCGCCCAAGTGGGCGGCTCCCGTGGCGGCGATTGATTGACAAATCCATGATACCACGGGAGGGCAAAAATTGCAAGCACACAGTGCAGAACAGACCAACGCCATAGCGGCGGCTGTGCAGAATGGGGAACTGGATGTTCTGACGCTCTGGGCGGCTGTTCGCGGGTATGCGTACCGGAAGGCGCGGCGCTGGGCTGCGGCTTTGGAGCACAGGAGCGGGCAGGACATCGAAGACCTGATGCAGGAAGCCTTTCTTGCCATGCTGAGGGCGGTCGGGCTGTGGGAGCAGTATAAGGGCATGGGCTTTGTCGGTGTTTATGAACTGACCTTGCGCGATGGCTTTTCAAGGGCGTGCGGCTGCCGGACGAAGAGAGAAGCCGAAGACCCGTTGCGTGCCGCCCTGTCTCTCGATATGCCGGTTGGCGAAGACGGCGAGGAAGCCGGGACGCTGGGATCTCTGGTGCCGGACGAAAGCGCCGAACGCCCGTTCTTGGGTATCGAGCAGCAGGAGCTTGCAGACGCTGTACAGGAATCCCTGCAAAGCCTGCCGGAGAATCTGAGGGAAGCCATGATCGACGCTTTTTGGTACGACAAGCCGGTCGACGCAAAGCTTCGCACAACTGCCCTGAAAGCGCTCAGACATCCAACGATCAGCCGGACATTGAGAACGTATATTTAGCGCTTTTTACCGCTTTTCGGCGGCTGGAAGCGCGGAAGGAAGTGAGAAATTGACACCACGAAAGGAAAAGGCACTGCAAGCGCTTCTAGTGAGCCGCACACGGGCAGAGGCGGCAAAGGTGGCCGGAATTGCAGAAAGCACCTTGCGCAGCTACATGCAGGACAGTGAGTTCGTAGACCGCTATAAGCAGGCGTTTGGGGACATGGTGCGCGACGCGACCCGGCAGGCACAGCAGACATTGAGCCCTGCGCTGTCCACCTTACGGGAGATCATGGAGGACAAAGGCGAACAGGCGCAGGCACGTATTACCGCCGCTCGCTCGGTGCTGGAATATAGCTTGAAGCTCTGCGAACAGACTGATATTCTGGAGCAGCTGCGTGAGCTGGAAAAATGGAGGGAGGAAACCGATGGCAACTATTGAGCAGCGGCTTGCGGCTTTGCGGGAATATCTTAAGAACCGCTCGGCAGATGAGACAGTCTTCATCGTCGAGGGCGGAAAAGAGTTCCGAACGAAGCAGGACGCCTTTACCTACCTGCGGGAACATGGCGCTTACACGCCAGACGGGAGGCGCATTGCCTTATATCCGCACCCAATCGAGGGTATAGACCCGTTGAGCCTGTCACTTTATCAGATGATCGACGAAGCTATTGAAGCCGGACGGCTGGATTTGCCGGAAGAATTGGAGAGTGACCCACTATGAGCAGTTTGAAAACCCGCATTGACCACATCCGCACATTCATGGAAGACTGCCGCGGCAAGCAGCTGATTTTCCTATATCAAACGCCAGACGGCAAAGAAAAGCGCGGCAATATTGACGATCTGATCTCGGACAACGGCACATTCTTACGCGTCCTGTCTGGGAACCGGTTGGAAGACCTCGACAAGATGCTTGCATACGAAATGGGGACGATTTTATGAGCGACATCAAAGCGAGGCTTGACCGGCTGAACAGCTTCCGACTTGCGCAGAAGGGCGATATTCCGCCCGTTGATTCTGTCGCATTTCAGATGCGGCTCCTTGTAATGCCTACAATTCTGGGGGAAGCGAGTTGGCTGAACGCAGACGAAAGGGCGGCGGCTCTCGCGCTGAACCCGCTCGATTACGAAGAAGGCTACAGCCGAGACACGGTATTAGAAGCACATGAAATTATCAGGCGTGAGGACACGCAGAAAGGAAAATTATGAGCAGATACAACACATACGCACGGCGGCTTGACACTGCTTTCAAGACAGCCCGAGACGAATACGCTGAGGCTTATAGCAGCCTTGAACAGGCACGGCAGGCAGACACCGACGCGAAGGCGTGGAGGCCTAACGACAACGAGGAAGACAAGCGGCTTCGCATTGCGACGGCGGCTCTTGAGCTGAACAAGGCGAATGCGGCGTTCAAGATTGCCGAGGCCAGAATCTGGCCGGAGTTTGACGCGAAGTGCAAGGAACTGCGCAAGGAGCTTGAAAAGGACGTTCAGAAAAACAGCCTTGCGAACCCGGACGCGATCGACGCGAACGCATTGGAGCTTCTGAAATCGGGAGCGCTGACCGTGGAAGATTACTATTCGTTTGCGGAGCGGTATGAGAGCAACGCGACCATGCTGCGCGTGATTTCAAAATACGCGCTGGACGCTTCTGAAAACGCGGATGATACCAAAGACGCGGTTGCGCTGCGTATTCTTTCCGACAACTGCAAAACGGGTATGGGGACAGTTTTGCGGGCTTGGAATGAGCTGGAAGGCGTGGCGTCCTATTGTTCCGGACGCGGCGGAGGCAGCCGCGCCGCAATTGACCCAACGCATATTATCAGCATGGGAAAATGGTGGGAAGAGTTGGCCGGTCAGTCTATTGAGAATTTCTGAGGGGGGTGTTCGTATGCAGATTGTAATTGGCGCGATCATTTTTGCGGTTGGCTGCTTCTGCGGCGCGGTTCTGGTTGCGACGGGCGAAGCCCTTGAACGCAGAAAGCGGTGATTGCATGGGGATTCCTGCGAAAAATCTTACAGCGGCGAAGAAGTACCTTCGCACGATGGAAAAGAACTTTCTGGAAGCGTGGAAAATGGGCTTTAACGATGCAGGAGCGGGGCGAGATCAACGCCCCACGCCCTGCCCAAACAGCATAAAGCTTGGGACTGCAGCATACGCGGCTGTATCCTTTGCTCGGGAAGTGTACATCATGGGATACAAAGCTGGAAAGAAGGTGCATAAAGAATGACCCTATTTGACCTAGTTGTAAAAATCGGTGCGGACGTCAGCGACGTAAACAGAGGCATTGAAGACACCGGCAAGAAGACATCTGCACTCGGCGAAAAGATCAAGAGCGGGCTTGCAGCTGCTGGGAAAGCTGCAGTTGTTGGTGTAACGGCAGCTGCTACGGCAATCGGCACGATCGGAACAAAAGCGATTCGAGCCTATGCGGACTATGAGCAGCTTGTCGGCGGTGTGGAGACGCTGTTTGGAGCGGGCGGGCAGAGCGTCGAAGAATACGCAGCGTCCGTCGGGAAAAGCGTAGACGAGGTAAAGCGTGCATATAACGATCTCATAACCGCGCAAGAGGGGGTTATGGAAGATGCTGCGAATGCCTACAAAACCGCCGGAATGTCTGCGAATGAGTACATGGAGACGGTGACAAGCTTTGCTGCTGCACTTAGTGCAAACCTCGGCGGCGACACAATGGCAGCAGCAGAATATGCCCGTGTTGCAGTTACGGACATGGCTGATAACGCAAACAAAATGGGATCCAGCATGGAATCCATTCAAAACGCATATCAGGGCTTTGCCAAACAAAACTATTCCATGCTCGATAACCTGAAGCTCGGCTACGGCGGTACGGCCAAAGAAATGTACAGACTTCTTAGCGACGCAAAAGAAATTGATGAAACCTTTGACGCCGTTTTTTCACTCGACGAAAAAGGGCATCTTGAGGCGAACTATTCAGATATTGTTCAGGCAATCCACATCGTACAAACTGAAATGGGCATCACCGGCACGACCGCAAAAGAAGCCGCGTCCACGATTCAAGGCTCGTTCGGCATGGTAAAAGCTGCATGGCAGAACCTCGTGACTGGACTCGCAGACCCGGAACAGGACTTGGGAACCCTCGTGGGCAACTTCACAGATTCCATTGTCGTTGCGGGCAATAACCTGATTCCGCGCATTCAGGAATTACTGCCGCGTATCGTGGAGGCTGTAACGTCTCTTGTTGGAACGGTCAGTGAGCAGCTGCCCGCACTGCTTGAATCTGTCCTTCCCTCGCTCATCGAGGGCGCGACAAGCCTGATTGCTGGGCTGATGGCTGCGCTTCCTGCGGTTCTCGCCGTGCTTGGCGATGTTGCGCCGACAGTCATTGGAATCCTAGTTCCGGCGCTGATTGATCTCCTGCCGCAGATCGTGCAAACGGGCATTGACGTTATTGTTTCACTGGTACAGGGCATTTCCGAAGCCATGCCGGAACTGATTCCGGCAGCGACGGAGGCGATACTTGAAATCGCTGATACGCTTACGAACCCAGACAACATCGGCAAACTGGTTGACGCCGCGCTTAAGATCATCCTTACTCTGGCGGACGGGATCATTGACGCTGTCCCGCGTCTGCTCGAAGTGGCTCCCAAGATTATCACAAATCTCATCACCGCGCTTACTGAAAACTTCCCCAAAATCATCGAATCCGGCGAAAAACTTGTTAAATCTCTGATCGATGGCCTGATTAAATCCATTCCGCAGCTTACTGCGGCTGCGCCGAAGCTTATCATCGGCATTGTGAACGGGATCATTGCGAACCTTCCGCAGATCATTTTGACGGGGCCGCAAATCATCCTGGCTCTGATAGAGGGGCTTATCAGCGCGATCCCGGATCTCGTTCAGGCCGTGCCAACACTGATCAAGTCGATTGTAGATACGTTCCTCAATTATGACTGGGGCAGCATCGGCAGAAATATTGTGAGCGGCATTAAAAACGGCGTCTCAAATACATGGAACGGCCTAAAGTCTGGCGTAGGAACGGCTGTGAATGGGCTGGTTGGCGGCGTGGAAAGCATTCTCGGCATCGCGTCTCCGTCCAAAGTCTTCGCCAGAATCGGCGGCTACATGGCCGAGGGACTTGGGCAGGGCTTTGACCGCGAAATGACCGGCGTTCGGAAGGACATAGAGGATCAAATGACCTTTGGCACAACATCCTTCTCCGTATCCGGCGCGGCAAAGTCCTCCGTCGGCGTCGTGAACGGCCTGCTGGCCAACAACCAGCCGAGCGGGCTGACACAGGTGAATCTTGTCGTTGACGGCCAAACGCTGGCGCGGGTACTGTTCGATCCGCTGCGAGGTGAAATTCTGCAAAGGGGTGTATCGCTTGCGTAAGCGATACGCCCGGAAAGGAAGGGAATGCATTGGACAGTATTGAGTTCAAAGACCATAGTGCGGAATGCAAAGAGGAAATCGAGTCGCGGGCGTTGAAAGCGCTTACGATGTGCGGTATGGTGGTAGAGAGAGCCGCAAAGCAGCTTGCGACGGTAGACACCGGCCTTTTGCGCAACAGTATCACGTGGGCACTCGCTGGGCGAAAGCCTGCAGTGCAGTCGTACAAGGCCGACAAGCCCAAAAACGGCGTGATTCAGACAGGTGAATACAGCGGCACGACACCGGATGATGATGAATTATCCGTTTATGTCGGCACAAACGTTGAATACGCTCCATACGTGGAGCTTGGAACGTCGAAACAGGAGGCGCAGCCGTTTTTGAAGCCTGCAGCGGCGGACAGCAAAAACGCGTTGAGACAGTGCTTTGAAAAGGCGTTCGAAGAATGAGCAAGAAAGGACGGTGTAATAGGCCAACAGCCGGGAGAAAGCCCCGGTGTCCGTCGGCAGAGTGCGCGGGGCTGCCTGCCCTTTGCGCCGCTGCAAAGTCCCGCCCGAAGTAGTGCGGCGGGGAGCGCCCTAAAGCACCTGGGCGCTCAAGCCATCTGTTCTTTAGCCCTAAACATAGACGAAAGGAGCGGGTTTTCCCCGCTCCTTTTGTTATAACGCCGCACACGCGGTCAGAAGCACTATACCCGCTCAGTTTATGCAGGAGAATAAAAACGCCGCTGCGGGGCTTGTACGGCCTCACAGCGGCATATGTAAAATAACGTATTAAGCGAGACGCTTTTCAAGCGCTGCGATTCGCTCTGACTGCGACCGGATAACAGCTTTCAACAGCTGCATTTCGTCTTCGAGTTCGTCAACCCGTGTTTTCGGTGCCATCGTATCCAAGATCGTCTTTTGGCCTTCGGCCAGAAGTTTGAGGCTCGGCATGATCGTATTTTCGATGATCACTTGCATATCATGCACAGCCCCGCGCCGCGCCTCGTCTGCAATCGCTTTGACCTGCTGTAAATCCTTTTCGTCTAACATCGTTTCATCCCTCCTGCTTTTCATTATACGGCGTTTCCCGCCGTTGTCAATCCGTTTT
>ULYR01037027.1_pt1 | contig 10839 bp, 7 predicted proteins | sample 1962341 | NCBI WGS metagenome assembly ULYR01 (sample SAMEA4835868, study PRJEB28245) | human gut metagenome | biome: gut microbiome; material: fecal sample | place: Denmark | collected 2008 | reverse complement strand
CATATTAAAAACGGATAGTAAATTATCCGCTTTTTTTCATCGATTTCGATTGTTTTTATTTTCCTCTAAATCCATTGCTTCTAACTGAATTCACAACAAAAGAATTTCTTCTTACCTATATTTTATTTATCATCTTTACTTTTTAAGTAATATCCGCCATTTCTATTCGAGCCACGATGCTCTACATAAACAGTCAAGTTTCTTTTTAACTCATTTTTTATCATATCCCTGCTAACTGATGGCAAATTTGTTTGGATTATTTCAGATAGTTTTATTGTGTTTATTCCAGGATTCAGTTTTAAAGCTTTCATTATTTCTAATCCCAAATCGCTTATTGGGTCAGTTATTGGGTCAGTTATTGGGTCAGTTATTGAGTCATTCTTTAGATAGTTAACGTTCGGTAATGTGACAAAAAAGAAATTTTCCGTTGCTTTAAACTCAGGTTTCACGCCATAATTTTTATAGCTTTCCATCGTTCTAGGAATTCCTGTACCAAAGTTTTCAATCATACCTAGTTTATCAAACACATGTACTAACCTTGGATTACGATATGTTTGCACGCCATTCATAATATCATCCATAGATGCATTAAATATTCCACCTGGACTAGTAATTTTTGCCTTATCAGGGAAGAATTCGATTTTAATATTCGAACGTATAAAGTAATTGGCATGGCATATTGCATTTAAAACCATTTCACGAATAGATGCACCGGGATAAGATTTTGTTTCAATTCGCTTAAACGAACTTCCATCAATCACAACTCGTAAATCATTTAATCTTTCTACCTGTTCTTCTACATTTTTTAAAACATTCACTAACGAACCTTTAAAACTCTTTTTGATTTTGAAATTCATTTCAGAATCGTATTCTGCAACTTTGACAACAATCTCAGATTGATCAGATAATAAATATGCAAGGTTTGTATATTTACCTGATTTAGCTTTCAAACCCATTGTATTCATTAATCGAGGCGTTAAGTTTATATCATTCTCTTCAAGTGTTCGTTCAAAACTCTTGAATGTAAGATCCTGTTCCTCAGAAATGTCATCTTCATAACTGTAGCTATGTGACTCCATTATCATACGTAATATCTCATCGTCATTAGCCTTACGCTTACTTCTACCAACACGAATATATACGCCTGAGGGTTTTGGTCCTTTTTCTCTTAAATAGTATGGTTTGTTTATTCCTTTAGAAATATTAATGACCAAAACATCATCACTATTAAAATAATATTGAATTAATCCTGAAGGTTTGGGAAAGAATGCTTCTTGAATCCAGTTTCCTAATTTCAGATCTACTTTATCTTTAGAAGCATCATCTTTAATCCCAACAATGCTACCGTCATCGTCTACACCTACATAAATGGTTCCACCATCACTATTAAGAAAAGCAATTATTTCGCTTTTGACTTCATCAATCAACTCTCGTTTTAATTCTGTACGTTCATCTTCAATATACTTAGTCATTTTATAGTGTCACCTCTAATATCAATGATATATACAATGACTCATTAAATCAATGAAAAGAAATATATTTCCCATTGTTCTATCACAACAGATATTTTTAAATTTTTATATAAAGCATATTCCTATATCAAAGTCTTATATATAAACAGCAATCCAATCGCCCACTTAAACCAAAGTTGCAAAAGAGTATCACCGCAACAAGTGATACTCTTTTATTGAGAGAATTTAAATTTATACAATCAATAATTATTGGATCAAAGCTAATGTGCATCAAGAAAATCATTTTTGAATTTGTGCCACCATAATGATTGTTTTTATAGTTTCTAATATATAGTAATAAAATCATTACTACTAGAACAATACCACAGATGGCATACATTGTAGTTGAATTTAAATTATAGAATAAATAATAGATTACTGTTCCAACAATAATTAATAATCCTATGATCACTAAAAATGCATCCACATATTTTTTCACTTCAGACCTATTCAGCTTCTTACTCATTGTCAACATACTATGATTATTCGCTTTTGTCTGTAACACTGAGTTTTGTTCTTTTACATCATCCAATTGAATTATCAATTGCTTATTCCAATCATTCTACTAATTTCCAAGTTTCCATCATAGCTTCCCACTTTCTGCATTCATATAATATTTTGACTGCATATTGAATAATTTCCAATATACAGAATGTGCCTTCATTAATTCATAATGACTACCCATTTCTTCAATGCTTCCATTCTTAAAGACAATAATGTTATCACAAAACCTTGTCGATGCCATTCTATGTGAAATAAAAATAGCCAACTTATTTTTTGATAATTCATTAAATTGTTCATAAATCTCCGACTCCGATTTTGGATCCAATGCAGCCGTTGGCTCATCCAATATGATTATCGGTGTATCTTTATAGATAGCTCGGCTAATCGCAATTTTTTGAGCAACTCCTCCTGATGGTTCAAAACCATCTGAATCAAAATCCTTGTGTACACGTACATTCAAGCCTTTCTTGTATTTCTTTACAAATGCAGAAATCCCCAAAGAATCAAATATACCCTGAATTCGATTTTCATCACTTTTTCGCGATAAACTCACGTTTTCCTTAAGTGACATTGAAAATAATTGGAAATCCTGGAATACAGTTGAAATGAATTTTACATATTGCACATAATCATACTCTTTAATATCCACCCCATTTAATAAAATCATTCCCTCAGTTGGGTCATACAATCGACAAATTAATTTAATAAACGTAGTCTTACCCGCACCGTTTTCTCCAACCACTGCAATTTTATCTCCAGCCTTCATGAAACAATTGATATCTTTTAAAGCCCATTTATCGCTACCGCCATATTTAAATCCAACATTTCTAAATTCTAACGATTCAAAATGAGAAGGCATATTACAGTTGACCTTTCCATCATATATATCCATAGGCAAATTCATAAATTTCTCAACAGCTTCAAAGTAATAACTATACTGATTTATATCATTCACACTATCGATCACTTCATCCATAGAGGTTGTAAATGTCGCAATCGCATTGATATACAGTGTAAAATTAGCGATGGATATAAATCCTTTTGATACCATAAAAACCATATATACATAAGAAACCATTCTTTGAAAAAAATCCATAAGATGCATAAAGAAATCGGATTTGTCCATAATATACATCTGATTTTTATAAAACTTCCAAAGCTTATGTAAACAATCTTTTAAAAAATCCATCAATACATATTGACCTTGATTCATTCGAATTTCCTTGCCATACTTTACATCCGAAAACACATTCATAAAATAAGACAATTCTCTTTCCTTCGGATTTTTCTCCATTTCCAATCTGGCATAGGCCTTCTTAAATCGCATCTGCGCTTTACTATTTAGAAATGCTAGGCACAAAAACACAAGCAACACTGCTTTATTCAATGAAGCTATGATCCAAATCACTGTACCGAAAATCATCACTTTACTAATGATTTCCATCGCTCGATCTAATACAAAACTAAATCCTTGTCCATTCGCATATAAAAATTTTTCCGCATTTTGTTTCAAATTTAAAAACTCTGGATCTTCCAAACACGCATAATCCACTTTAGAAAGCTTTGTATTTAACTCCACCTGAAACTTTTCTAAAATAATACATCGCTTATAGAAAGCCGTATTCTTCAAAAAATCGCTTAAAAACTTCATTAAGAAAATCACAATTGAAAAGATAATGATATATGTAAGTAAATATGAAATTCGATTTTGCCCCATTAGTTCATCCAACAAAACCTTTGGAAAAAACATAATCAATAAAGGTGGGATCGTATTCGTTATTTGATACAAAATCAAACAAACCAAATAGCTTTTTTGTACATTCCACGCATACTTCCAAAGAAATGTTAAGCTTTTAAACATACGTATCACCTTCTTTATAAGAGATTCTAGCATAAATGTAATTTTTTTCAATATTGTATTGAATTATTTTTCATTATCTTATAAACTGTTTCATTATGTTACATTATATTCCTAATACGTCATATGCAAATAGTAAATTTTACCTAATCATGAGCATTGCATTCGCTAAAAAGTATGCTATAATTCAATTAGGCAAAAGCTAAGAATAACTGCCACGTAAAAGGAACTTGAATTGACCGTCAAGTTCCTTTTATATTAAAAAAAGCGGCTGACCAGGCCACTTTACAATGCTTTACTACTCAGTCATCTCCGTCAAGCCATTTGCAAATATAGTAGGCAACTACACTTGCTACAACAGAGACTAAAAAGCTAAGAATTGATTCTGCCACGTTCTCACCTCCCTCGTGGTAGATGAGCCCAAGTAGTATATTCATTTTAGCATAAAATCAAATAGCAAAAAATAACAATTCTATAAATCAACTGAGCATCGGCTGATACAATAAAACGCGAGATAATCCATACTAACTTTATTGCAAAATTTTATCAAAAAATTTTCAAAAAGAGATAAAAGCAACAAGATTTTATGCATTTTCTTGAATTATTGCACCTTTATTTAAAGCACTATATTTATCATTTATTTTTAAATTATTTATCTAACATCTGCTAATTTAATTCATCGCATGACTAAAGTCACGATTGTTCTTAGATTACTCTATAAATCTCAATGCACATGCTCAAGTAATTCATAATACATTTGTTTTGTCTTCTTTTTCGTACCCAAATTAAACACATAAGACTTGGATGCACCTTTTTCATTAAGAACAATATAACTTTTATTATTCGCATTGATATACACTTTACCCTTATATATGTATTTTAAAGTTTTTTCACCTTTTTTTATATTTACATTGGCATCTCCAGAATAATAATCATCATTACCCCATCGATAGCCATTAGCTACAATCTCAAACTTTACGTTATCATAAAACTGAACATCTTCTATATTATTAAGCGAAATAACCTCATTCTTTTTAAACTCTATATAATTTTCACCCAATTTAGCGTCCACTTTAGGATTATCTTTGATACTTGTATACGTAGCATAAATACCAAACACAGCAAAAACCACGAGGCCAAAAATTATTTCTACTTTCTTGTTCTCTTTTAGTTTAGGAATAAATTGAAGTGGAAGTGCAACAAGACAAGCAATCAAAAGAAGGATGAGTTCACCATAAAATCGATTATTCATAATCATTTACCTTTTCAACACTATTTGCTTAAGCTAATAATAACATAAATGCCATTTAAGGGTATCAAAATTTATTATTTTATTTTTTTGTACCCTTAAAAGCGCTTTTTCTATGTACATCACATAGAATATATATTATTTAACCGCAAGTTACGATAAAAACAAATTAAATCTTCTTCATCTCAGCTATTCTAACTTTTATAATTCAATTGTTTCATCATGATATATTAAACGCGTACTTTCTTAGCACACCACTTCGAAACTAAATACAAAATCACACTATATAGTCCAATAATTACAATTCCTGCAAAATATCCAAAATAACTAGTACCTAATAGGTTCATTCCAAAATCTCTGTATGACATTGGATTGAATGTATTGATCTTCTGCATGTTTCCTAATGGCGATGCCAAAGAACAAAGACCCAAGACAACTAAAAATACAAGCAAAGATAAGTATTTGTTTTTCATAAGTTTAGATAATACAGTTATGAGTAGGACATAAAATATTGTAGACAGCACAAGTCCAAATGCTACAAATAGTGTACATTGCCACAATGGCATCAATTCCATTCCTGGCGTTGTAAACTGATTGACACTCATATTCGTTAGTCCACTTGCCACAAGCTCAATATGATCCAATCCTTGTGTATCCCAATAATGAAAACCAGTAAATCCTGGCTTATAATATAAAACCGGATAGATCAGATTCGATACACCTTTAAAAGGTACAAGAACTATCATATAAACTAAAATAGGCAAGAAAACAACCAATAAAACAAAAAGTACGTCAGAAATTAAATTCCATCTTACATATTTTTTCTTTACTCCAGAAATAGTTAGAATTGTTTTTTCTGTCTTTGCTCGTCTTTCTCTTTGTTGAAACAATAGAAGTCCAACCAGCAAAGGTAAAACTACAGGCAATATATATCGAGCTATCTGTAGTGAAACACTGGATGCATCCACATATGAATATGTTATTGGAGTAAGATCATGTTTTAGCAAGTAGTCAAAGTAACGAGCCTGCTGCATAGAACAAAAATATAAATTAATATCATTTGATTTTTGTACGATTAATTTCTCATATTGCGACAAATCAGGTAATCCATATTCCTTCCTCAATTCTTCTAGAACATCTGCATGTTCAAAATAGGAATCATTAGGCATGTTCGAAGTCACCATATACCACTGTGCTTCTAACACACTCACCTTTACTTTATATTCACAATATGACTTCCAATTTTTTTCTTTTCCATCCTGCTCACCCTTATCAATGGTCTGACGTATCAAATTCACTTCATCCATAAATTCTTGGTAAAGTTTGGGATCATTCTTTTGTGAAACACTTGCTATACTAATGCCTAGTGATATTTGATATGGACTTTCCGTAAATGATCTTGTATTCAAAATAAACAACAAAGCAATCTCACAAACGATGAATAGTACGACTAGAATCAGATTTTCTTTTCTTTTTAAATTAGATTTGATATTGAAAAGCACATAAGTCCACATTTATCTCACCAACTCTCTTTTTTTGAAACATTGTAATGAAATCAAACTACAAGACAGAAAATACATCAAGCTTATAATAGCAGCCAGGACAACCTGCTTATAAATAATCAGGTTCACAAAATCAATATGTAAAAATGGAATATACACAAAGAATCTAGAATAGCCTGTTACATTTCCTAAGACAAAGAAAAGTGCATATAGAATTAGATTTACAGCTACAATAAATCCATTATTTAAACTGCATGTAAATAACAATGAAGATATACCTACCACAAATACACTTTCTACAACTAATAGAATAATACTTTTCGCAACAATTTCTTTCACTGTATACATCTGATTAAAGTAAAAGTACGGATAATCACAATTTCCAATTCCAAAAATCAATCCCGAAAGAACGATAATCAAAAGCATCACTATTATCAAAAAAACAGCTGCAAACAATGAAAACTTCATCTTATTCAACAGTATTTTTTGCTTTGAAATTCTTGAAACATATAAGTTTTTATAAAACCCACTTTCCATTTCCAAACCGAATATATCGCATAATAATATGCATAGGATCAACATGACAACCAAATACAATTTTTGATTAAACAGTTCATTGAATATATTAAAAGTATTAGGTTCATATGGACTATTCAACATTTCAATATGATTCTTCTTTAGATATTTCAACTGCTTTGTTTCATTCTGCAAAGTTTGAACATCTCTTTTCTCAAAATCATTGATGATATACCCCTCATTATTTGCCTGTAACATCAAATGATTCCAGCTCAATTTTGATTCTATAAATTCATCTGTTTTATTTTCACTGTTGTAGTAAAAGTGGATCAGACCACTCGCATTGCGATACACCTTTTTCCAAAATTCAGACTCTTCTTCACTTCCTGCTTCATCCATTCTGTTTTCAGAAATTCGATAGGCTTTTTGGTAGATTTTGATTTGAGATTCATTATAGTGTTTATCCATATAAACGTTATAACCAATAAAACAAACGAGAAAGAATACTAGAAATCCAAATACACCGACATTTCGTTTATTAAAGATAAACTTTTTAAGTTCGTACATCATAATGATGCCTCTTGAATAAACTCGTTGTATACATCTTCTAATGTTTTGTGTATTTGAGTAATATTCTTCACTTGAACCCCTTGCTTTTCTAAATTTGAAAGTACTTCCATAACAGAATTTACTTCTAATTTATAGGTGTTTCCTGTTTGTTCTATGATTTGCAAGTCTGATTGATCTGGTATTTTTCTATCCGTTTCTAATACATATACATTTTCTTTTTCTTCCATGGAAATCTCTTTGATTTTCCCAAAATGGATACCTATGATTCGATCTGCCATCTTTTCAATTTCACCTAACTGATGACTTGAAATTAGTAAAGCTACATTCTTTTCCTTGGCCAAGCGTATCAATTCTTCACGTAAGCCTTGAATCCCTGTAGCATCCAGTCCATTCATTGGTTCATCTAGTAACAATACTTTAGGTTCTTTCATTAAAGCCACAGCTAAACCTGTTCTTTGTTTCATGCCCATAGAATATTGGGATACTGCCTTAGTTTTCAGTTGAGATCCAATCTGAGTAAACTCCATCATTTCATGTAGTTTTTCTTTTGAAGCATGATTTAAAGTGGCCATTAATTCCAGATTTTCTTTGCCTGTCATATTTTCAAATAATCCAGGACCTTCAATCATACACGAAACATATGATAATGCTTTTTCCCTTTGTTTAACTACATCTTCTCCGCATATAGAAATAGTTCCTTCATCCATGTTTATCAAATTACACATACATTTCATTAATGTGCTTTTCCCTGCACCATTTTGTCCAACAAAGCCAACTATTTCACCAGGTTTCATACTAAAAGAAACATGATTTAATACAATTTTATCTTTTAAACTCTTAACTACATTTTTCACCTCAACTACATTTTTCATCTTTCTCATCCAACTTTCTTTTTAGTAACAGCACATCATACACAACAAAGTAACTAGTAACTATGTATATTTATAGATTAACTGTAACTATTTTACATAGTAATGTAAGCGTGTGATATTTTACTGTAACCTTTTACATATTATATATCATCTGTCGTTTATTTATTCAATAACTTTTTTATGATTTAACATGTCCAAAATAAACTTACATGAAAATAAACTCAGACCACTCACCGACACTATTCTTGATCGTATTAGAAAATCATCTTATACAATTTCAAAAAGTAAATTTTTTCAAGAGGAACATTCAAAAATCGAATAATAAAAAAGAGAGTCATTTCATAAATTGAAGTGGCTCCCTTCGTGGATTGGGTGGCTCCGTCACCATGGAATATTCAGTAATAATTCAATCCATTACTGATTCATAAATAAATGGTAAAAGTAATTCTTCTTGCAAAGCAAATCTTCAAATGATCCATGTTCTACAAGTTTGCCATGTGATAAAACCAATATATCATCAAATTCCTGTAGCATTTTCTTATGAATCTTATGCGTTACATAAATAATGGTTTTATCGGTCAATTCTATAATATTACGTTCAATTTTTTCAGTATTAATACTGTCAAGGCTTGATGTAATCTCATCACACAACAATAAATTGTGACAATGTAGTTTTGCCCTTGCGATAGAGATTCTTTGGATTTGTCCTCCTGATAAATTGCCTGCATCTTCAGAAACAAATTGATTCAAATCTAAATCTGAAATATTCGCAAATTCCATCGCACTTGTCAAATCTTCTTCAGAAAAATTCTCTCCTAAGCACAAATTTTCTCGAATAGTTCCTGAAAATAAATGTTCTTCTTGCCGGATGATTACCGGTTCTTTGTCAAATGAAATGATTCTTCCTTTTTGAATTGAATAATAACCCAAAATCAATTTTAATAAAGTCGACTTCCCTGATCCACTGTCTCCAACAATCGCATATTTTTTTCCTTTATCAAATTGGAAGGAAAAATCCTTGAATATAGCTTCTTTGTTTGGAAATCCGAAACTCACATGTTCAAAACAAACTTTATTTTGATTTTCTGAAATAAGAAGTGTTTTCTCGGTTTCTTTCTTATCAATCATTCTAATCAATCTATCATTAATGCCTTTAATAGCCACAAAATTTCCATAATACGAGGCCATAGTATACAAACAATCAATAAAATTATTTGAAAGTGTCACCACAGACATGAAATATGTAGCACTAAAATATCCATTTGAACTCAATATTGCTAATACTAAAATAAAACACATTTGTCCAATTACCGCTACGGAATTGGCATATGTTGTATTTAACTGAGTAAAGAAACTAAAGTGGAAACATTTATTTTCATAATCATCAATATTCTCTTCACCTTTACGAATATAATGTGGTAGAACACGATAATCTTGAATAATATCGAAACATTGAAATAACTCTCTCAATTTTGAATTATATTCTTGGCTTTGTTCAGATAATTGATTAGATGATTTCTTTAATATCTTCGCAAACAGACGTGGAACAGCTATCGTAAATATAGCTATCAAATCCATCATGAAAAAGACAGTCCAGTTTACATGTATTAAATAAAAACAAATACACAAAAACACAACGCATTGAGTAATCATTGACAAAAAAGGAAAGAAATAATTATCATCGACCATTTTTACATCATTTGTAAATAAAGATAAATATGATCCGATTGAGTTCTCATAAAATTCATTATGATTTTGATTAAATATACTACGATAAATATCTTTGGATAAGTCTGCCCTTAATTTCTGTCTATATTTTGCTTTATATCTAGAATTCAAATATGAAAACAAAGCTTGATAAATCATAAAAGCTACGATCAGCCATAAGCTCACAGTTATTTTAGATTCATCTTGATTTAAAAAAATGCCAGAAACATTTTCAATAATATAGGCTAAAAATAGGGGTGTTAAACATGTTAATAAATTGATAATCAGCGTGAAGCAAAATAATATTTTATTCTTTTTTATATATCTAATCATAATTGAACCTCTTTTATACTCTCAGTGAATCTTTCTATATATCTAATATTGTAAATATTTTCACTTATTTTTCAATCGTTTTTTCATTATTTCACTACCATACAAATGCATATCAGACAATCAAAAAAGTATCACCATAAACAAGTGATACTCTTTTATTATGAATATATAAAAAAAGGAATATATAAAATTGGATAGGGATAAATCAACCTTTAAA
>ULYR01023166.1_pt1 | contig 10840 bp, 7 predicted proteins | sample 1962341 | NCBI WGS metagenome assembly ULYR01 (sample SAMEA4835868, study PRJEB28245) | human gut metagenome | biome: gut microbiome; material: fecal sample | place: Denmark | collected 2008 | reverse complement strand
AAGTATACTACTTGAAGTAAAAAATATACAAAAATGGATAACAAATAGGAGAAAAAAAGTGAAAATAGTAAAGAAAATATTAAGTAGTCTAATAATTATAATTTTATTAATAATTGTTCTAATAAGTGGAATTGTATTTATAAATTCTAAGAAAAATCCCAATGAAATCCCATCAATATTTGGATATGAGCCATTTGTAGTACTATCTGGATCAATGGAAACAGAAATATACAAAGGGGATTTAGTAATAGTAAAAAAAGTAGAAGCAAAAGATTTAAAAGAAAACGACATAATAGCATTTAGAGATGATGACAATTATGTAGTAACACATAGAATAGTCGAAAAAATAGAAGATAATGGTGAAATAAAATTCAAAACAAAAGGAGACAACAACAACGTAGATGATGACGGATATGTTAATTCAAATCAAATAGAAGGAATATATGAATTCAAAATATCAGGACTAGGAAATGTAGTAATGTTTATGCAAAGACCATCAACACTAATAATAACATTAATCTTGATATTTGTAGGAGGAGCAGCATTTATTGCAATAGATGATAACAAATTATCTGCTGATGAAAGAAAAGAGCTAGAAGAATATAGAAAGCAAAAGGCAGAAAAATAATATATTGGATGTAGGCATTTAATTTAAATGTTTATATATAAACTTTCAAAATGGAATGGGGTGACATTATGAAGAAAAATACAAAGAAAATATGTGTAGTGTTACTTTTAGCAATAGTTGCAATAGCAAGTTATTTTGTTTCAGGTACATATGCAAAATACACAAGAGCAGTAAGTGGTAGTGATACAGCTACAGTTGCAAAATTTAGTGTAGATGCAAGTGGATTAAATAAAGAACAAAATGCTACTATTGATTTATTTAAAGCAGTAAAAGAAGCTGATACAACAAGTGCTGAAGAGAATGTTGCAAGTGGAAAAATTGCACCAGGAACGGGTGGAGAATTTAAAACAACATTAACAAATAAATCAGAAGTTGATGTAAAAGCAGTTATAACATTAAAAGAAACATCAAATACAAGCAATATACCAGTAGAATATTCATTAGATAAGACAAACTGGAAAAAAGCATCTGAATTAACAAAAGAAGTTAATTTAGACTATGTTGGAAAAACATCAGCAACAACAACAGAAGATGTAACAATATACTGGAGATGGGCTTTTGAGGGAACAGATACAGCAGATACAGCATTAGGAGAAGCAACAACAGCTCCAATAGTTACAACACAAGTAACAGCAACATTTACACAAGTAGATTAATAAAAAATCAAAAGAGAAAGGAGATAATTAATATGATACAAAAGAAATATAAAGTAGCAAAGGTAATAGCAATTTTTATATTAATTGTTATTTTAATATATCTCCTTATCTTAAAATTTGGAAATATAAATAATAGAGATTTATATATACCAACAGGAAATGTAGATATTTTTGAGATTAATTGTAATCACAAAGATATAGATAAAGACAAGAACGAAAACAATGAAGAAAATACAGATACCTCAAACGAAATAGGCAATATAGATATTGATAAAAATAAGCCAAATAAAACAGGAGTAATAGTTAGTGATGATTATTCAATATGGGGAAATAAAAAATTAAGAATATTCAGTAATCCAGCATATCAATATACATCAAAAATAGCCCCAAATTCATCAAATAGCTATGTTTTTGTTGTTAGAAATAATAATGACTTCGATATAGTTGTAGACTTTGATATTGTAGAAGAAAATAACTATGATATTAATATGAAATACAAATTAAGAAGTAAAGGAACATATTTAGTAGGAAACGAAAATACATATGAAGATGTTTCAAAATTAAATCAACAAAATATAACAATAAAAGCAAAAGAATCTATTTCATATATATTAGATTGGAAATGGATTGATAGTGAAAATGATACAGAAATAGGAGAAACAATAGATACTAATTATAAATTAACAATAAATATAGGAGCAAATCAAAAATATAACTAATAAGGTTTATTTTTGTTAATATTCCAAAATGGAGGAAAAAAGGTTGAAAAATATACTCAAATATATTGGGTACTGCTTATGTTTCATGCTACCAGTAATTATAATAATAAGTATTACAGAAACATTTTTCTTTAAAAATGAATATCCATTTGTTTATAAAACAGCACTGATACTATCTGGAAGTATGGAGCCAACATTATCAGTAGATGATTTAGTAATAGTAAAAAGAGCAGATGAGATAAAAACTGGAGACATAATAGCATTTTACGATGAAAGTGGAAATAAAGTAATGCATAGAGTAATTGATGTAGATGGAGACACAATTACGACCCAAGGAGATGCCAATAATGCAGCAGATACACCAATTTCAAGAGACAAAGTATGTGGAAAATATGTAGGAAAAGTAAAGTATTTAGGTAAAATAGTAAAATTCATAAAGACGCCAGTGGGAGTTACAATATGTTTTGTTTTAACAGTAATTATATTATTAATTCCTGAAAGATATCAAAGCAAACATGCAAAAGAAGAGAAACTATTAAATAAAACAAAAATAATAATTGCAACAATAGCCTATGCTATACTTTTAACAATTTGTATAGTAGCAGGCTATTATTCAAAATATAAGACAACATTTGGTGGAGAAAGCACAGGTGTAGTAGCATTGGTTGCGGTAGATAATTCACAAACATTGCAAGTCGATACAAGTGATCTATATCCTGGACAAACAATAAAATATAAATTTGGAGTTAAGAATAGTAAGAAAGTAGCATCAGAGGTAACAATGGCATATTCAATAGAAGTTGAATCCACAGAAGCATTACCATTAACATATTCTTTAAAATGTTTAAGTACAACAGGTGGAAGTGGGATTTCAAAAAATCAGGAAACAGAAATAAAAGCAAATACACCAATAACAGGTGGAGTATTGCCTTATGGTGAATATACACATATTTATGAATTAATAATAAATTGGGATGGAAATAATAATGAAATTAAGTATGCAGACCAATTTGAAATTATTAAGATAAAAATTGATTCATATCAAGTTGATTAAAAGAAAGGAGGAAATAGATACAATGAGAAATGATAAAAGAGTAGGAAAACATTATGCAACAAGCAAAATATCAAGAACAAAGAAAAGAAGAACTAGAATTTTGAATTTGAAAAAATCAAAATTAATATTATTAATTATTTTTATTGCATTTTTTATTTATGTGTCTATTTCTTTCAGTGCAAAATATGTAGTAAATTTGCAAAATACTACATTTGCTAAATCAACAGATTTGTTATTCGTAAGTGATTATTTAACAAATGATGAAGAAATACCAGAGTATGATATTTATTCTGATAGTGTAACTTTTAAACTAAAAAATAATGATGATGAAAATTTGTATAAGAATGAACAAAATGTAAGTTATATTATAACAACAAGTGCAGGAACATTATCAAGTTCTAGTGGAACATTGAAAAATGGATCGAATGATGAAGATGCAATTACTTTAACAAGTGATTCAGAACAAAATTGTATTGTGGAAGTTACAACCAAAAAGCCATATACAACAACATTGAAAGCGAAGTTTAATTTTATAGGTGTAGGAGAAAGGACAGGCTATAAGATTACAGATAAAGGTTATTATGTTGTTTTAGATTTGTATACAGGAAATAATTTAGAGGATATAGTAATAGATTATTCAGGTTTTGAACCAGATACGGCAAATAGTTTGATGAGTTTATTTACAAATGGAACTACAGGAACTATTAAGAGTGGAGAGTTAGAAAAAAATAGTCATTATGAGCTATTTTTTAAGAAAGGTACAGCAACAGGAACTTATAATAAAACTGAAATACAGAGATATACTTCAAAAATAAAAATTGGAGGATAATACATACGGAGGCTGAAATGAGAAAATTAATTACTAATTTAATAAGAAAAAAGGGATTTCTTATATGTATATTTATTATTTTAATATTAATTAGTATAGAAACAATTTTTTTGAAAGCAAAGACAAATAATAGTTTAACAGTTATCAATGGAGAGGGAACAAAAACAAGTACAGAAATAAGAATAACAGATGAATATATAAAACTAGACTATATTGAAAGCAATGGAAAACAATTCTTAAATACTAATTATGTTCCAAATTCAAAGACAACCATGATTTTAGATTTTGAAAATACTAATACAAGTATTAATAGTGTTATATATTGTGCTAGAGGTGTTGAAACAACAAGTGATACATTTACAGCATTTTATTTAAATGGTTCAATTAGATTGGATTATGGGAATTATCAAAATCATACAAATATTTCAATAGAACAATCTGTAAGAAATCAGCTCATTATATCTCCAGGAAAATTAACATTAAATGGGGAAGAATATGAAATTCAAACTACAGGATTAAGTGATGCTAAGGGAACATTGGCATTTTTTGCTTCATATACAGGTAACAGTGAAAAACAAAGTTATTATTCATATATGAAGTTATATGGAGCCAAAATATATGAAAATGATAATTTAATTCATGAATATATTCCTGCTCAAAGAGTAAGTGATAAAAAAATTGGATTATATGATAAAAAAGATAATATATTTTTTGAAAATTCAGGAAGTGAAGAATTTTCATATAGTACTTCTCAAACTCCAAATACTGGTGATATAGTTAAAGTGTCAGCAAGTACAATAACAGGATATAATTGGAAGAGTTGGGTAACAGATGATGAAAGTATATTAAATGGAAGTACACAAATTGAATATACATTTACAATGCCAGAAACTGGTGTAACATTGACTGCAACAGCAGTTCCTAAGGAATATACAATAACTTTAAATCCAAATGGAGCAACAACAATTGGAACTGAAAGTGTGAAGGCAATATATAATTCTTGTGATTTGGGAGATAACATAATTAATCCAACTAAAGAAAATGCTACTTTTTATGGGTGGTCACTATATCCTAACTCTAATAATATTTTGATAAATTATAATGGTGAACTTATCAAAAATGTAGAGAATTATACTGATGCAAATGGAAAATGGATTTATGATGGGGATATAACTTTATATGCAAGTTGGTCTAATGAGATAGTATTTGACTTAGCTAAAGGAAGCATTAGTTTTTCTTCGAGTATATATAGTGGTAAAGATTCAGAAGGAAATAGTATAACTGGAACACATATTTTAGATAATAAATATGTAATTACTCAATCTAATAATGAAACAATAACAGAAAATACAATTACTTTTTCAGAAAGTTGCGACATACCTTTTGATATAACTTTAAAAAATGTTAATATGGGAATAACAGATGTTCCAATAAGAGATACTGACTTTTATTGGGACTATGAGGCTCAAAATAGAAAAGGAATGATTTTTATTCCGGCTGTAGAGACTAAAAGAGTAACATTAAAATTAAGTGGAGAAAATGCTGTTAGAGCTATTAGATATTATACATCAGATAAAAACTATAGTACACCAGATGATTGCAATAAAGATTCTTATTTAAAAATCACTTCGGCATTAGGAGACGGACAAGAAGATGGAATTTTATATTTACCAAAAAAGGTTGAAGCTGAAAATATTATTGATTTTGTTAATAGCAACGAGGAATATAATCATTATGCAACAGTAATAGGTTCAGAAGATAATAGAGATGGGGTAACTGGAATAGCTATCGATGGAGGTACAATTCAAGCATTAACAACAAATGTAGATTCAACAACAGCAATTGGAGCTGGAGCCAATGGATATGCAGAAATAAAAATAACAGGAGGAAAAATTGTTGCATCTTCAAATAGTACAGGAGCTACAATTGGAGGAGGAACAGGTGTAAGAAAACAAGGTGGAGATAGTACTATTGAAATAACAGGAGGAAAAATATATGCAAATAATTATTCTTTAAAAAGCTTTAATGAATATAAAAAAACAGTAGGAGGAGTTGCTATTGGTGGTGGAAGTTCTTTTGGAGATGTTGGTAATAGTAGTAATATTACAATAACAGGAGGAATAGTTGAAGCTTTTGCAAATGATGGAAACGGTATTGGTGGAGGAAATAGTGTAAATGAAAATGGAGGAGATGCTATTGTAAAAATAACAGGAGGAACAATTAAATCTAATAATATTGGTGGTGGCTTCTCTAAAAATTATGGCTATTCTGTTTCAAATATAATAGTTAATGGAGGTACTATTAATTCACAAATATCAACTCAACCAACGAATGGTTCTCAAAATGTATATCTAACGAGAGCAACACTTTATAGTAAAGATGTAGCAATGACAAATCAAACAATATCATTATTAAAAGGAATAGGATTAACATCTAATTATGGATTAAATGATGTAAAAACAGATGAAAACGGAACATTGTATATATGGACTCCTAGTGGAAGTGTAATTACAGGAGCAAATGATGGAACAAATGATTATGAAGGAAGCGTAGCATCAAAAACAGTAGGAATATTACAACATAATAGTTCAAAACAATATTATGCAACAAAAATATCATACAACAGAGATATTACATTATATACTGATAAAGACCTAACTTCTGAATTTTCAGGCTCTTTAATGGCACCATCTAATACAAATACAAGTTTTTGGATAAAAACAAATACATATGATACAGACAAATATTATGGTGTAAATGTATATATGTCAGATGGAACTGAAATGAAGAAAATTGAGCCAACAGAATCAGACACGAGTAATGGTATATATAAATATACAATAAATATAACATCAGACAATTATATGTGGATAGAGACAAATGAAAATAATTCAAATAAAAAATTATCTATAGATTTATCACTTGGAAATGCAGTAATAGAAGATAAAAAAGTAACAGTAAATGGATATACACTAGATAGTTATGATGGAGATTTTTACTTAACATCAGCAGGACTTGGAGTAACAAACAATCTTATATTAAAAAGTGGAACTGCAACAATAACTACCAATAGCTTAGTTATGTCATCAACTACAAGTGGTATATTTGTAGAAAATGGAGAATTGAATTTATATTCAAGTACATCAAATGATAGTATAACAAGTACTGATGAACCAGCAGTAAAACTTTCTAAAGGTGCAATATTTAATATGTATGATACTGTAAATGGTTCAATAGAATTAAAAACCACAAAGGCTGAAACATCAGCAATAGGCGGAAGTGGAAGTGTAATGATTTCAAAGAATGGTGGATTTATGACATTAACACAAGGAGAAAATGCAACAGATATAACAGCAGAAAATTATACATTTGTAGCTCAAAAACAATTATCAAATTCAGAATTGCCTTATGATGTTACATTAGTAGGTAGAACATTTATAGGATATAGTAGTTTATATAAAGATGGAAGTACAACTAAAATGTATAACCAAACAGATAAACATACAACAACAGATAAAAACGAAGAATTTAAAGCAATAGGTGTTGAGTATATAAATTATGGAAATGAAACAATAGTACCAACTATAAATAATAATAATGTAGAATTTGCAGTAAGTGGCATTGCTAGTGGAAGAACATTAACAGCCTATGTTCAAAATGGAGGAACACTATTAGGTAATACAGATTATACTTGGACACAAGAAAATACTACAGGAACATTAATAGTAAATGGAAGCTCAATAAATGAACATTTAGTAGTAGCTGTTATAGAAGCAGATGAATTAGCAATAGTAGTCGATGCAGTAGATAAAACTTTTGAATATGATAATACACCACATTCTATTGAAGTAAGAGTAATATTTCCAACAACAAGGGTAAAATTAGAATATAGTACAGATAGTAAAAGCTTAAATTCAGATGGAACTAAAAATGAAAGTGCTAATTGGAGTGAAACAAATCCAGAGTTTAACACTGTTGGAATACATAATGTTTATTGGGTAGCAAGTGCAGAACATTATAACAACAAAACAGGAAGTAATAAAATAGCAATTACAAAAGCAACGAACTATTTTACAAGTGGTGGAGTAATGATAGAGAGTATTAACAAAGGAGGGACATTAAATCCAAATGCGACATCAAAATATGGAACACCTTATTATGAATATAGTTCATCATATAATGGAACATATAGTACCAAAGAGCCAACAGAGGCAGGAATATATTATGTAAGAGCAGTAGTTAAAGGAACAAATGAGTATACTGAAATAATATCAGAACCAGTAGCATTTTTTATAGAAGATCCAACAATATATGTATTAGGAATGTGTTCATGGGAAAAAATAAATACAATAGGAGCAGAAAAAGAACAAACAGTAACAATTTCAAAAGATAAAGAAGTAAGCACATTAATGAATTTTAATTATGTTCCAGATAAAACAAATTCAAATTATATAACATTTGAATTTTCAGAAAGTCCATCAATAGGAACAACACTAACATTAATTGATTTTTCAGATACAGAGAATACGTATGTATATTATTATCCAGTAACAACAGAGATAACCAAAGTAGCATCAAATGAGTTTATGAAAATAGGAACAGCAACAAAAGAAACATTTGAAAAGGCAGTAGATGGAGAAACAGCAAATGTGTTATATCAATTAAATATAAAATATAAAGATATGCCAAGTTCTACAAATACATTAAAAATAACAAAGAAAACAGGAAATACAGATGTGACATTAATGACACCAGTTACATTAAAAGTTGGAAATCAAAACGAAGAAGGTAGTATTTTAGTGCCAACTGTAACGATGAGTGAGAATAATCACAAAGTAACCATTGCAACAAAAATTACAGATTTAGCGGTGACAACGAATTTTTCAAATGTATTAACAGTCTCATTATTTGAAAGTAATGGAACAACAGCAAAAGCATTTTCAGATAATGTAAAAGTAGAAATAAACGGTAAGCAGACTAACATAAATGGAAATCTAGCAACAATAGGAGATATCGAAAATGGAAATGTTGAAATTATAATAACAGGGTTAAATGCAGGAAGTTATAAAGTAAAAATTGGAATTGCAAATGTAAGAAATAATTTGAATGATATAAAATTTCCAATGAAAAGTAGAATAGAAAATGTTTCAAAAGAAGTAGATTTTGTAATTGCAAGATATCCTAGTTATGCACTAAATGTTGCAACAGAAAAAACAGAAGATAGAATAGTAAATACAGCGGAAGAATCAAAGACAATAAGTTTGAATTTAAAATATAAAGCAGTAAACACAATTGAAACACCTAGTGTATCTGTGGTGGTTAAGAAGAAAAGTAATGACACGAATTATAATACTATTATAAATAATTGGACATATACATTGGCAGATCAAATTAAAGATACAACAAATAGTACAGATAAAATAGAAAGTACAACTATGTCATTAAATATTCCACAAGGCAGTGAGAATGGATTTTATAGAGTATTTATAACAATAGGAGATAAGACAACATCATTAAATATTGTTATTTATGATGGAGAAATGTCAGAAGTAATTGTTGGACAAAATGATACTTAGTAAAAAGAAAGAGGTTGAAGATGAGAATAAAGGAAAACAAAGGAGTAACACTGATTGCACTAGCAGTAACAATAATAGTAATGCTAATACTAGCAGGAGTAACGATATCAACATTAACAGGAAATAGTGGAATAACAACAAAAGCCCAAAATGCGAAGAAAATGTCAAAAGTATCAAGTGAAAAAGAAGCAATACAACTAGCAGTATCATTAGCAAAAATGGAAAAATACCTAGATGAAAATAACGAATACTATATAGGAACACCATTATATGATAAGACACTTGAAAATGGAGATAAATGGGATGTAATAATAATAAAAGATACATTAGAACAATATGGAACAGATTGGTGTTATGTAGCTAAAGGAACAGAAATAGCTCAATATGGAGAAACACAATATGAATGGTTAGTGAATTATGAAACAGGAGAAGTCAAACAATTAGAGGAGGAGTATACAGAACTATCATATAAAAGTAGTTTAGCAATAACAGATGGATTAGTATTAAATATAGATGCAACAAACTTGGAAGATGATAATTGGGGAGATATAATAAGACATGGAGATGTAAAATATTCAAGTGAAAAGAAATCACTGTACTTTGATGGAGATGGAGATTATCTGGAATTAGCTAAGAGTTCAGATTTTAGTAATGGATTTACATTTGAGATATATGCAAATTTAGAAAGATTGCAATATGATAATGGCAATCGGAGAGAATCCTAGTTTGGGACTATTTTGTAAAATGCCATCATTAAATTCAACATATACTCAAGCAATGAGGTTTGGATATGCTTATAGTAATACTATTTGTAAATTTTATCATAGTTCATCTTGGAAGGGAAATGGCAATAAAATATCTACCTCAAGTGGAGGAAATGTTAATAGTAATGAATGTGGGTATACTATTAATGAAGATTTTTATTTGACATTTGTATATAGAAGATATAATGAAGAAAATCCACAATGGAATGAAAGAGCAGATAGAGTAGAATATTATATAAATGGAAAATTATATGGCTACACATATTATGGTATAGATAGTTATAATCAAGGTGCACAAACGTGGAATTCAAGTAATTCAAATTTCTATCTTGGAGTTTGTCCATGGTATAATAATGGAAATCTATATTATTTAAAAGGAAATGTATATTGTACAAGACTATACGAAAAAGCATTAAGTAGTGTAGAAGTTGAATTTAATGTGGAGACAACCCAATTATATAGACAAACTTTACAATAACTAATAAAAGATATTAAGTATGTAACTTAATATCTTTTGTAGAAAGGTTAAAGGAATGAAAAAAGAAAAAAAAGAAGGAGTAACATTGATCGCAATAGCAGTAACAATAATAGTAATGCTAATACTAGCAGGAGTA
>ULYR01086553.1_pt1 | contig 10900 bp, 10 predicted proteins | sample 1962341 | NCBI WGS metagenome assembly ULYR01 (sample SAMEA4835868, study PRJEB28245) | human gut metagenome | biome: gut microbiome; material: fecal sample | place: Denmark | collected 2008 | reverse complement strand
GTTTCTGCATACTTTCCCGCACAATGGGATTAGCGGCATAAACTGCAACGCGCCCAAACCCACCTGAAATTAGGCGAACTGGATGACATCGGAGGATGCCGCCTGATTTTAGAGACTAATGATCAAGTCCGTCAAGCAGCGGAAATCCTGAAATCCCAAATCCCCCTCAAGAAAGGTAACAGAGAAAAGGACTATATCCTCAATCCGCAAAAGTCCGGATACCGATCCCACCACCTTCTGTTCAAACCCGAGACTACAACAGGCTACTATCAGGTGGAGGTACAGATTCGGACACAGCTTCAACATTACTGGGCAACAGCTGTTGAGGCTGCTGGAGAAATCTATGGCGCCGAATACAAAAGCCCCGAAGTTCGTAGACAGGCCGTAGGGCTTGAAGACCAGGAAAGGATTCAATTCTTTCAAATTGTTTCCAGCCTATTCGCGCTTGAAGAGGGAGCCCCGCAGGTTTCCGGCTTTAAACACAGCAAAAAAGAATTGGTCAAAGAACTTCAGACGCTTGAATGCGCATCATGCGTATTGGATGATTTGGCAGCGTCCACAGACAGCATCTTTCCTTTGAACCCTCCAACGGATAAAGCAGCGACGCTGTTTCTCCTAAAGCTTTCTCGCGAAGATCAACTCCTCAATATCGAGTCCTTCCGACAGGATCAGCTTTCTGAAGCATTGCAAAAATATGGCGATCTTGAAGATCAAATTGAGGCAGCAACCAACAAGGGAACCGAATACGAATACAACAATATTGTGTTGGTTTACGCCAAAAATCATGAACAGTTAAGCATTGCCTATCCGAACTATTCAGCCAATGTCAGTCACTTTGTAGACAAGGTCGGAGAATATCTGCGATAGTGCAATAAGAGGTACAGACGTTTTCGCGACTTGGGGATGGTGACATTTTGTTGGACGTTGTTGTTCCGGTCCGTTCGATTATGTCATAAGCCCGAGCTCGCGGCATTTGCCCGTGATGCTCATGCCGTATTCGAGTTTGATGCGCTCGTCCCTGTACCAGACCATGCACCCGTCCAGTATGTCGATGAAATCGTCCATAGAGACCCCGAGAAATCACGTCCATGGAAGAACTCCTGCTTGAGGCGGACAAAGAAGCCCTCCGCGGTCGCGTTGTCCGGACTGCACCTCTTTGCGTTCATCGACCCGGCTAGGCCGCACTCCATGCAGATGCGGATCCATCCGGCCCAGCGGTGGTGGCATCCGACGGACATGGCTCCGGCCTCCTAATTACCAATCGCGGTTTTTTGTTTTGGCGAACGAAAAACCGCACACAGGACACGGGCCTTGTTTTTCACTCCAAGACGGAAATCCACAAAATACGCGGCCCGGCCGGGTGATATCCCGCAGCCTGACCGCTTCTACCATACATAGACGAGATGCGAGCCGCAAACGAGCTTCTTCGTCTTACCCCGGCGTTCAATGTACTTTTCTTACGCCATTCAATGTACTTTTCTTCACACGCATGTACTTTTAATCGCCTAAAGCACCGACGCGAATCAAACACACCAATGTTCGCACCATCAACGGCATACGCCAAGCCAATAGCACGGACTCAATCCAAACCACTAACATCAGTAGTTTGGCGGATACTCGCACGCATGGCCGTCCACGCCTCCATTGGATGAAAAACGCGGAATAGAGTCACTGCCTTTTGTCGACCATCATGGCGACGCGCGCAAACAGATAACGCTAAACTTGTCTCATGTTGCTTATTTGCTTAACCTAGCGAAGCGACGGAGCGAGAGCAGGTGATATATGGTAACAATTTCTGACGTGGCGCACGCAGCCGGTGTTTCCAAGGCAACAGTCTCGTATGTACTATCGGGAGATCCTCGGATCACCCAAGCTACAACACTTAAGGTGCAACATGCGATTGACGAATTAGGCTATACGGTTAACCATGCAGCCCGCGCACTATCCGTAAGAAAAACCAAAACAATAGGTGTGGTCTCCCCCGCCTTTCACGGCAACTATCTGTCAGCCCTCTTTGGACTGTACGTGTACCTGCTATCCGAAGAAGCGACAAAGAGAGGATACGACACCCTACTCATTGGCGAGAACGACGGCTTCGAGGCAATGCACGAAGCATGGTCGTCAAAGAAAGTGGATGGGTTCATCCTGATGGACGTCAAAGATGAGGATCCACGAGTCAACTATGCCGCAGAAGAACACATTCCGACCGTTGCATTCGGCTCGCCAAAGAACTCACACGGTTTGGATACAGTGGATTCCGACTTCGCCAAGGCCGCATCATCAATCTTGAATTTCCTAGCCTCTGAAGGGCATAAAGAGGTGATTCTTATTCCATGGTCACACACAATATTTGATCAGGGTCTTGGCTACGCTTGGCGCTTTCTGGATTCAGCGATAGAGACCGCCAAACGTCTTGACCTGAAAATGCATGTCGAATATCCGAAAGACGACGATTCGGATCCTTCACCCCTCATTGAACAGGCACTAGACACGCACACCAAAGCGACCGCTCTGATACTGCACAACGAGCCGGCAACAATCGTTGCCCCTCAGGTTTTGGCACGCAGGAATCTACGAACACCGGATGACTTGCAGGTCGTAACCGTTTTCCCGAAACAGCTAGCAACATCAATGAAGATATCGTTCTCCGCAGTGCATCCGGATATTACGCAGCTATCAGAAGCCGCCGTGGGAACCCTTTTGCGTCGAATAAACAATCCGAAAGCCCCGACGGTCACCCGCTATCTTGATTATCCACTAACCCAAGAGCCCGCGTAGCAGCGCAGCTACATAGATTACACACAGAAAACAACCGCGGGATTCTACATTAGTTAAGTTCGTCGATTTGACTTTTCAAAGATCAGGGTTTATTATTTAACTTGTTTAACCGGTTCAACAGTTTGGGATTAAAACTTCCCAAACGCAATAAATTAATCATTCGGCGCATAGGTGCGCTGTTAATGAAAGGAAATACCAAATGATCGGTTCAAATATGAAGCGCGTGATAGCTTTACTCGCCGCAAGTGCCGCGGCAGTCAGTCTCGCCGCTTGCGGTAGCAACTCAAGTCAAGATTCCAAAACAATCGAATTCTGGGATCCATACCCTCAGAAGAACGATAGCAGCACATGGGCGAAATACGTTACCAATTGCGCTCCTGAGGGATATAACGTAAAACGCATCGGCTATGCGCAGTCAGACCTATTAAACAATCTCACAACAGCTGTCAAGGCTGGCAACGCACCCCAGATCGCCCTGATCGATAACCCAAAGATGCCTACCGCTGTCGACGCAGGACTTGTCACGGATATCGAGGCAGCAGGAGTCGACGTTTCAGGTTTCGACAAGAATATCGAAGGCCCCGGCATCATCGACGGCGTACAATATGGCGTTTCTTACGGCACTAACGCATTGGGCTTGTATTACAACCCCGATGTCCTCAATAAGGCCGGCGTCGACCCAGAATCGATCACCGATTGGGATTCACTCAACAGTGCCATCGAAAAAGTAGTAAACGCAGGATATAAGGGCATCACGTTCTCCGGCATTTCCGGCGAAGAAGGAACATTCCAGTTCCTTCCCTGGTTCTGGGGAGCCGGCGGTCAATTGAAGGACGCTTCAGGTTCCAGTGCCGAGCAGGATGCGCTTGATCTGGTATCCGGCTGGGTCCAAAAAGGTTGGGCTCCGAAATCGGTCGCAACGGACAACCAATCTGCTGCATGGGATCTGTTCCTTGGCGGCGATTACGGCTTCTCCGAAAATGGTTCATGGCAGATGGAGTCGGCCGTCGAGAAAGGCTACAAGATGATTTCCATCCCAGCCAAAGATGGCGGAGTAGCCCCAGTTCCAAGCGGTGGCGAGTTCATTACCATTCCAGCCCAGAAAACCAAAGACAGTGACAAGATGAAAGCAACCGCGGAGGTCATTCAGTGCCTCATTGACGGAGATAATCTCAAGAAGACCAATGATGAGATGGTTTATCTTGCCGCCAAAAGTGACGTCCGCAAGCAGCAGGTGGAAGAGAACAGTGCCTGGGCACCTTGGGTTGACGCCGTAGAAAATGCTGAAGGCCGTACCACTGACGTTGGTCTGGAATACGAAGACATTTCTGCACAGCTTTCCGAAGATCTACAGGCTGCCTTGAATAAGGGCTGATTCGCGGTCTCATATTTTTCTGGGGCATCTGCCCGCCATTCATTGCGATATTCAGACGCCCCATTCCATCTTTTCCATCAACAGGCAGGTGAACTATGTCTCAAACAATCACCGCAGATAAACCAAGGCGAATCAAGCCAACCACATTGGCCGCCATCGGTTTCGCGGCCCCGCTGATTATTTACATGCTTATCTTCTACGTTTGGCCTCTGATTCAGAATATTTCCATGAGTATGCACCGCTACACACGTCGCACTTTTGTGACCGGCGATGCCCCTTGGTCTGGATTCGATATCTATAAGGAAATATTAAGCAATCAACAGTTCTGGACCATTCTCGGACAGACTTTGATTTTCGTCTTCGCTTCTATCGTTTTCCAATACTCTATCGGCTTGACATTAGCGGTTTTCTTCAATCAGAATTTCAAACTTTCCGCGGCTTTGCGCGGCGCATTCCTTGTACCATGGCTACTTCCGCCAATGATTTCCGGTACGATCTGGCAATGGATGATGGACGCCGATAGCGGTGTTATTAATAATTTCCTCAAACTATTTGGTTTGGACCCGGTTTGGTGGCTGCAAGCCGATCATTCCTTGTGGGCGGTTATCATTGCCAATATTTGGCTTGGTATTCCTTTCAATCTCGTAATTCTGTATTCGGGCTTGCAAAACATCAATGGCGACTTGTATGAAGCCGCCGCGTTGGATGGCTGCAATGCTTGGCAGCGCTTCTGGAAGATTACTTTCCCGTTGCTCAAGCCGGTATCGATGATCACGCTCTTGCTAGGTTTCGTCTACACGTTACGAACAGTAGACATCATCTGGATTATGACCAAGGGCACTGGATCTTCGAGGACCTTGGCAACTTGGGCTTATGAGATGGCTTTCGGAAAGGGCACATCAGCAACTATCCGGTATTCGGAAGCATCCGTTGTGGGCACGATTCTCATTGTCGTAGCACTGATTTTCGCTCTGATTTACCTGTGGGCCCAGCGGAATGAAGAGAAGAGGTAACTAAAATGAAACATCGTTCATCATGGTGGAAAACACTTATAGGCATCATTTTGACGCTGATTATGCTCTTCCCCGTATACTGGATGATCAACATATCATTCACGCAACGTCGTTCCATCCGTTCGGGTGATCTGTTCCCGAAAGATTTCACGCTCGAAAACTATGCTTCTGCGTTAAGCTCACAGCTCCCCTACCTAGGAACGTCATTGCTGGTTGCCATAGGATGCGTGATCCTGACTCTAGCAATTGCATTACCTTCGTCATACGCCATTGTTTTCTTGGAGTTCAAAGGCTCAAAATCCATGAACTTCCTGTTGATTGTTGCTCAGATGATTCCCGCGGTCGTTATGTCTCTAGGCTTCTACCAGATCTACAATGACATCGGCCTTCTCGACAGTATTCCGGGACTTATCGTTGCCGACTCCACTTTGTCGGTACCGTTCGCGGTGATTCTGATGACGGGATTTATGTCTGGTATGCCACGCTCGCTGGTGGAGGCAGCGCAAATCGACGGAGCATCACAGTGGGGCGTTTTTACCAAAATCGTGATTCCACTCTCCCGTAATACCATTGTCACGACTTCGCTATTCGCTTTCCTCTGGGCATGGTCGGATTTCATGTTTGCTTCGACCCTCGATTCCGGTGGCGGCAAGATGAGACCAATCACCATGGGTCTATATGACTTTATCGGTTCGCAAAACCAAGAATGGGGGCCAATGATGGCCACCGCAGTATTGGCCTCAGTACCAACAGCACTGTTGCTGATTTTCGCGCAGAAATACGTTGCCGCCGGCGTAACAGCCGGAGCGGTGAAAGACTAATCCAACCCTTAAATACATAATTAACAAGGACCAGCTATGAGTGAACTAACTTTTGCTATCGATGGAGATGCACTGTTGTGGACTGGTGACGGCGAATACCTTCGCATCGAACCATGGGGAAAGAATTCAGTCCGCGTCCGCGCCTCGAAAATGCATGAGATACAAGAACAAGAAGGAGCTTTGCTGCCACAAAACAATCAGGCCTCAGGCAGCCACAATTATGGTATCACCATTGACAAGCCCAATAGAACCGCCGAATTACACAATGGCGATATTGTAGTTCAAGCGAAAGCATCCTGCGGCCTGTACTCCGGATCAGGATATGAAGAGCCACGCTGTTTACTGAGCTTCTATAAGGCAGACGGCACACCACTCATTCAGGAAATACCATCTGGCGGATCACTAAATCTTCGAGCGCGATGGTTCAAACCGATCACCGGAGGCGACTATTCCATCGTCGCTTCCTTTACCACACCGGAAAATGAGAAACTATATGGTATGGGCGAGTACCAACAAAACATCCTCAATCTGAAAGGTTGTACTCTCGAACTCGCGCATCGCAATTCACAGGCATCTATTCCTTTCGTGGTTTCCAGCGCCGGATATGGCTTCCTGTGGAATAATCCGGCACTTGGAAACGTTACGTTCGGCAAGAACCGTACGGAATGGCGAGCTGAATCAGCCAAGCAGATTGACTACTGGATTACCACAGGCGATACACCTTCTTCGATAATGAAGCATTACGCCGACGCCACAGGGCACGCTCCTCACATGCCTGAATGGGGACTGGGATTCTGGCAGTGCAAGCTTAGATATTGGAATCAACGTCAGCTCCTAGACATCGCCCATGGGTTTAAACAGCGTAATATTCCATTGGATCTCATCGTTGTAGATTTCTTCCACTGGCCGCATATGGGTGACTTCCGTTTTGAGAATGAATTCTGGCCAGATCCCAAAGCTATGGCGGACGAGCTGCACAGCATGGGGGTGAAACTCATGGTATCTGTGTGGCCCCAGGTCGCGCTCGCCTCAGAGAATTATGTTGAGATGAAGTCAAAGAACCTTCTCGTGCGCGCAGATAAGGGTGAAGACGTCGGCATGATGTTCGAAGGTCCCAGCCAATTCTATGACGCCACCAATCCAAAAGCTCGCGAATATGTTTGGGAGAAGTGCCGAACAAATTATGCCGAGCTTGGGGTTGATGCATTCTGGCTCGATGAAGCGGAACCTGAATACGGCACGTACGATTTCGACAACTATCGATATTACGCCGGCCCAAACCAGCAGGTGGCAAACATCTATCCAAGAGACTATAACAAAGGCTTCTACGAGGGGCAACAAACCATAGGAAGGGATGGTGGCATCGTCAACCTCACCCGTTGCGCTTGGGCTGGTTCGCAACGCTATGGTTCTCTTGTTTGGTCTGGAGACGTTGGTTCGACCTTCGCCGACCTCCGTGCCCAGATTACCTGCGCCATCCACATGGGCATGGCCGGTATCCCTTGGTTCACCACCGATATGGGCGGTTTCCATGATGGGATAATTGATTCGGACGATTTCAAGGAGTTGTTGGCCCGCTGGTGTGCGTTCTCATGCTTCCTGCCGGTCATGCGCAACCATGGCGATCGTAGTCTGCATACGGCAACCGGCAAGGAGACCATCACTAATTCGGCCGGAGACCACCGTTCGCCAAGTGGTGCCGACAATGAGCCTTGGAGCTATGGCCCCGAGATGGAGCAAATCTTCCGAAAGTTCATTGCCATTCGCGAGAAAATGCGCCCTTACACTCGAGAACTGTTCGAATCAGCACATATCGATGGCCAGCCTTTGGTTCGCGGACTCTTCTACGAGTTCCCTCAAGACAAGTCGGTGTCTGATATCGCCGATGAATACATGTTCGGCCCTGATATCCTAGTGGCCCCCGTAGTTGAGGCCGGAGCTAGGTCGCGTGAGGTGACGCTTCCCGGAAACGCTAGCATCACATGGACGGATCTACGCACCGGCAAAGTGTATGAAGGTGGGCAGAAAATCACTGTCGACGCCGGAATAGACACGATTCCAGCCTTCGCGCGCGACGGCCACGACCATGGGCTGATCGGAATGCTATAAATTCCCACACAGGAAATGTGGGGCGTCCGTTTCCAAGGCGAACGCCCCACACTCTGCGTTTCTTCCCATTTCAACCGGTCTATCTGCGTTATTATGGCAGATTTGTAGCGGGCTTTCGATCAAACAGATGTTGAGCAGTTTTACATGGCATTTATCAAAGTTTTTGCTTTCTGCCGCTCCGCACTCAAAGAATTCAGCCAGAAAATACCGACCGCTTTTTGCAGCCGCATCAATTAAGTGCCTGCAAAAAGCCATTCAATACGTTGCTGTCAGCAACACCTCGGAAAGCAAAGTAAAAGTTGTGGCCAATATATTCGGAGGCATCGCCAAGCAATGCAACCGTATTAAAATTCGGTTCGATTAAGGTTCGATAAATCTACCTCACCATTTTTGCTTATGGCGAGTCAAAATGCATCCTTCCCACATGGCTTTGCTGCTTTTGTATCTTTTGTTGTTATCCGTTGCCACTTGTCGGTAGCGGCACGTCAGTATCATGTGCGTATGCGACTTATTGGCAATATTCTGTGGCTGATTTTGGGTGGTCTGTTTCTGGCTGCGAGCTGGGCCGTTATAGGGCTGGTGCTGTGCGTCACCATTGTGGGCATTCCGCTGGGCATTCAGGCGTTCAAGATGGCGGGACTCACGCTGACCCCGTTCGGTAAGACCGTGGAGTATGGCGGAGGTGTGGGATCCGTGTTGCTGAACATCATCTGGTTCGTGCTGGCTGGTTTGTGGATGGCAATAGGCTATGTGTTCGCCGGGCTACTCAACTGCATTACCATCATTGGCATTCCGTTCGGCATCCAGTCGTTCAAGATGGCCAAACTGGCCTTGTGGCCGTTCGGTTCTCAGATTCGCGGGTGACGACGCTTATCACCATTGGCTTCTACTGATTCGCGCTTGCGGCAGCGCTTCGCAATACGACCGGCGTTGACTGGCCTTCTACGTATTTTCCGTGGCTGATCAACGCCGGTTTTGCGTGTTTTCGCCGGTTTTGCCGGCGTCGGAAGCCGCTACTTCGCTTATGTATGGCAGTTTTCGACAGTTTGGAAACACTACTTCGCTTATAGATGGCACCAGAAACGGAATATGCCGAGTATGAGCGTTGGAATTCCGCGGCTCGTACTTGGCATATCGAAGAAAGGGTGCCATCTATAAGCCACTTAGCAGTTTCCCGCCTGCGGGATTGCGGTTTCGAAAGCACAATTCACAAGGACTACCGGAACGGAATATGCCAATACCAACACCAACGCATGAGATGCACCATTTTTAGTGCTGCCACTGCGCTTTTGTTCATGCCGATGCACCTTTTTGGCACATCTCCTATTGAGCTAGCGCTGCCAGCGTAGGCGGCCGTCGGAGGCGGTACGGCAGGTGAGAATCGACGAGCTTCGGTCGGACTGGGCCGTCGCGCCCGCGGAAGAACAGAACGCACCGCCATGCGCCAAGCCTGACGAAACCGCCTGGTTCTGCTGAGGAGCCTGCGCTTGGGCCGCTTGCGCCTGCGCCTGTTGCGCGGCTTGGGCTTGAGCCTGTTGCTCGGCCTGAGCTTTTTGCGCAGCTTGGACCGCCTGCTCCTGAGCTTGTTTCTTGGCTTCCTCGCGTTGGGCGATGTTCTTCTCACGGGCATCAAGCTGGGATTGGCGTTCGTCCTGCTCCTGCTGCCATTTATCCTGCTCAGCCTTCTGCTGGTCAAGCTGGTTCTTCAGATCCTGGAGGCCGTCGATTTGCTTGTTGAGTTCGCTGACCTGCTTCTTTAGCTTGTCATTCTCCTGCCGTTGTTCGGTCAGCTGCGACTGCAGGTCACGGTATTGGGTGCTTGAAGTGGGGTCCGAAATACCTACGCCGATGCACAGCGCGACGAATGCGACGATGATGAGCGTGATCCTACGCTTCCATTTTCCGGGTTGTTTGCCATGCGACGCATGAGTGCCATCGGAAGGGTTCACCGGCGGCTCGCCCGCTCCCCCATCGGATGGACCGGCGAACGATGACGGTTCCGTAGTGGCGGAAGCATTGGTTTGATGCGTGCCTCGGTATGTTTCGGAGGGTGGCACGACACGCACCTGCTCATCTCCGGGCATCGTAGCGTACGTCGAATCGTCAGAATGCTTCCCGTGGGATTTCTTCGTGGATCCGGACGAGGAGGATTTGGCGTGTTTGTTATCGGAGATCTTATGGCTGTAACTGATGCCGGTTCCCGGAATAGAGGCGCCCACATACGTTCCCCGCTTGCCTACGGTGACATGCGGTGCGCCGCGTTTACCGAACGATACGCTGCTGATGCCGTTCTTGCCGAGATTGATGCGCACGCCCTTGCCCAAGCTGATGCTCTTGCGAACTCGGACCCCATGGAAACCCCCTTTGGTCACTATTCTCTCACAATCGATTATACGGGGCGGTGAAGGGGTGATTAGGCAAGAACCGCTTAAATTCTGACGGGAAGCAAATCCACGCTTTCACTATAAAAAGAGCTCCCAGGGTTGGGCAAAACCTGAACCGCACCCCGATTGTTGGACTGAAGAAATTCAGATTCGATGATTGGAGGTGCGGTTTCTCCATATGCGCACGGACCGCAGGAAACACTACGACGACGAGTTCAGGCGCGAGGCCTTGGAACTCATCAAGGCCGGGGCGGGAAGCAAATCGCTCGCCCGCAGGCTTGCCACGCCGAAGCAGACCGCGAGAAAAATGGATCCTGCTGTACAGATCCAACGGCGAGGAGGTCGCGTATCTGGAAAGAGTGTGCGCCCTGCGGGCGTCGAGGTCACGAGGCGCGAGCGGAGCACCGTCGTGCAACGGCT
>ULYR01081000.1_pt1 | contig 10925 bp, 10 predicted proteins | sample 1962341 | NCBI WGS metagenome assembly ULYR01 (sample SAMEA4835868, study PRJEB28245) | human gut metagenome | biome: gut microbiome; material: fecal sample | place: Denmark | collected 2008 | reverse complement strand
TCAAATGCGATACCATCCTGCGAAATATCTATTACGTGAACATCTTTTAGTCAAATCCTTATCTAATTGACCAAAGCATTCTGAAACATGCTCTACTAAAGTTGCTTCATAAAATCCACTATTAAATTCAAAATCAAAAAATAAATCATATATTCTTGAATATTCTAATTCCAAGTCAATATCAGCAGAATTAAGTATCTCTAATATATTTTTTCTCAAATCTACACCTCCAATTCACTATTCATAAGTCTTGGTAATAAACGGTCTCGTGCTTCTTCTAATTTTTCATTTTGCCTATATAATTTTATCATTTTACAAAATAATGGTTCAATTATCTTATTGAAATTAATAATTGTATTATCATCAGGAAGAATGATATTATATGCGTTTACAATATCTTTATTTATATGCTGCTGAGCTCCACCTGTTGCTTTTCCTATGATATCCATTATTCTATTAGAAATATACAAATACACATATATTGAATAGAACTGATTTTCATCTATAATTCCAATTACAGATTGATTTGCACATGTTTCAATTTCCGTATAACTAACTTGACCTAATGTAGCCCCTGTAATAGCTAATACTGTTGTATGTCTTGGCATTAGCTTTGTAGAAGATTTCTTTAATCCTAGTTCAGTTATAAATTCGCTTTCTTTAACAATTCTCAAGGAATTAACTTCTCCTGAATTAATCCAAGGAATATTTCCATTCCAATAATTTTCATTTGTCCTCGATGGTGTCCCTCCTAAAACCGTAGTAAATGCATCTCCTATTGTTTTTTTATTCCATCCTTTCGGTATACCATTAATAATATTTGTATCTACATATCCCGGAAAATGCAAATCCACAAACCATTCTTTATATAATCGTTGTGCAACCTCCTCAAGAAGTTTAATTTGTTTTTGATTGTTTTCTATCAGGTCATCATATGGTTTTAATATTGCAACTATTTTTTTCTGAACGTCAATCTCTGGTAGTTCCACCTCCATATTACGTAAAGATGCTAAGCTTATCGTTCTTTGTGCTGCTCCTACTGCTGCTACATCTGCTTTCATATAAAAATCTTTACTCATCATTATGTAATATAAAAATTCAGGAATAACTTTCTCTGTGTTAGGTCTCAAAATAGCTATATGCCTTTGAAAGACAAATGCTCGCTCTTTTTTTATGTATACTGGAATTCCGAAAGAACCAACAACTGAATAAAGAATATCCCCTACTTGTGGACGTTTTTTTTCGTCTAAACTATCATAATATTCTCTTGGAACATACATTGTATCAGAAAAATCAAAATCATTTGTCTTCGTAATGTTTGCAATTGTAACAAAAGGAATTCCTGAGTCCGACTTTGGAGGTGGTTGATGATCTCCATCTGATATAGATTTACAAATTTCATCTAACGTATATTTATTACATATCATAATCCCATCTCCTTCATATTCTTTGAGATAGTATTCATCAAATCATTTGACTCTTCCTGCAATGCTAACAATTCTTTATGAATTTCTGACATTCTTTCTTCAAAATTAACGCCATCATCTTCAACAGGTGCCACACCAACATATGCTCCTGGAGTAAGTGACCACCCCTTTTCTTCTATGCTTATTGAATCTTCATCACCTGTTTTAAATTCATCATTTGTGTACGCAACCTTACATAATCCAAGTATGTCACGATATTCACCTTCACCAAATTTTTCATAAAGCCAATTAGCTTCCTTTGCTATAGCAAGATTTTCTGAAATCTCAGATAACTGTTTATCATACTTTGCTTGTGTCTTTTTCTTATCTTTTTTATCTGCCAACTCCACAGCATTCTTTGCTTCATTACGAAGTATTTTTGTTTTTTCTGATAACTCATGAACCTGGTCTGCAAAAGTATTATCTCTTCCAAGAGCTTCTTTATATTCTCTAAGAAGTGCTTCATACTTATCTTTTTCTCCACGATATAACCATACGATTGCATTTAAATTCTTAAGTTGCCATTCACTCCATTCATTAAGTGTACGATCTACCTTTGTATAATAATTTTTTGCATCTATAAAAAGAACTTTATTCCTAAGTTCTTCTTTTTTTCCCTTATCAAAGAACCATAAAGAACATGGTAAACTCTTTGTATAGAAGAAATTGTTTCCTACACTTATCATTACATCAACATGACCTGTTCTAACAAGCTTTTCTCTTATATCTTTATCACTTCCCTGACTGTCTGTTGCTGATGAAGCCATTACAAATCCAGCTCTGCCATTTTCATTAAGATATGCATAAAAATATGAAATCCAAAGGTAATTAGCATTTCCTATTTCCTTATGTTTATTTTCTTTAGGACAGCCAAAAGGCAGTCTCCCAGCATTTGCGGTTGATTCTGCCTTTACCTTATCCACATTGAATGGCGGATTTGCCATAACGTAATCACAGCATCCTTCAAGATTATGTGCATCATGATAAAAGCTGTTTGCTTCGTCACCTGACTTAATAACTCCTGTAAGTCCATGTACTGCCATATTCATAAGACAAAGTTTGGCATTATATTCTACCTTTTCCTGACCATAAAAAGTCATGCTGCTATTTGCCTGTAATCCTGCATCATTCACAAAATCACCAGTCTGCACGAACATGCCACCAGAACCACACGCAGGATCTAATAGAACACCTGATTTAGGCTCAAGTATATTTACAATCATTTTAACCAATGACTTTGGAGTAAAAAACACGCCATCATCAGATGCAATGTTTTTTGCAAATTTATTAAGAAAATACTCATAAATTCGTCCTATTACATCACCACCAACTTCATCTAGTGCATTATTATTAAATATTCTTAGTAACTCTCCTAATAACTCATCTGAAAATTCTGTATAGCTTTTTGGTAATACACCTGTAAGTTGTTCGCTTTGTTTCTCCACAAGTTCCATAGCATTGTTTACTACTTCACCCAAACTATTCATAGACTGTCCAGAGATATTTTTCAGATTAGCAGAGGCAATATTTTCTGGAAGATTTACCAACCAATCATACTGTGCTTCCAGTGGTAAATACAGTGCACTCTTCGCTGAAAAATCCTTTGCCTCGACTGGCATCTGCCTTCCATTACGCATTGGTCTATCTTTTAATATCTCTGCTTCTACCATTTTAAATCTACTAAATGCGTATCGTAGAAAAAGTAATCCTAACACTGGCATACAATACTGATTAGAGGTAAGCTTTGAGCCAGCTCTCAATAAATCAGCTGATTCCCATAAATCTGATTCTAGTTTTTTTATACTTTTATTGTCCATCACTAATATTCTCCGATTTCTCTGTATTTACAATTTTAACAACATCTCCAATATCACATTGGAGGACATCACATATTCTTTCAATAACAGTTAAAGTTACCGGCTCATTATTTGTCATTTTAGCCATTGTACCTTTACTAATTTTTGCTTTACTGCACAAAGCACTTTTATTCATTTCCTTATCAATTAATATCTTCCACAAATCATTATAAGAAATTGCCATACTACACCTCATTTAAATTCTTTGCTTTCTTATGTAAAGTTCTCCAACTTATTTTTATGTTATCATATATAGTCTATTTTTTCAAACCACATGAATATTTTTCTGTACCATATAACGAAAGCAAAAGAAGCATCTCACTCTTTCCTGTTCCAAATCTTATCTTTTTTCCTTTCATTAGATATAAAAACTTTCTCTACCCTACATAACTGCCAAATCACAATAAGCTATATTAAGATCGACTCTACTAGAATGAATATGACTAATGGAGATACAACTACTATGATATTGAACCAATGACTGATTGTGTTAGAAATACCTTTTTTGATAAACTTAATTATAAATTACAGAGTAAACTATTAGAAAAAATGAAGAAACGCAGTCTGCTTTAATTCACTTTTAACTTTCGACAAACCACTCAAGAACAAGAAAAAACCTTACCGAAATTTTTCTCCAGTTTTGAAAAAAATATCAGTAAGGTCTTATTAATTTATGTTATTATATTTAACACTATTGCATTAAATTACATTGTCAAAACACAACTTTTTTAGATTGTTGTTGCAAAATGTTATTCAATCTCAGCAATACATCTCCACTATTTCCTATACTTCTCATACCACATAAGCCCCATGCTTATAAAAAGTATAACTGACGATACCCATATCGTATGCACACCCCAGCTTACTGAAAGATTGCCGCCAATTCCTGCGCCGAGTGCAAAGAAGAATATTATTCCAAAGTAGTGGAAGGCTTTTACAAGCTGTTCTCTCTTTCTTTCTCTTACATATACTGAAAGCGCATCTGTACCACTTCTCAGATTACCTATGCACATTGTACTTGCATATGCAAAACCGTTGACCTTCCTGAACGCCTGCACCTGCATAGAACACGAAAATGATACCATAACGGTAGCCGCCATATTAAATGACTCTGGCATAAAACCTACAATAGTAAGAATAGCTATCTCTATAAGAAGTACAAGCTGCCTCCAGTGTATCTTTTTTGACATCTTATACTTTGCATTAATCTGCTCAGTCACAAACACGCCAAGTCCAAACGCCAGAAATGGGAAAAGATACTTTATTCCACCAACTATGTTACCTGTCATAAAGTTCTGGCTCATAAGAACAACGTTACCAGTCTGTGCATTTGAGAATACCTTATCCCTTGTAAAGTAGGTATACGCATCCTGAAAACCGCCTGATACCGCAAGTACAGCGCTGTTTATAAATGTTTCTGACATCTGTATCTGTTTTTTAGTTCTCACAACAATTCACCTTTTTCCTATGTGTTTTTATATTCAACTGATTATAATCAATCTGCCATCATATGTGAAGTACCAAAATAATATGGCTGATATATCATAATCATATGTACCTAATTTTTTAAATATCCCTTGTATCAGCCTTAAGGTCTGGGTCTGTTAAGCTTATTCTCTCTTATTTCGTAGAGCCACAAGTCTGCTGAACCTAACCGCGATATATAACCACGACATCCCCATCCATAATAAATGTATCACCAACTGGTATTATATTCTCTTCTCCACGTTTTACAAGGGCAATTATTAAATCCTGCGAAAGATTAATCTCTCTTATCGTCTTGTTGCACCATGGATTATCAGATGTTATAATCACTTCCTCAAGTGAGTCATTATCTGAGCTTTCATAGGCTGGAACACTGAGTATGAGATTATCTCCGCCAAGTATTCTTGTATTGCCCCTTGTTATTATAGACTCCCTGCCTCTTTTTATCATAAGCGCTATAGCCCCGGTTGGCATATGTACTTCACTTATAAGCTTATTTTCCCAGTTATGTCCTTCTGGTATAAACATTCTCATAAGCGTTATCGCTGACTCCTCCTGATAATCGTTGAAGGTCTTTCTTACATCGCTCTTTTCATCTATCATGCCAAGCTTTGATGATACTGCCGGAAGCAGCGTTCCCTGTATGGCAACTGACATAAGCGATATCATAAAGACTATATTAAAAAGGTCCTTAGACATATCAGCGCCGCCAGCCATAACAAATATCGAGAAAACTATGGAAGAAGCACCCCTGAGTCCTGCCCACGACACAAGCAGACACTGCCTTATTGAACATTTAAACGGAAGAAGAATTGCAAATACTGCCACAGGTCTTGCCACAAATGTAAGAAATACCGCAATCGCTATGGATGTAGGTATAATTGATGGAAACATATGCGGATATGATAATAATCCAAGCATAAAGAATATGACTATCTGCGCAAGTGTTGTAACGCCGTCAAAGAAAGGCACAATGTTTCCTTTGTTTCTTATTCGGCTGTTTCCAAGAAGTATGCCCAAAAGATATATACATAAGAAACCATTACCGCCCACATACTGCGATAATCCAAGACCAAGCAGCACAACTGCCAGTATAAATATGGTATCAAGACCATTGGCTATAACATCTGTCTTGGTGAGTACATATATCGCAACAACCGCAAGCACCACGCCTATAAGCGTTCCATATACAAGCTGTGCAAATATGGCATATGGTACAGAAGACAGATTATCACCATTAAGTATTGATATTCCTATAACTGTAAGCATATATGCCACAGGGTCATTACTACCACTCTCAATCTCAAGAAGCGATGCAACACCGTCCTTAAGGTTAAGCTTTTTACGTCTTAATATCGCAAAGACGCTTGCCGCATCTGTTGCCGATATAACTGCACCCACAAGAAAGCTTTCTGCAAATGGAAACTTTAACACATAAAAACAGAATACTGCCGTAAATGCTGCTGTTAAAAGCACACCACAGGTAGACAGTAAGATTGCCTTTGCCGCCACAGGCTTCGCAGTCTTCCACTTTGTATTAAAACCGCCATAAAACATAATAAAGCCAAGCGCTATATTACATATGTACTCGGTCGCCTTAAAATTGTCAAACTCAATCCCTGCTATTCCATCACATCCAAAAAGCATGCCAATGCCTATAAAAAGTATAAGTGCTGGCATGCCGAACTTTCCTGAAAACTTATCTGCTGCAATACATAAAATAAGAACAATAGCTACTAAGATTATCTCAAATGTCATACAATCTCCCTTCCCTTACATCTATGAGCCGCAAAACAAGTCCTGTGCCCACATTATTAGACAATTCTGTAATAAAGGTTAATTATAACATACAATTCGGTCATAATCTATACTTAATATTCAAATATGATACTATAAATGTGTAAATACATAAAATTACACAAAAATAAATCGTTTTTCTATATCTGCTAATTTATAGTATTATATTTATGAATTATTAGCAGCTTCAATATAATCCTTAATAATCTTAATCACACCATCAACCCCAGCCTTTGTTTCATCTATACACAGGTCATAGTACGCTGCATTTCCCCACTCCTGATTAGAAGTGTACTTATGAAACTCCCTTCTTCTGCTGTCTGTTTCATCAACCACAACCTTGGCTTTTCTTTCCGCGATGTTGTGCTTTTCTGCTATATGCTTTATTCTTGCTTCCCTGTCACCGCTTAAGAATACGCTTATCTTATCCTTTCTGTCAGCAAATGCATAATTCGCACATCTTCCTATTATAACGCAGTTCTCATCACCTATAAGTGGATACAGGGCTTTTTTTGCCTCAGAAAGAAGTATATTGCCCTCATCATCACTTATAGTATGCATAAGTGCATTTACAGGAATTTCAGAAAAAAAGTATGGAAACTTCTCATATATGCCTTTTTCCTTTGCCAGCCTTACTATATGCTCTTTATTATAAAAGGAAAGTCCATACTCTTCCGCTAACTTCTGTCCTATCTCATCACCCTGACAGCCGCACTGTCTTGCTATAGTAATAATCATAATCCACACCTTCTATATATTTATAGTCATTTATTTAAACTTTTACTTTATGTCATTCTGCTTAAATGTAATAAACATTTATAAAAAGTTAGCAAATACGCTTGCACCAACAACTGTAAGTATACCAGCTACTGCTATTGAAAGACTGCTCATAGCACCCTCTATCTCACCCATCTCAATAGCCTTTGCAGTTCCGACAGCATGTGATGATGTGCCTATCGCAACACCCTTTGCTATAGGGTCTGTTATTCTGAATATTTTACATATAAATTCTGCAAGAATATTGCCAATAACACCTGTGACTACGATTACTGCCACAGTGATAGTCACATATCCTCCAAGCTCCTCAGATACGCCCATACCTATCGCAGTTGTGATTGACTTAGGAAGCATAGTAACATACTGTTCGTGTGTAAGTCCCATAATAGCAGACAACACAAGCACCGTTAAAAGACTTGTAACAACTCCTGCAGCTATGCCTGATACTATCGCTGCAAAGTTACTCTTTAAAAGCTGTATCTGCTCATATAAAGGAATTGCAAGACACACAGTTGCAGGTGTTAGCAGCCAGCTTAAGTACTTAGCCCCTGCATTGTAGCTTTCATAGTCCACCTTACCAACTATAAGCACAACCATTGTAACTATTATTGATATAAGTAATGGGTTAAACAACCCTATTTTAAACTTCTTTTTAAGAAATACCCCCGCCATATACGCTATAAGGCTTATTGATACTCCTGCAAATGCTGACTCAAGAAAAAAATTATTCATCTTAATGTAATCTCCTTACCTTTCTTATCCATAACTTACTGTAACACATCAGTACTCATCATTCTTTTTAGTACGTTTTACAATAAACTGTGTTACATGTCCGCTGACTATCATTACTGTAAATATTGCAGCAACAGTAATAATGCACACAGGGATAATAATAGGCTTAAGATTAAGCCATGATGACATAAGTCCCACACCTGCCGGTATGAACATTACTGGCATTATCTCTATAAGAAAACTTCCTGCCTCTTTGACAGATGAAAGCTTTATAACTCCTGACAACAGCCCGATAAATAATATCACCATTCCATAGATACTTGCTGGTACCGGAAGTGGCAGCAGCTTATTAAGCAGCTCTCCTATAAGCGATATAACCAGAATGATTAAGAATTGTTTTAAATATTTCATAATAATCCTCTTTTCTTTGCGTATTTTGTGTATACACGCCGCAAAACTGTCGTCCATTATATATCCACCAGCAAATATATATCAAGATATTTTTATGAAAATACATTAAAAATACAATCTTACTCAATTATGACTGACTTGCAATATATTCAGCATATTCCGGTGACATACTTCTTAATCTTTCAACTACCGCCTTCAACTCATCAACTGCATAGTCGGCTTCTTCCTTTGTTATATCCTCGCCTATAGTCATTCTTATTGAACTTTTGGCAATATCCTTAGGCACTCCTGTTGCTAAAAGTACGTGTGACGGGTCAATAGAACCAGAGGCACACGCTGAACCTGCCGATACACATATTCCCTTCTGGTCTAACATTATAAGAAGCGGCTCTGCTGCCACGTATCTGAAGCTGAAATGTATATTGCCCGGAAGTCTTTTTTCTTTATCACCATTAAGTATGGCGTATGGAATTTCAGAGGATATCCTGTCTATCATATAATCACGGATATGTGCCATATGCTCACTATCTTTATCCATAGTCTTACAAGCAAGCTCTGCCGCCTTTGCCATTCCTATTATTCCCGGTACATTAAGTGTTCCGGCTCTCCTGCTTCTCTCCTGTGAACCACCATGTATAAATGAGCCTATCTTTACCTTATTGCTAAGATATAAAAAGCCCGTTCCCTTAGGGCCATGAAACTTGTGTCCGCTTGCGCTTAACATATCTATATTCATATCTGCTACATTTATTGGAATATGCGCAAATGCCTGCACTGCATCTGTATGGAATACTACTCCCTTTGAATGTGCTATTGCCCCAAGCTCCTTTATTGGCTGAACTGAACCTATCTCATTATTAGCAAACATAACGCTTGCAATAATCGTGTTATCCCTGATAGCTGCCCTGAATTCCTCTGTGTCTACAAGTCCATGTTCATCAACATCCAGATAAGTCACCTCATATCCGTGTTTACTAAGCCATTCACATGTATGAAGTATGGCGTGGTGCTCTATCTTTGTTGTTATTATGTGATTGCCTTTATCTTTAAAGGTTTCTGCTGCCGCCTTGAGTGCCCAGTTATCAGACTCACTTCCACCAGCCGTAAAATATATTTCATTTGGCTTGTCTGCACTAAGCATATCAGCTATCACAGCTCTTGCATCCTCAACTGCATTTTTTGTCTTCTGTGCAAAGTTATATATACTTGAAGGATTAGCATATTCCTCTGTAAAGTAAGGCAGCATACTCTCTACAACCTCCGGCTTTACAGAAGTTGTTGCCGCATTATCCATATATATTAATCTGTTCATATAAATCCTCATTTCTGCTCACTTTTAGATAATAACTCCGCCTCCAAGGACATATTCACCATCATATAACACAAGCGCCTGTCCCGGTGTTACGGCACGCTGTGACTCATCAAATGTACATTCAAGTGTATCATCATCTATCATCCTGACAGTACATTCTGCCCCACCGTGGCTGTATCTTATCTTTCCTGTTGCACGCATAGAACCCTCAAGCTTTTCTATTGACATAAAGTTTACATTCTTTGCATATAATGTCTTAGAAAATACATCACTGTTCTCACCTATCACAACCTCATTAGTTTCCGGTCTTATCGCAACAACGAAAACAGGATGTCCCATGGCAAGACCTAAGCCCTTTCTCTGACCTACTGTATAGTGGATGATACCGTTGTGTCTTCCTATCACATTACCATTCACATCAACAAAGTTGCCGGGAACTGACTTATACTGCGTAGTCTTCTCTATATAACCTGCATAATCATTGTCAGGCACAAAGCATATTTCCATACTGTCAGGCTTATGTGCAACCATAAGATTATTATCTTCAGCTATCTTTCTTACCTGCTCCTTTGTGTAATCACCTATAGGCATAATAGTATGTTCAAGCTGATGCTGCGTAAGATTGTACAGTGCATATGTCTGGTCTTTCTTAGCTGTAACAGAATTACGGATAGCATAACGTCCATTTTCAAGCTGGCATATTCTTGCATAATGTCCTGTTGCTATATAGTCAGCACCTATCTCAAGGCTTCTTCTTAAAAGCGACTCCCACTTTACATATCTGTTGCATGCTATACATGGATTAGGAGTTCTTCCTAACTTATATTCTTCCACAAAATAATCTATTACATTCTCCTTGAACTCATTCTTAAAGTTCATCACATAATAAGATATTCCAAGCTGTCCTGCAACACGTCTTGCATCATCGACTGCTGATATTCCACAGCATCCATTTTCTGTTGTTTCCACTGAGTCATCCTGCCATATCTGCATAGTGACACCGATGACATCATATCCCTGTTCCTTTAAAAGAAATGCTGCGACTGACGAGTCAACGCCGCCTGACATTCCTACTACTACTTTTTTCTT
>ULYR01022811.1_pt1 | contig 10963 bp, 13 predicted proteins | sample 1962341 | NCBI WGS metagenome assembly ULYR01 (sample SAMEA4835868, study PRJEB28245) | human gut metagenome | biome: gut microbiome; material: fecal sample | place: Denmark | collected 2008 | reverse complement strand
TACCTTTGCACCGTGTTTAGTACACAATGAATGTTTAACAATTAAATAGCATAGCAATGGAACAGACAAAAAACATTGAACGGTTCAGACTTGAAATGATAGTTAAAGCCGTTGAAGACGTAACAACCGACTTCGATATTATGGACGCTTTAAGCGACTATTTGGATTTGCTGCGTGACTTTTCGGGTTGTATTGACAACATACAAAACGACTGCAACGGTTGCTTAGTAAAAGAAGACAAACAGCCCGAAGACGTGTTGCAAGACTTGAAAGATATGTATAACACAAACCGCCTTACAGATTTGGTTTGGAAAACTTCACACGTTGAAAAGGTGTGCAAGGCACTGGAAACAGTTGCCCGTCAAGTAAAGTATTTGAAAGATAGTATCAACAAATAACACGTGTTAATTATGGAAATTGAAAAAGTAATCGAGAGTTACCGCAAATCGCTGGAACTCATCAAAGACGGTATCGGCAATGTCGAAACCGAAAGTGAACATGGCAAAGGCTTCATTTCAGAGGCTCAAAAGGTGCTGGGTACGCTCATCGAAAACCTGCCAAACGTGCAAAAGATGTACGAAGACTTGCATGAAGAATTTGAGGTTGAAAAGGACTGCAAGAACGACGCTTATTTCTTCATTCTTGAAAGTGGCAATTTCTACAAGTACAAGCAATGGCACTTCAACGAAAAGAAAGGCGACTTGCAAAGCACACTTGAAAAGTTTTGGGCTAACAACATGAACGCCCCAAAGAAAAAGGGTAAAAAGTAGGTTCAAAGATTGTTTCATGGTTCGGGGTACTGCTTTAATTAGTAGTACCCCGTTTTTTGTTACCATATTTTGCCCCTGCTGGCTTTTATGTTCGTTTGTGGGTAACATATCCACCTGAACAAAATAAACGCAACACGGGGCAAATTTGCCGTAAATAACGCTATTCAATGTAAACGCCCTGTTCCAGTAGTTCGTATATTGAACGCTGCTCGCTGGTCAGTATATTTACGTTTGCAATGCTTCCCACGTGTTCGGCTCTTATAAACCCTTTGAACGTGCCTATATAGTCCGTTACGTTGTCTTTGTTCCTGCTGCCTTTGTCCTTACTGGTGTACCACTTCAATTTAATGTAAGGTTCAAGCCCGTACAATAATTGTTCGTTCCAACTGTCAGCCCCCACAAGGTTTACAGTGTCGTTTTGCGGTGCTGTGTAAATTATATCGGTGCTGGGTGCAACTTCTTCCACCATGAAGACAATGCCGTTATAACTCAAACGTGCAATGCCCTCACCCGTTACCGTGTTAATAACGTATTCCAGTCGTACCGATTTACCCACGTATTCCACGGGTATAGATACAAAGCCCTTGAACGGCAAAAACAACTGTATTTCGCCTTGATAGTCGGTGTTATCGTTGTTGTGCGCTGGTATCTCCACGCTGCCGAAATCAAGCGTTACACGGTCTTTGCTGGGGGCTAAACATTCGATACCTGTTTCATAGTTACCGCATTTTATTTGGTCGGTGCTGCTGGTCGGTATCTCGGTATGTATTCGCTTTATGCGGTTCACATACTGCCCCAAGTCTATAAGGTAATAACTTGTTTCCCCTGCTGTTGTTTCTGTTCTGAAAAAACGCTTTTTCGCAAAGTCTGCAAGGTTATCCAGTGTTACCCTATACACGTTAATACTGCCGTAATTCGTGCCTATAACGGTAACGGGTACGGTGTCCCCCGAAATGCTTATACTTTCGTAATCGCCTATTTCGGTGGCTGGGTCGCTGGTGTCTATGTAAACCGTTGCCGTGGTCTTCTCATCGGATAACTCAAAGTTTTTACTTTTGTAGTAGCCGTATTCGTTTCTCCATGACAAAACGGGGGCTTCTTCAAACTCGGTATTCTCGTTTGCTTTCAGTTCCACGGATAACGCCCCGTTTGGCTTCACAAATTCGGGTATAGGGTTCACGCTGGAACAACCCGTTAAACTGGTTTCCACCAAATGCACCCCACCGAAAAAACCGTTTATCGTTATCGGCTGGGTTCTGTCTGCGTCCGTTATCGTAACCCGTGCCGTGCTGTCGTAGTCGTTCACGGTAATTTGTAGGTCTGCCGTTGCCTGTTCCCCTGCCGTGTTGGTGTACTGTACCCCCGTATCATAGAAACGCCCACGGGGGTAACGTCTGCTTTGTACGGTAATATCAATTTTCACGGTGTCGAAAGATACCGTTAATGTGGTGCCGGCTATGTTGTTTATAACGGTCGGTTCGGGTACGTCCTCGCTTATTGTGTTACCTGTAAGCGTTATTTGGCTTTGCTCCATTTCGTCCGTTAAAGTAGCGGTTTTCTTGTCGCTGCTCAACGTGAGGGGGCTTTCCCTGTAATCTCCGTAACCGTCCGTATATTGTGCCTTAATTTCGCCCGTGAACTTATAGCCAGTATCAGCCGTTACCGTCAAAGTAACATCGTACCCGTTTCGTACCGCTGTAAACTGGCTGTTCGGTATGTTATTAACTACATTTTCCATGTTTATTTATCGCCTTTTATAGTTACCATTATTATGCTGCCTTCTTCACTGAATAGCCCTGTATTTGGAAACTCCAACTTTTCAAAGTTCGGCAAAGTGGAATAAACCAAAGAACGGGTGTTAATGTGGGTGTCTGCGTTGTCCCTCTCTGTGATAGTCCCACGGGCTTGCATTATTTCCCGTTCGTAGGTCTTCAACACGTCCACACGCAAAGACAATATAAAAGCGTCCCCCTCTTGTATTTGTGCGTTATCAATGAAATAATAACGGTTCAGTGTCGGGATATAACAGTAATTGAACGCTGGAATACCTTTGTAACGGATACGCAAAACGGGGTTTTCCATGTCGAAATTTGAACGCAAAACGCCCTGTATGTCCGTGGACTGCCCCAACGTCTTATTAACGGTGTTAGGGTGTCCCAAGTAGTTATAAAAGTGTATTGTTATCATATCATCAGTATTAAAAAGAACGGGCTGGCAATGTTACCACCGCCAACCCGTCCACCGTTTAATGAATGTTTACAAAGTTATGCTACAAAGAACACAACAAAGTTTTCGTTAGTGTCGTTGAAATAGCCTGCGTCAAACTTGAAATAGTTGTTGAAGAACTCGGCTTTTGCGTTGTACGTGGTTGTTACACGTCTGTCAAGGTTGCAAACGCCCAAAGCGTCACGGTCGAACATCACGCCAAGAACGCCCGAAACGTTCACCGCTTCACCGCTGGCACTCTTTACGTTGATAGTCGAAACGCTGGCAAAGTCGTAGTTCTTACCGCTTGCCTGCCAACTCGGTACTGTTTCAGCGTTTGGCAAAAGTACCTGGTCTTTGTTGTAGGTGTCTGAATAAAGGTAGGCTTGCGCTGCCTTTGCGAAATCAGACAAAAGAACGGTGTGCAACATATCCATGGGGGTGAAACGCTCCTTTGCTCCAACGTTGAACAACGTGGAAACGGTCTGCATACGGTCGGCATACAGTCCCATTTGGTAAGACGCATAACGGATAAATTCGGGGTCTGTGATAGCCTTTGCAGCCGTGAGCGTTGTACCCTTATTCTCGTTATAGAGTTTCAAAAGGTTCACACAACGCACAGTGCTGGCACTTGCATAGTTCACACTTGCACCGCCAAACGCTTTCTTGTCGGCTTTCAGTGTTTCGGCTACCATGTTGTTAATTGTACGCATAATAAGTGCGTCCGCTTTGATAGTCATAGACTTTTCAACGGCTGAATAAATCATGCTTAAAAAGCCGTTCAACTGCTCGGCACTGCTGAAACTCTCCTTTACCTGTCTTTCGGTAATTGATACGGGTACTTCAAAAGTTACCTTGCTGTTGAAGAACTTTGCCGTAACGGTCGGTTTGTGGAACGTGTCCTGCGCATAGGTCTGCCCGTCCTGCAAATCCCAAGTGTCGTTTTCGGTGGCTGCTGGAATGTCTGCCGAAATCTTTTCCAGTACGCTACCAAACTCCCATGCGTCCATTAAAACGCTCGGTACTTTGCCCGCATAAGGTCGGTTTACGAAAATAACCTTGCCAATGTGGTTTACCAAACTTTTAACGTAGTTGTCCACTGCGTTTGCATTGAATACCTGTGTACCCAAGTCCACAACGCCCGTTAAATCTTCCTGCACAATGTCGGTTTTGCCCAACACTTCGCCCGATACGCTGTTAATAAGCGTGTAAATCTGCTTTACTTCCATGTCGTAAAATTTTTATTGTTAAACAAATTATTCGTATATATCAAGTGTTATTTCGCTTACAAGTGCAAAGATAATTTTTTCCTGCCACTTGTTGCGCCTCAACTCCATTTCTTTAACCACGTTTTCCGATACGTTGCCCGTGGTTCCCTGCTGCTCGGTCGTACTGGTAACGGTTTCGGTGCGTGTCTTGTTCTGCTCGCTGGTGTCCCGTTCCCCGTCCGTGAACATATCATCGTTAAACGCCTTTTCTGCGTTTGTGGTGTTGTCCGTTCCCTGCTCGCTGGTGTCCCTGTTCTCGGTCTTCGTTACCTTTGCCGTGGTCGGTGTTACTGCGTTGTACTCGGTTGTCATCGCTTCCGCCTGTTTCAGCCAGTCGCCAATACGCATTGAAATGATACCACGCAAAACGGGTGCTGCCGTTGCTGCTGTCAGTCCCTCGGACAAAGTACGGTTGCCGTACTTGAACGCTGCCACTGCGTCCAGTTCTTCGGGGGGTGTACGGGCAAAAATTGTTTGGTACTCGTCCCCGAAATCGGGGTAAAAGTAAGTAGCGAAAAGCCCGTTACCCTCTGTAAACAGTTCTTTGTACTTCATTTCTTGCCCCCTCTCTTTTTACGCTGTTCCTCGGTGTCCTCGTCCTGTTCCTGCTGGTCGGTGTCCTCGGTTTCGCTTTGTTCCTGTTGTTCCTGTTCGTTCCCGTCCTCGGTCTGCTCGGTCTGTTCGGGTTCTTCCGTCTGTTCGGTGTCTTCCGTCCGTTCCTGCTGTTCCTGTTGTTCGGTCGGTTCTGTCTGTTCCTGCTGTTCCTCGGTCGCTGCTGGCTGGTCGGTGTCGGTGGCTTCGTTGGTAGGGTCGTTTTCCCGTTCTTCTTCCGTTACCACTTCCACGCCTGTAACCAAACTTTCGTAATTCTCGTGTTCCAGATACCAAGAACTACCAAAACGCACGGTTATTTCAGTACCGAACATTTCATTTACCTGTTTCAGTGCCTTTTGTCTTTCATGTAGCATATTATCCACATACGGCAAAAGTACGTCCACATTCATAGCAACCTCGCCCGTGTTCAGTCGTTCACGCTTCATGTTGTAGTTGGCATTTAGTCCCAACTCGTTCAACATATTCGCCTTGTAATACTGCACAAGTTCCACAAGTTGCGTAATGTACTGCGTGTTACTGGTGGCTGCTGTCTGCATATTAACGCCCTTGAAAAAGGCGTTTTCCCCGATAACGGAAAAGTCCCCGTCCAATATCTTTTTTAAGAACTCATCGGCACTTTGCTTTGTCTTGTCATCGCTGGCACTTATCAGCATAGTAATACGGGTTAAAATGCTGGCTGTGTTCAGTGATATAATACCGTCCGTGTATAACACGGCAAATTTGCCAATGATAGGCAAAAGGCTGTTGCCGTTGGTGTCGTTCTTTATAAACACACCGTCCACCCCGATTTTATAGGACTTGTTCAGTTTTAACGCTGGGTTCGCTACCGTGTAAATTGTCGGTCTGTTGTACGGGTCGGGTTCTCCACCTGCTGCGCCCTGTAAGGCGTACAAGTCCCCGTTTACCTCTGCAAAAAAGGCGTTGCCCTCTGTCTGCAAAAGTCTTTCCAGTTCCTCGGCTGGCACGGTGTCGGGCAAACCCTCATAGACAAACATCGCCTGCGTTTTCGCCAACGTGTTTTCAATGAAAGCCATTACCGCCGTGTCCTTGTTTTTAACGTAGGACTGGAAACGCTGGTATATGTTTTCTTTTCGTTTCATACGCACGTATATATAAATTTTCTGCAAAGATACAAATTTATTTTGTTAAAAGTGTACCGTTTGCAGAAAAATTTTTGTTTTAACCTTATTTTAGTGATATAATGTTGGTTTTTGCACTCGTTATAAGGTAATTTCGGACAATTTCGCCTACTTCGTTGTCTTGATAGAAAACCTTATCAGTTGCGAAATATCGGGCTACCTGCTGTTCTATGTAACTGGCATTGCTTATCAGTTTGCGTTTGTAGTTCGGTTTGCCGTTCATTTCCAGTGAGTAAATAAGGCTGTTTTCGGTGTCCTTAATCGGGGTTGTTTTCATGTGTATGTACGTGAAATTCTCGTTACCCACCTGTATAATGTTGCCCTGTAAAATAGTGTCGTTGAACTGTATGTAATACACAAACAAAACATCTTTCGGGGCATACTTCACGGGCAAATGCGGATATACTGCCAGTTCCCATTTACCGCCCGTAATCATCTGCAAATTTTGGTTGTCGAAACAAAAGTATTTGTTACTGGCTTTGTGCTTCACTACCGTACTGCAATACTCAACGGCTACCGTTGCCCCGTGTTCCCCGAAACGGTAAATGTCGATTGTGCCTTGCTCCATTACTGGAACTTGCTTTAACCCCATTTCGGTAAAATACGGGCAATACTTGTTTACAGTGTTACCCAACATGAAAACCTTTACATCGTCCCTTTGTCGTATTATGGTGCTTAAAAGGTTCATAAACAACATAAACTCATCGGGCAAATAATACCGCCTTGTCAGGAACTCATCAAATACCACGGTCGTAACATTCGGGTAACTGCTGCTTTTTTCGTGTTCCTGCTCGGACAAACAAAAGCCGTAACAAAACGGTATGTCGCACGGGGTACGTTTGCCCGTTTCTTCGTTGTAGTACGACAAAAACCATTTGTTCGATACATAGAACACTTCATTAAATTTACCGTCTGTAAGGGTCGAAATAAGCCCGTTTGCGGTGTGGTTTGCAAATAGGCTTTCGGCACGTTTGCCCCTCAAATCCTCACGCCAACGCCTAATATACGCCATTTGCTTGCCCGTGTTAATAAACTGTTCCAGTCCGTAGCGTAACGCTGCGTATGTCTTACCGTTGGAACGCTCGCCAAATATCAGATTATAGTCTGCGTTCTTTGCCAGTATCTCCCCCAAATCGTAAAATTTCGGGGTGTTGCTTTCCTGCTGCTGTTTCTTCTTTGCCATATCCTTTAATCTTTGAATTTGATACCACGTAAATAATTAAGATAGATAACGGACAAACTAAGGCTGTACCCTGTCGGTTCAAGGTGTACCCCCGATTTTTCGTTATAGTCGCACTCATTGCCTAAATAGTCAAATATGCTTCCAGTTATGCCGTAATCTATGTAAGTATGAATGTTTTTGCCTGTTGCTTTCGGGGGCAAATCAAGGTAGTTTGTAAATGCGTCAAATATGCCGTTTTGCCCGTACTTCTCCATAAGGTAGGGAATAGCACATTTTTTGTTTACGCCCGAAACGGTCAAAGATACGGGGTAACTTTTGCCCCCTGTCTTCAATGCGTTTTCCTGCTCTACCATGTAGCGTTTTGCCCCCAGTGTCTTAAAACGGGTGTAACGCCCCTCATAGTCCCAAACGCCTAACAACTTCTTTACGCCTTTTATTGTTTTCGGCTGGCACATCTCAAAGGGTATGCCGTGGAACTTGCACGCCTTGCGTAACTTCTGTTCTGCCTGTTTGTTGTAGGTGTCGAAATACGCTTTGTGCTGGTCGCCCTGCATTAACTTTATACTGTCGGTGTCGCTATATATGTAATCGTCTTTCGCTTCATATATACCCGTGAATAGGTTACGCCTTGCGTATGCCGTTACAAAGATACCCCACGGATAAAACAAAAAACGGTTCTTGCTGGAATTGTATGTATATAGTAAGTTGCTTTGCTGTTCGGGTGTCATGTGTTCGGTGTCCCAGTCCCCGTTATATACGAACTCATCACGTAGGGGGTTTGTTACACACATACCGTAACAACTGTTTAACATTTCCTTACTGTTCAAATACTCTACTTCCATACCGTCCACGCCCTTTAAGGTGGTTTTCTTTTCGTATAGGTGTAATATAGCCTTTACAAACTCGGTCGGCAAATATCCACGCTTGTAACAGTACATCGTACCAACACGCATACTTTCCCAGTGGTAAAAGTTCTTTATTATGTGGAAATCTATGTCGGTTATTGTAAGGGCTATTTGTTTGGCTGCTGCCACACGTCCGTTATTTTCCACCACGTTTTGTTTTATAAAACACTTGCTGGCACTTATCGGGTTATCCTGCGTTTCGCTGGTAAATATGTTGTTAAACTCAATATCGAAGACACAACAGTATTTCGATATAAGAAACTCAAATTGTTTCATGCTCTTTACCTGTATGCAAACGCCCTTACTCATCGGGTACTGTTCGGCTACCATTACATAAGGGTAACTGCTGGTAAAGTCGTAACTATCCACTTCGGGGGTTATCTCATCGGTGTAAATTGCGTTTGCGTGTGTGAAACCGCCTGCAAAGGCACGTTGCAACATTCTGAACTCATCTAAACCCGTTATTTGTAGTTCCTGCATTAAATTAACGTAGTCCCAGTTTGGCACGGTCTTTCCCTCTTCGTTCTTTGTGCGCAAACAGTGCTTTCGGCAATACTTGCGTACAAACCCCGTCTTTGTCAAAGGTAGGTTGCAAATGCGCTTCACTTCTTCGATACGTTCCTGTATGTAACACATCACTACTTTTATATCATTGATACAGTACCCTATTTCTGCGTTTGTAAGGGGTGTTTGTCGGTGTCGCAATAGTGAGTAATCAAGGTCGCCCGTTTTCTTCTCACACTTGTATTTTACCAACTGTTCCCCCAGTTTAGCCAGTGAGTAACCCGATAACAAGTAACTGCAACGGAACTCTATAAAACGGCTGGTAATAGCGTAAATAGGCTTTCGCAAATCAATGCTGAAAACCTTTGCCCAGTCAAACCAATTTCGGATAAACTGGAACTCATACGAAAGGTTATGCACGTAGCATATTAACCGCCTTTTCTCCCCCAGTTGTAGGGTGTCGGCTATCACTTCGCACATTTCCGTAAACTCGTCCCACGTCCTGCCAACTATCACACGCCCGTTAATACCAAACTGCCAAACGTACATTATAACCGCCTTTTCCAGTTTTATTTTACGCTTCTGCATAAGCCTTTGCGCCTGTTCGTAGTCGTATGCCGTCCCGTCCTCATCACGGTAAAAACTGGTTGTTTCAATGTCAAAGGAACACGGCACGTTATAAAAGTGTTCCCCCTTGCTGTTGCCAGTCAAGTTCTTTTCATTAACGGACAACTCTAAAACGGTCGCTATGTCAGTCGGTTTGTATATTCGGGTGTCTGCTTCATTAAACGGTATTTTCTTCATATACTTACATACTGAATTTGTCGAAATCGTCCATTATCTTTTTAACGTCCTTTTCCATAAGTTCCACCACGTTCCAGTGGTCGTCCGCTGCCTGTTCTAACTGGTCGTCCAGTACGTTTGCAAGGCTTTGGGCTTCACTCTCTATCTGGTCGCTCAAACTTCGGGCTTCTGTTTCCAGTTCCCCCGTAAAGTCTTTGTAACGCATTAGGTAGCGTTCTACAAAATTAGTGTCGTCAATGCTTTGCAACTTCTTTTGTAGGTTCTTCGCCATAAGGTCGAACTCATCGGGTTTAAGGTCGTAGGACTGCATTAAATGCCTGTTGTACTGTCTTACACCCGTTGCCGTACTGGTAGGCTGTCGCAAAAACGAAATAGCCTTTGTGTACTCCATTTTTAGGGTGTTCCAGTCGCCACGCATTGAGAATTTCGTGTAACTCTCAACATCGCCCTTTTGCAACGCTGCAACCGCTGGACTTATTAACCCTGCGTTTTCTATGTTCTGAATACGCCTGTTTGCCCGTTGGAATACCTTTGCAATCTCGCTTCGTGCTGCTGGACTGCTTTCCAACTGGTCTAATATCCACTTTTGTAGGGGCTGTTTCGTACTGCGAAAAACGCCCCTTGTAAATGCTATTTTACCGCCTTTCATGTCTTATAATCTCGTTTAATAAACAAAAGGGGGTAAGCGTGTACCCACCCCCTTATAAGTAAGACAATACAGTAAATTACAAGTCCACAAACGAAATACTGTAACACTTCTTTCCGTGGCTCTCATACTCGTAAATAGTGTAACCCACTTTGCCGTTCTTAATCGCTTCAACGGCTTCACTGTCTGCCAGTATTTCACGGGCTGTTTCTGCCATGTGCGAAGGTAGGTTTACTAACTTCTTCGCTTCTGCGTCAACGATAACGGGGCTGTCGCCTAAACCGTTCTTGCTGGCGTGTACGAAAATACCGTTAATCGGGTGTACTACATCGTTGCCCCCGTTGTCCTTACTGTTGAAAATGTCTGCCAACTTGATATACTCAAAGTTGCTGGTGTCGATACCGAAACCGACTTTGTTAAACTTACTTGCAAATGTTGCCATAGTTCTAAACTTTTATTTGTTAAACATTCATTGAATTGTCTTTTTGTTCGGTGGCTGTGAAATCCAAAAGCCACTTTTTGAAACGGTTAATCTTCATAACCGCTTTGTCGTTCTTGCAAACCTCATTCGTAGTAATAAGGTGGTTCAGTGCTGCCAGTACCTCAAAACTGTACTCGTCAAACGGGTTGCGTACTTCGTTGTTATTCTCTGCCATACTTTTATAAATTAAATGTTAATCAATGTTTGTTACTGCGTTCAGCGTGTGAATTATTTGTCCCCGTGTTCGGGTCGAAATGCACCGTTTCGCAAAACGCCTTTACATACTCGGCTTTGTAGCGTACCAACGTCAAAGTAATTTCACGTTGTGCGTTGTAGTCCTTTGGAACTACCTGTTTGCCGTTCAAGTAATAAACGTGTTCATTGTTCATATACCATATTATTTTGTTAAACATTCATTGTGTACTAAACACGGTGCAAAGGTA
>ULYR01045877.1_pt1 | contig 10971 bp, 5 predicted proteins | sample 1962341 | NCBI WGS metagenome assembly ULYR01 (sample SAMEA4835868, study PRJEB28245) | human gut metagenome | biome: gut microbiome; material: fecal sample | place: Denmark | collected 2008 | reverse complement strand
ATTTTATTATGCATATTGCAAGATATTAAGATGCTTTTTGGGGATAGCATACTTCGTTTCCCTTTCTCTTATAAAGCACCCCGGCTTTCACGTAATATATCGGATTGGCATTATCCACCTCAAAAGTGATCTGCTGCCCCAAATCGTCTATGAGTGTCGTAAGCGGTCCGGTAGCATTCTTCCCAAGCTTTACCGTAATTGGTCGGTAATCATATTCCGACTTGCTATAATTCATTTTTTTCGTACAAAGCAGAAAGATTTCTCCCAAATTTAATCTGCATAATATCGTCAAAGAACGCAATTCTTCGTTTGCCATAAACGCACAATTTCCTACAGATACCAGTTTTTCCGGAAGAGTTACACTTTGCAGCCTGCAGGCATAAAACGCATTGCTGCCTATTTTTCTAAGTGCACTGTCAAAGGCAAAGTTGGTCAATCCATCGGCTTCATAAAAAGCCATCTGTCCTATCACTCGAAGTTTTTTGCCGCCGGTAACTGTCTTGACTGTTGAATACTGAAATGCGTACTCTCCAATAGTTGTTAGCTTTGAAGAAAGCTGAATTGATTTCATATCCGCTGCATAAAATGCATACGGTGCGATCGTCGTCACCTTATCGGATAACTTATAATTGACGACACTTTTGCCCGAAGGATATATGTAAATTGTCTTTTTGTCTTTCGAATACAATACACCTTTTGATGATGAAAAGTTACGATTCTTTTTATTTACAGAAATCTTTTTTAAGGTTGTACTCCAGCCTTCATAAGCTCCATTGACACGAACCGGGCTTGCATACTTAATCTTTTTAAAAGATTTTGGCAACGATATCTGCTTGATGCCCTCCATTGCAAAATATCGATAATCGACCTGCGTAATCCCCTCTCCAAATTTAATCTTCGTAAACACCGGCAATACAGAATCTTCCGAGCACGGCCACTCATAACTGCTCAGTGATTTGTCATAAAACCCGGTAATTTTAGCATATCCCTTTCCAGTTATGGTTAATGTTTTACTCTTTTTATTGTATGTCCATTTCACCCCACTGCATACTTTACCGCTCGGCTGCTTTTTCTTTGTCTTGGCATCTGCTGTCATTGTCATAGTCAACGCTGCCATCAGACAAAGCATGACTACTGCTACCTGTCTCCATTTTTTCATAAAAATCACTCCCTTCTTATGATTGCTCTTTACCATTTAACTTCTTAAAGCTCTCTTTCAGACGATCCCCTCGTTTAGCGTATACCGCCTCGTCTTTGATGTAATATGTCTTATTGCCTTTCTCAACTTCAACTTTCATCTTGCCAAGTCTTATGTGATCTGCAAAATCAGCAAACAAACGATATATTGTTGCATTTAATTCCTTACCCAATACAATTCGAAAATCCGTATAGTTCTCTCGGTCATAGGTTTGAAGATTTGTTTGAAAACCACTGTCTGCAAACACATAATTTAGTTTACAATTGCATCGTACGATGATTGTCGATAAATCTTTGATGTTTCCAAACGCATGATTTCCTACCCGCTTAAGGCCCTTTGGCAATTCTACAGATGAAATCTGAGTGCTGTCAAACGCAGAATCTTCAATAATTTTCAACGACTTTGGAAGCTTTACAGACTTTAACTCCGTTTTCGCAAAAGCCTGCCGACCAATTTCACGCAACTTATTTCCCATAATAACACTCTCTATGGAATTTCCATAAAAGGCACGTCTGCAAATTTTGGTTACCTTGGAAGGTATTGCAAATTTTTTCTCCGTCTTGCCACTTGGATAAATGTACAACTTCTTTTTGTCCTTTGAATACAAGATGCCCTTACTGACAGAGAACTTCTTGTTTTTCTTAGACACTTGAAGTTTCTTTAATGTCGTGCTGTATGGTTCAAAAGAGCCATTGACGGCATCCATTTCATTGGACGCTTTGATCTTCTTAAAGCTCTTTGGCAGTGAAATCGTTTTGATACCCTCAATACAAAAAAAGCCAGATGAAATTGTTGTGATCCCCTCTCCAAACACCAGCTTGTCAAAAATTGCCGGCTGTCCCGCTTCTGAACCAGGCCATTTGTATCTTCCCTCTTTACGAAATTTACGGATATCCACCGTTCCTTTTCCTGTGATTGTCAATACTGTCTCATCAGAGTTCAAAGACCATTTGATGTTTTTGCTCAACTTCCCGGTTGACTTTGCATCTGCCTGCACCGGTAAAGTCAGCATAACTCCTGCAGCGATACATAATGCCAGCGTCATTACATATTTTTTCATCCTCATATTACTCTCTCCTTTCTATGTTGGACAATTGATCGCGCTGTCCGTTTTGCTACAATAGTAATATTACGATGGAGCTTATAATTTTCTCCTTGGTTATATATTACAACATTTATGGCTGTAATATATGTCCGTTTCCTTAAGAAAAAATTAAGATTGCCAGACAGCAATTTCCGATTAAAGAACAAAGAGTCGCTTGCGACTCTTTCGCGCTCGAGCGGTGCTGTTTACAGCTAACTTCTTCTCTGCGAGATGCGCATCCTCGCGGAGCGTTTTTCGCTTTATAGGAAACGACAAGTTTCCTATAAAGCAAAAAAGAACAACCAATACTTGGTTGTTCTTTTTCTAAATTTTCAAAAGGCATATTTACCACTTATTTCTAAGTCGATCTGTTAAAATTTATTTAATGGTAAGTTTGATCACTTTCTTCTTACCACTGCCATCCGTTGCAATTGCAGTAATCTTAACTTTGCCTTTCTTCTTCGCTTTTACAACACCGCTCTGTGTCACTGTTGCAATTTTAGTATTACCAGATACCCAGAATACCGTGGCAGACGCATACTTTTTCTTAGGCGTGATCTTGGCTTTCAGTTTGAGTTTCTTACCAACCTTTAACTTCTTAACGCCAGACAGTTTGATCTTCTTCACCGCTTTTTTCATAACGCGAATGGTAATTTTCTTTTGCAATCCATTCGCTGTACGAATCGTGATCACTGTCGTTCCGGCTTTCTTACCAGCAACAATCTTACCACTACCGCTTACTTTTGCTATTGATGGTTTACTGCTGGTATACGTTAGTTTCTGAGGCTTAGCTCCTGTCGGCAACAAAGTCACCGTAAGCTGCATGCTCTTTCCTGCTGCAAGCTGCAATTTCTGTTTTACCAGAAGATTACTTACCTTTTTCACACTGGCAATAACGCGCATTCCGGTCGCCTGAATTCCCGGCTTCTGCGTTGGTGTGATCGTTGGTTTCTCACTTGGAGCAGCACTTTCAGTCGGATCATCACTAGGTACCGGTGTTATCATCGGTGCATCCGTTGGTGTCGGCGTTTTTATCGGTGCTGCTGTTGGTTCCGGTGCTTTCGTTGGCTCTGCCGTTGGTGTCGCGATTGGTTCTTCACTTGGTTCCACGGTCGGCTCGCTGCTCGGTGTGACGGCAGGTTCGCTGCTCGGTGCCACTGTTGGCTTGCTGCTCGGTGTGACGGTAGGTTCGCTGCTCGGTGCCACTGTTGGCTTGCTGCTCGGTTCTACCGGCGCCTCATCAAAATATTTTGCACAGAAGTATGTATTCTCTTGTACCGTGTATATAATTCCCGGGGCATATCCCTGTACATCACGGTCACTATACCACCGTAAAATTAAATTCTCCTTTGGTTTATTCGGCAAAATAATATCAGAACCTTGTTCCACTGTCACGGTCCAAACTTCATCTACTGTATCAAATGTTACGGTAACTAACTTCGTCGTTGTTCCCCCTGTGGAAATTGTCTCCTTCGAGAACAAATCGTCCGTTCCGAGTGCGCCATCTGTATGATTAATGATCTTAATATCTCCGACCAAGATAACGCTGCTTTCATCTGATTTCACATCAATCGCAGATTTTTCCGTTTTATTCGGACCCGCTTTCACCGTCAGTGTTCCTCCGATCAAAGAGATCTTACTATCTGCATATAATGCGCCACCTGTTCCGTCCCCGATCGCAGTCACTTCTCCATCCGTGATCGTGATCGTGTCTGCAGATAATGCTGTTTTATTACTTTCTTTGGCAGCTACAGCGGTCAGACTTCCGCCCTTTACCGCGATAGCATCTGCCATAATCTGCTCGGTGTTGTTAGTTCCACCGGAAACAATGACATTTGCTGCCTCAATACTTCCGGTAGTATTGCTACATCGAACCATCTCAAGGCTTGTATCATCTTCGCTGGAAATGTTTCCGCAAGTCACTCCACATAACGCTGCAGAAACGCCTTTCTTTAATATAATTTTTACTTTCGCATTATCAGCGACCAATTCAAAAGTATGATCCGTCCCGGATAATGTCAATGCATTGCTAGAAGCATCATAACTTGCTGCATAAGATTTACCGGTTGCATCATCTTTGCTAAACATGCCATCGACATAAGTCGTATCGTCCAGCTTAGACAAGTCGATCTTATACACATCTTCAACTAGTGTACCTCCTGTCAACGTATGGTCAGAGATCATACTAGCCTGATAGTTGTCGGTTTCTGCATAGCGTACTGACACGGTATAACTTGTAGCAGGCTGTAAATCAGTAAAGGTGGTCTGCGTTTGCCATGATGTGCCATCAATTGTGTATTCATAGCTCTTGCCTGCCGGTGCTGCGACGGTTGCCTGCACGGTTAAGGAGGTAGACGTACGTGCCACTATTGTTAATGCTGTCGATGGTGCCTCCTGTATCTCCTTGTCCGGAGCAGTCGTTACTGTCGGTGCTTTCGTCGGTTTTGCCGTTGGTTTTACGGTTACCGTCGGTGCTTTCGTCGGTTCTGCCGTTGGCTTTTCGGTTACCGTCGGTGCTTTCGTCGGTTCTGCCGTTGGTTTTACGGTTACAGTTGGTGCTTTCGTCGGTTTTGCCGTTGGTTTTACGGTTACTGTCGGTGCTTTCGTCGGTTCTGCCGTTGGTTTTACGGTTACAGTTGGTGCTTTCGTCGGTTCTGTCGTCGGCTTTTCCGTTACCGTCGGTGCTTTCGTCGGTCCTACTGACGGTGATACTGCCGGATAGGATGCATTTTCTTTCTCCTCGTGTGCTCGACAGGTATTGATCAGCCACTTACCGGTTGTTGTCAGATCATCTGCTGTCCAATCGCCCCCGGCATTGCTGCAGCTGCTCTTAAAATACGCCGATTTTTCATTACAATTACTATAACTCCAACATGCAAAACTAATATTTAATTCGTCCAACAACGCAATCCACCGATCCGCATTTTCCGCGTCATAACTTCCATTACCATCTGCTGAACATATACCAAATTCGGTAACAAAGATCGGTGTTCCATCCTTGGTTGCCAGACGTACTTTTTTCATTAAATTCTCTTTGTGCGTTGCGGAATAAAAATGGAACGTATACATGATGTTTTCATAACCAAGTGCTTTCATCGGCTTAGCCGCTACCTGATCGACATCCTGTGACCAAGTATTCGTTCCGCATATAATGATCGCATCCGGATCAATGGCACGTATTGTCTTAATGACTTCACTACAATATGTATAAAGATCTTTGCCATTGCCACTATACCAATTTGTGCCTGTCGGCTCATTACAAATCTCATATAACACATTATCATGATCCTTGTACATTGTTGCGTACTTTGTAAAGAATATCTTTGCCTCTTTCAAATACTCATTTGGATTGTAAGCATGCACATGCCAGTCTACCAACGCATACATTCCGAGCTTGGTTGCATAATCGACACCATTTTGAATCAATGTATCAAGCTGCTGTTTGGTACTGTCTCCACCCGTCAAATATCCAACCGATCCACCATCGCGTGGATAACAAACTAATCGAACCATATTGATTCCCCAATCATCACGCAATGTCTGGAACGCATTCTGATTGACATACTGCGGGAACCAATGCATACCATGGGTACTGGCTCCACGAAGCTGTGTCGGCACACCATTCTGATCCACCATGATCGGTGCCGCATAGCCGTCAACCTTCTGTACCGACAGTTTACCGTGTCTGCCGACCGGAGTGTCCGCATATGCAACATCTTTACGTCCGGTTAATTCATAATTCAGTTCATCACCGGTACTTGGACCTGCACAATTTACAGCAATGACATTAGATTCTCCAACGGAAATAGACGGCTGTTTTCCAAAACCAACTTTATTAGAAGAGCTGCTAACCGTTGCTCCCGCTGCAATCTCTGTCGAATAATATGCCACAACGCCTCCCAGCGCCGCATCATACACTGCAGAAAATCCCTCAACATAGCCAACGTCAACCGATCCCGATGTCGGTATTAAAATCTGAATACCTCTAACCGTTTCGCTGCTGTTATTTGTGATAAAAAAACTGTATTCTGCATAATAATCATTTGTTCCACTGCCAACACTTCTCGTGATCGCAATCTGGTCTGTCGAAACATTGCCACCGGCACTTGCTGTGCTGCTTGGCTTACTTGTCGCACTGCTTGGCTTACTTGTCGCACTGCTGCCGCTGTCCGCCATATTGATCACCGCAGAGTCAACAGAATAGGACACGGTACTCCCCTCGGCTGCATTGGCAAAACGCACGCCAAGATTTCCCAGCGTTGTTCCACCTTTCCAATCCATATCCGCAAAGGAATAGGTAAGCGTCAACTGACTGCCGGTAACCAGCTCTGCAGTCGAAGACTGATTCCAATTCCAATCACCCGATGCATCCGGTTGCGCAAAAATAAATGCTTGCGCTTTTGCGCCACTTCCCTGTGTAAAACTTTTGATCGTGATCTTTACCGTCATGGAAGTCACCTTGTTCGAAGAGATTGCACTCTTCGTTTTCAAGGCATCCGGTATGTTAAAAAACATATCGCCAATATAATCATCGCCATACTCATTCTTAGCAATCGTTACACTGGTTGCTCCGCTCTTCACGGTAAGATTCTGTGTCGATGCTGCCTTAGCAATGGTAATCGGCAGATTTGCCATAGATAAGACCATTGCCACGGTCAGCACCCACGCATATACGCGCCGCCATTTCTTTGTCATTCTTTTTTCTCCCTTCTTGAAATAAACATAAGGCATACTCTAAAATTTTATTGCCCTTCTCTCTAGAATATCTGTCGAATCCTTACGTTCACCATTACATTACCCAATCATTATACCCTATCTGCGATTATTCGCCAACACTGATTTATATAACCTTTGACGGCAGAATTTTACTCATTCAGCTGCTGTACAACTTTCATCATTTGATCTCTCAACGTTGCTGCCAGTTCAAAGTTTAACTCTGCTGCGGCCGCATGCATCTGTTTCGTCAACTTCTTACGTAGCTGCTGCAAATCTTTCTTGCTCATAGATTCCAGATCTTTCTCAATATCACCTGAGTTGCCATCGGCTTTCTTCGATATACTGATCAGATCACGTACCGCCTTCTTGATCGTCTGTGGCGTAATACCGTGCTCCTCATTGTACTGCATCTGAATCTTTCGTCTTCGATTCGTCTCATCAATGGCATGACGCATCGAATCTGTCATGACATCACCATACATAATAACCCGTCCTTCTGCATTACGTGCGGCCCTGCCAATCGTCTGAACAAGAGAAATCTCTGAGCGAAGAAATCCTTCCTTATCAGCATCCAGAATAGCAACCAGTGCTATCTCCGGAATGTCCAGTCCCTCTCGCAGCAAATTAATACCGACTAATACATCAAATCCATCCAACCGCATATTGCGAATAATCTCCGAACGTTCCAGCGTATCAATATCTGAATGCAGATAACGCACCCGAATCCCAATTTCCTTCAAATAGTCCGTCAGATCTTCCGCCATACGTTTTGTCAACGTATTTACCATAACCTTATTTCCTGCATCGATCGTCTTTCGGATCTCACCTACCAGATCATCAATCTGCCCCTCCACCGGACGAACAGAAATCTCCGGATCCAACAGTCCGGTAGGCCGTATGATCTGCTCAACACGCGCCAGCTCATGTTCCTGCTCATATACATTCGGTGTCGCCGATACAAATAACATCTGATTGATATGCGACTCGAATTCATCAAAATTAAGCGGACGGTTATCTAATGCAGATGGCAGACGGAATCCATAGTCTACAAGTGTAGTCTTCCTGGATCGATCTCCCGCATACATGCCTCGTATCTGTGGTATCGTAATATGAGACTCATCTACCATGATCAAAAAATCTTCCGGAAAATAGTCCATCAATGTATGTGGCGTTTCTCCCGGCTTTAATCCCGATAAATGCCTCGAATAATTTTCGATACCTGAACAAAAACCGGTTTCCCGGAGCATCTCAATATCAAAATTGGTTCGCTCAGCAATACGCTGCGCCTCCAGTAGTTTATCTTCGCTTTTAAAATATTTCACACGATCTTCCAACTCTGCCTCGATCGTTCGGATCGCACGCTCCATCGCATCTTTATCAACAACATAATGCGATGCCGGAAAAATAACAATGTGTTCTAATTCTGCTTTAATCTCTCCGGTCAGTACATCAATTTGAACAATGCGATCCACTTCATCACCAAAAAATTCAATGCGAACCGCCTGATCCGCTTCTGAAATCGGAAACACCTCCAAAACATCGCCACGCACACGAAATGTTCCACGCTGAAAATCCATATCATTACGGTTATACTGAATCTCTATTAATTTTTGGATCACTTCATCACGGTCTTTGCACATACCCGGACGCAAAGACACCGTCATGTTCTGATAATCAATAGGGCTTCCCAAACCATAAATACAAGATACACTGGCTACAATGATCACGTCCCGCCGCTCCGTCAGTGCTGCTGTTGCAGAATGACGTAATTTGTCAATTTCATCATTGATCGAAGAATCTTTTTCAATATACGTATCGGAAGATGGCACATATGCCTCCGGTTGATAATAATCGTAATAGGATACAAAATACTCCACCGCATTCTCCGGGAAGAATTCCTTGAACTCACCGTAGAGCTGTGCCGCCAATGTCTTATTGTGCGCAATGACCAAAGTCGGTCTGTTCAGCTTCGCAATGACATTTGCCATCGTAAAGGTCTTACCGGAACCCGTCACACCAAGCAAGGTCTGGAACTGGTCGCCCTCTTCAAAACCTTTGACCAAAGCGTCGATCGCCTGGGGCTGATCACCGGTAGGTTTGTATTCGCTGTGTAAAATAAATGGTTTTTGTGTTTCTGACACAAAATCACCTCCTCACTGCTACATTCTGAATTTCGTCCTGTCCGATCAAAACCTTTTTTCCTTCAAAAGCAAAGCCGTAATGACGGATCCTGTCTGCCGGTATTCCCTGTAATAGCAGTTCGGCATCATAGTTCTTCTCTTTGATCTGATCTAAAGCCGTCCGAACCGTATCCTGTAAAGATTTCTCCTCATCCGGTTCATGCACTTTAAACTCGATCACAATGGCATCATCCACCTCTGTCACCGGTGTAAGCATCACATCATATCGTCCATATCCACTCTCCCGGTTGGAACGGATCTGATACCTGTCCCGCAGCTCCACCAAAAGTCCCAAAACAAATCCATGATAGAACCGCTCCGGCTGACCTTTCTCAGAAGGTTTCTTTCCTGTATCAAAGCTGCTGAAGGTTGCAAGTGCAACATCATTCATATAAATATTCATTTCCTTGAGACTGCCCTTTAACAGTGCCTTCACGAAATCATTATAATTTGCATCTTTATTTTTAAACCATCCCCGGAACATTGTCATGAACATGCTCAGTGTCTCAATATTTGTAATATCCAACGTGTACCATGGTTCCAAAGTAATCCCACGGTAGTCTATATTCTGTACTTTCAGATAACCACTGGCAAGCAGAAGACTCCAGATCGCCTCTTCATTGTCATCCAACTGGTTATATACGATCTGCTCGTCAAAATATACAGTGATCGCCTGTCCCCTCAGCAGATCCTCCATCTTCTCCTTCACATCTGCAGATGCCGTCCGGATCAACCGGCTCACAAGCCCATTGGAGCTTGTGGATGCCCAGTATGGATATAATCTATGTTCATCCAGATAATTCGTAATGGACCACGGATTGTAAATGTCTCTGTGTTCTCCAAAAGTAAAACCATCATACCACTGTTTCACTTCATCCTTTTTATCGCTCATTCCATACTCATCCAGTGCAGCAAAAACTTCCTCCTCCGTAAAACCGAAGCAATCTGCGTACAGATTGGAAGTCGTCGTTACGACACGTAAATTATTTAAATCGGAAAAAATACTCTCCTTGGATACTCTGGTAATTCCCGTCATAATTGCTCGCTCCAGATAAGGATTTGTCTTAAAAGACGCATTAAACAGACTTCTCACAAAAGACGTAAATTCATCCCAGTATCCCTGAACATACGCCTCCTGCATCGGAGTATCATATTCATCCAAAAGGATGATAACTTTCTTACCATAATAGCGTTCCATCCAGACAGACAAATTTCTCAAAGAATCCTGTGCCGTAACATCATCCATCTTTACTGTTGTCCGGTAATATAATTCACGCTCATCCTCACCAAAAATATCTTCTTTCATGAGATTCCTGTTTTCCCAGTACAGCCTTGTAATCTCCTGCTTGATCTGGGTTTTTGCATCCTCCAGATTGCCTGCTTTCACAGCAGCAAAACTCAAAAAGATCACAGGATATGTTCCCTGCAGTTTCCGATACGTTTCATCCTGCCATATAGAAAGCCCTTCAAACAGATCCGCCCTGTTCGCATATTTATTAGAAAAGAAGCAGTCCAGCATACTCATATTTAATGTCTTACCAAAACGGCGTGGACGCGTGATCAATGTTACAACATCCCGTTTTCCCCACCATTCTTTTATAAAATTTGTTTTATCCACAAAAAAGCAATCCTGCTCTCTCAGATCAGAAAAACCTTGTATTCCTATACTAATCGCCTTTTTCATATGCTCACCTGCTCCCCTGTCATTATATATTTATTACATTATAACGATATTCCTCTATGGTTACAAGGCAAATCACAAGTCAAAAAAAACGCAAATTTTATTAATTTGT
>ULYR01061362.1_pt1 | contig 11060 bp, 9 predicted proteins | sample 1962341 | NCBI WGS metagenome assembly ULYR01 (sample SAMEA4835868, study PRJEB28245) | human gut metagenome | biome: gut microbiome; material: fecal sample | place: Denmark | collected 2008 | reverse complement strand
AGCTCGCTTTGTTTTGAATTCGTCGAACTCACGTTAAATAAATTGTGTTTTTAGCACAAAATATCATTGTCCTCCAAAGTTAGCATTTATTTATCAATTACAAACCATTAAAACAGCGTAAGTTATATGCAATTAAATATATTGAAAGAGATAAAGCATACGCCTTGTTTTCAAAGAGCCTTTATCGAGTCCTGAAAATTGTCCAAGTCGCAGCTTAAAATGGTCTGTATCACGGACAGTGAAACGTAGTGCCGGTATGAAGTTTATAGATACAGGACAAGACACAGCTTATTATATAATACAGCATAGAACTAACGTTAAATATATGCAATCGTGTTGTAACGTATGGTTTTATTTATTAAATTTGTATTTATTGACAAAGTTGTCATATTGAAACCATAACGCAACATTATATATTTAATGTTGTGAACGGATGGATAAGTCTATACCTTAAATAATATCGGACAATCTAAATAAACTACAGCTTAATTATTTACAGTTATACTATGGATGAAAACAGCCGTACTATAGACGAAAATATATTTATATCACATCTTTATCAAAAAGAGGAAAATGGTGAATGGGTGATACAGACAAACGACGAACATCAGAACGGGGTGGCAAGATTTGCTGCTGAATTTTCTGGTAAATTCGGACTTCCAGCTTGGGGAGATACGCTTGGACACTTGCATGATAAAGGAAAAGAACGAGATGCATTCCAGCAATATATCCGTCTGGAAAACGGCCTGCCGGTTGAAGACAGAAAGAATTTCAGGGATCATAACCATGCTTTTGTCGGTGGGTTGCTGGCTAATAAGCTTTTAGGTAAAGATGTCGTGAATCTTCTTTCAAATCAGATAATCTCCCACCATACAGGGCTGCACGATTATCCGGAGTTGGAATGTATCCTGGAAGAACGGCAGATACCTGAAGAAATAAGTGTGGAAGGATTAAACATAGACAAGTCTTTGTTGTTCAAAGAATTCAGTGAATCGTCTTTTGCAAAGTACAGAGTGGAGCTTAAACATTTTCATCACCTTTCCCGTATGTTGTTCTCTTGTCTTGTTGATGCAGACAGACTTGACACAGAACGGTTCATGAATGAGGAAGCGTGGTCGAAGCGTGGATGCACTACAAAGATAGCAGAGTTGTTGCCAAGGCTGGAATCATATCTGTATGAATTGCAGACTAAAGCTGCCGATACGGATGTGAACCGAATCCGCAGACAGGTACAGGAAAGATGCTACAGCGCATCTTTTGGTGAGAAAGGATTTTATAGCCTTACAGTTCCGACAGGTGGAGGAAAAACATTGTCTTCATTATTGTGGGCGATGAGGCATGCTGTCCACAATTCAATGGAACGTATCATCATCGCAATACCATATACCAGCATAATCGTGCAGACGGCGGGCCTTCTGAAAAAGATTTTCGGCGAGGATAATGTATTGGAGCATCATAGCAACTTTAATCCTGATGATGTCAGGGATGAGGCTGTACGCGAAAAGATAATGCTTGCTACAGAAAATTGGGATTACCCGATTATAGTTACTACAAACGTACAACTATTTGAGTCGATGTTCAGTAACAAACCGTCAGCTTGCAGAAAGTTGCATAACATAGTAGATTCTGTCATCATATTGGATGAGGTACAAACCTTACCGACAGATTTTTTGCAGCCGATAGTCGACGCTTTGAAGGCTTATCGGGAAATGTTTGGAGTGTCTGTATTGTTTACCACTGCGAGTCAACCTGTGCTTAGTGGTTTGATTGAGGGTTCGAATCCTCTGGTCGGTTTTAAAGGAATAGACAATATAACAGAAATCATTCCTGCTGACTATAAATTGCATGACAGGCTTCGCCGTGTGAGCATAAGAATAGATGATAAAGGCAGAACATATGAAGAGATGGCTGCGATGTTGGCAGAATATAACAAGGTGTTGTGTGTCGTGAATACCCGAAAGGATGCTAAAGAATTGTATGACCGTTTGCCGGATGAGGGCGTAAAACTTCATCTTTCGAGAATGATGTGTCCGGCACATATCCGGGAAACAATATCAGAGATAAAAAATATATTGAACGATGATTCTCAATCTGTTGTCAGAGTGGTGGCAACCCAGCTTGTTGAGGCGGGCGTAGACATCGATTTTCCTGTGGTGTTCCGTCAGGAGGCCGGGCTTGACTCAGTATTGCAGGCTGCCGGAAGATGTAACCGTGAAGGTCGTAATGCTGTCGGTCTTACTGTGGTTTTCAGCCTTTCTGGTGAAAATCGTATTCCGTTCGGAGCGATAAAGGATGCGAACAATGCACGGCTTAATTTGCCGGCAGACAGTGACTGGTTCTCTCCGGACGTAATGAAAATGTATTTCAGATATTTGTATTCAAACAAAAGTACGTTTGATAAAAAAGGTATTAAAGATTATCTTTATAAATATGGAGAATTGTGCTTTGAAAAAGCAGCCGAAGCATTTAAACTTATAGAGGATGATGGGGTAAGTGTTATTGTTAATTGGAAGAATAGTATAGACCTTGTTGGACAATTGAAAGAATCGGGATGTACTTATGCTTTAATGAAGCAGCTTGCGCAATTCACCGTAAGTGTTAAGCGCCAGGATTTTAATAAACTGTGCCAATATGGAATGGTTGATGAGATACTTGAAGGAATATATGTGTTGCCAGACAGCGCACAATATAATCGTTACACTGGCCTTAGTCTTGGCAATCATTGGATGGATGAGATTTTGACAATATAGGAATGGAATTATTGATATAGCGTGAGATGTTGTCATTCATGAAATTTAAGATAATAAGATACAAATGAAAAGATAAATGTATAATATGGAATATACTGATAAAGAATATTGTTTGGAAGTGTGGGGCGATTGGGCTTGCTTCACACGGCCCGAATTGAAGGTTGAGCGTGTGAGTTATGACGTAATAACTCCATCGGCTGCGCGTGCCATCTTTGAAGCAATACTGTTCAAACGTTATGCCATGCGGTGGCAAGTGACTAAGATTGAAGTGATTAATCCTATAAGGTGGACTTCTGTCAGAAGAAATGAAGTCGGTGCGTTGGCAGGTAGGTCATCAATATATATAGAAGACAAGCGTCAACAGAAAAACTCTTTGCTTTTAAAGGATGTACGTTATCGGATTTATGCAAAGCTGGTCTTTATTCCTGTTAAGGACCGCCCGAAGGAAGCTTTTGTCAAGCATGAGCCGACAAACGATGAAAATCCGATGAAATATTATCAGATGTTTGAACGTAGGGCATCACAAGGCCAGTGTTTTACTCAGCCGTATCTTGGGTGTCGTGAATTTGCTGCCAACTGGAGATATGTTGACAGTAACGACAGTCTTGTGCCGCCTATGCAGGAAGACAGGGATTTTGGAATCATGCTTTATGACATGGATTTTGACGATAATCCCAAGAATCCTGAAGCAATGTTTTATCGCGCGGTGATGAGACATGGCGTTATTGTCGTACCCGAAAAAGATAGCGAGGAGGTGTTAAGATGATACTGAAAGCATTGTATGACTATTATAATAGGTGTGGAAACCTGCCTGCACCGGGCATGGAATTGAAAGAAATTGGTTTTATAATTGTAATAAGCAATGAAGGCAAGTTTATACGTTTTGAGGACAGACGTATAGACAAAAAGTCTGCGCAGCAGTTTCTTGTGAAGAAGAGTGTCGGCAGATCGAGCGCTCCGGTGGCTAACTGTCTTTATGATAACAGTCAATATGTGTTTGGTTACTCCAATAAAGGAGATGCACAAGGCATGCGTAAATATTTTGATGTATTTAAAGCCAAAATAAAAGATATATACGAGAAGCATCCTGACAACAAAGATATGAAGGCGGTCTACGCTTTTTATCAGCAAGACCACTCAGAGATAATTAAGGTCATGATGCAGGATAGACTTTGGAATGATGTTATTAAAAATCTCAATAAGAAATATTCAATATTTTCTTTCCGCATCGAAGGAGATATGGATATAGTTGCCTCTAAAAAGGAATTGATGGATTTAGAGATGAATGAAAATGTAGCAGGACAGACATATTGTCTTGTGACAGGAAAGAAGGCAAATCCGGTAGAGGTGACAACTGCGACAATGATACCGGGTAGCCAGGCAACTGCAAAACTTGTCGCATTTCAAGTAAATTCCGGATATGATTCTTATGGAAAATCAAAAGGATTAAACGCGCCTATTTCAGAGGAAGCGGAGTTTGCGTACACCACGGCGCTCAATGCGATGTTGTCTAAGGATTCTCGCAATAAATTTATGATAGGAACACGCACTTTCCTTTTCTGGGCTTCGTCTGATAGTGACGCCTCAAAGAAGACAGAGGAGAGCTTATTCTCTTTGTTAGGAAAGTCCGAGGCTAATGAAGATGATCCTAACAGACGGATTGAATTGGTGCACGATACTTTCATGTCTGTTTATAATGGCAAGCTGCATGCAAATAAGGATGATAAATTCTTCATCTTAGGTCTGGCTCCCAATTCTGCAAGAATTGCAGCTGTATATTGGAGTGAGCAACTCTTGCGAGAGTTTGCAGGCTTGATAAGCAGACATTTTGACGATATGGAGATAATAGATACACGGAAGGATAAGAAACCGTATGTGGGATTACATTCAATGCTTGGCAGTGTGACACTCGGCGGAAAATCAAGTGACGCTACTCCCAATCTGCCCGATGCTGTTGTTAAAAGCATTTTTCAGGGATTGCCATATCCCATATCTTTATTCCAAGCATGCATTCGACGCATACGTGCAGAGCAGTCTGTCACAATTGTACGTGCGGCCATAATAAAAGCATATCTGAACAGAAAAAGTAATAACAACGATAAAAAAATAAGTATTATGTTGGACAAAGAAAATCAAAATCAAGGGTATCTTTGCGGAAGGCTTTTCGCCGTTCTTGATAAGATACAAGAGGATGCCAATGGTATTCATTCTATTAGAGAACGTTATATGAATTCTGCTTCTGCCACACCGGCAATGGTATTTTCTACTATTCTTAACCTTTCTTCTCATCACATGGAAAAGTTGAATAATGGTAAGCAGGTTTATTATGAGAAATTGAAGCAGGAAATAGTTTCTAAACTTGATGCAGATGGTTTCCCCGCTCATCTTTCCCTACAGGACCAAGGGCGTTTCTTTGTGGGCTATTATCATCAGCGTCAGGATTTTTTTACAAGTAAAGAAGATAAAGAAACAGAGGATTAATAACAATTTAAAAATATAAGATTATGAAAGAACTTAAAAATAGAATTGATTTTGTTTACATGTTTGACGTACAGGACGGTAATCCTAATGGTGATCCTGATGCAGGTAATCTTCCGCGTGTAGATGCGGAAACCGGTATGGGACTTGTTACTGACGTATGTTTGAAACGTAAAGTACGCAACTATGTTCAAGTGGCAAAAAACCAGGAAGACGGTTATGATATCTTTATTAAAGAGAAAGCTGTCTTGAACACTTTGATAGATAAGGCACATGATGATGCAGAGGTGAAAAACGCCAAAGATAAGACGGAGGCGGCGCGACGTTTCATGTGTAAGAACTATTTTGATATAAGGACATTCGGAGCCGTTATGTCAACGGGAAAGAACGCCGGGCAGGTGCGTGGTCCTATACAGCTTACGTTTGCCCGTTCGGTCGATCCGGTTGCGACTGCAGAGCACTCAATAACACGTATGGCTGTTGCGACAGAGAAGGAAGCTGACAAGCAGGAAGGAGGTAACCGTACTATGGGACGTAAGGCAACCGTTCCTTATGGACTTTATGTATGTCATGGATTTGTCTCTGCGAATTTGGCGCAGCAGACCGGATTCTCGGAAGACGACCTTGCACTGTTTTGGGAGGCACTGAAGAATATGTTCGACACGGACCGTTCTGCCGCACGTGGATTGATGAGCGCACAGAAGCTGATTGTTTTCAAGCATGACAGTATGCTGGGCAATGCGCCTGCAAACAAACTGTTTGATTTGGTAACGGTCACGAAAACATGTGACGGGACTCCACGCTCATTTAAGGATTATTCTGTAACGATAGATAAGGATAATGTCCCGTCGGGAGTAACGGTCGAAGAGCTTATATAATAATGTACGACGATGACGATATGCTCATGTTGTCGGGGATTCAGCATTTTAGGTTCTGTCCCCGACAATGGGCATTGATACATATCGAGCAGCAATGGGATGACAACCGTCTGACCATCGAGGGGCAAATCATGCACAGACATGTGGATGATCCGTTTTACAGACAGAAATGCGGTGATTTTATAACATTGCGTGCGGTGAACATAGCTTCGTGCGAACTGGGACTCTATGGTATTGCGGATGCAATAGAGCTGATTCCTGCGTCTACTTCAGAAAATACTATCTGCCATCCCAAATATCCTGGCCGATGGAATCCGGTGGTTGTTGAATATAAGCATGGCAAGCCCAAACGGAATGAGATAGATGAAGTGCAGTTGGCTGCGCAGGTGATGTGTCTTGAAGAAATGTATGATATCCATATAGAATATGGAGTGTTCTTTTATGGTGAGATTCGTCATCGTGTCAGTGTGGATATATCGGATTCCTTGCGTAGTATTGTTAAGCAGTGTGCTGAAAGCATGCATGATATCTTTGCCGGAAAGCTCATACCAAAGGCCGTTTATGGTAAGCATTGTGACAAATGTTCTCTTAAAGAAATTTGTATGCCTAACATTGTTAAGAATTGTACATCGGTAAGCAATTATCTTAATAAAAATCTTTATCAATGAGAAAATTGTTGAATACTTTATACGTAACCACTCCGGAGGCGTATCTCAGCAAGGACGGACAGAATGTCGTCGTGTCTGTCAGCCAGAAAGAGATTTTCCGCATACCCTCTATCAATATAGAGGGCATAGTTACGTTTGGGTATATGGGTGCAAGTCCCGGAGTGATGAAATTGTGTAATGATAATGGTATTTCACTTACCTTCCTTTCCCCCAACGGACGTTTTGTAAGTAGAATACAGGGAGCCACTAAGGGAAATGTGCTGTTGCGCAAGGCACAATATCAGCTGTCTGATGATGAAGATTGGTCGTTGCATGTAGCAAGGTTGATGATAGCCGGTAAGATACAGAATTATCGTAATATCCTGAGGCGCTTCATCCGTGATTATGGAGAACATGAAGACATCAATATGGCTGTGTCTGTTATGGAAAGTGCCAAACGTGATGCATTGTCGGCTAAGGATAAGACAATGTTGATTGGATATGAAGGCTTGGCCTCGAATGCTTATTTTGAAGTGCTGCCTGTATTGATACTGAATCAAAAACAGGATTTCCCGTTTTGTGGACGTAACCGCCGGCCTCCAAAAGATGCGGTGAATGCTATGCTGTCTTTCGCTTATACGTTGATGGCCAATGACTATATTGCTGCGCTTGAAACAGTAGGACTGGATCCTTACGTCGGGTTCCTTCATACCTTACGGCCGGGACGTGCTTCCTTGGCATTGGATATGATGGAAGAGCTGCGCGCTTATCTGGGCGACCGTTTTGTACTGTCGTTGATCAATAAAAGACAAATAACATCTAAGGATTTTCTTTCTCAAGGTGACAATGGAGTTGTTATGACTGACAAGGGCAAGAAGGTGTTTATTTCCGCATGGCAATCAAGGAAGCGCGAGTTGATAACGCATCCTTATCTCAATGAAAAAATCGAGATAGGACTCTTGCCGTATGCTCAGTCTATGTTGATGGCAAGGTTCATAAGACAAGATATTGATGATTATCCGGTTTTCTTAATAAAGTAAAATATTATGTATATTCTTGTTACTTACGATGTAGATACAACAAATAAAGATGGTGCACGACGCTTGCGGAACGTGGCAAAGGCATGTGTTGACTATGGACAAAGAGTGCAGAATTCTGTTTTTGAATGTGAAGTGACAGAAGCGCAATATTGTCTTTTGAAAGAACGAATTAAGAAGATAATTAATGATACTTTAGACAGCATAAGATTTTATAGCCTTAGTAGAAACGAACGTAAACGAGTGGAGGTGTTAGGGGTTGAAACTGCTTATAAGGTTGATGACGCACTTATAATATAATGATTCGCGGATGTGAAGTGATACAAAAAACACCGAACTTTCGCATTTCTTGATAATCAGCAAGTTATACATCTGTCAACAGAAAGGCATTGCAGCGCATTATACGAAAATAAATCAATCGCATATTTCATTGTCTAATACGTTGGCTTACAAGGTATAATTGCATAGACAGTCGCACCCTGTATGGGTGCGTGGATTGAAACTTAGACGGACGGCCAATAGAAATTTTAGAAAAAGGTCGCACCCTGTATGGGTGCGTGGATTGAAACGGACTTCAACACAACATGATTAACAGGATGTGGAGTCGCACCCTGTATGGGTGCGTGGATTGAAACTATTAAGACATGTAATCACATGGTCACGAGAAAGTCGCACCCTGTATGGGTGCGTGGATTGAAACGTTCCATGTCGTACGGATATTATAGAGAATTAATAAGTCGCACCCTGTATGGGTGCGTGGATTGAAACTGTTATCGGTGGTAAATTGTCTGATTGGCTTAAGTCGCACCCTGTATGGGTGCGTGGATTGAAACTTAATCTTCTTGCCGCGTGCATCTTCCTCCACTGAGTCGCACCCTGTATGGGTGCGTGGATTGAAACAAAATTACTTTTGATAAAATAAACGAAGGGGAGGTCGCACCCTGTATGGGTGCGTGGATTGAAACCGATACCGGAATATTAGATTTGACTGAATTTAAGAAGTCGCACCCTGTATGGGTGCGTGGATTGAAACAGGTGTGTACTCTTTTACAAGTATTTACTCTGAAGTCGCACCCTGTATGGGTGCGTGGATTGAAACCTAATTTGCTATTAGCAGCGCGTCCAATCATCTTGTCGCACCCTGTATGGGTGCGTGGATTGAAACACGCTGGGGGGCATACGTATCGAAGTAAGCCTTGGTCGCACCCTGTATGGGTGCGTGGATTGAAACTTACTCAGTATATGGAAGGCGGTGATAAGTTTAGTCGCACCCTGTATGGGTGCGTGGATTGAAACATTAACTCCGTAATATCCTTTGGCTTGACATACGGTCGCACCCTGTATGGGTGCGTGGATTGAAACATACGAGGTACATAATTGCAATGGCAACTCCAGTCGCACCCTGTATGGGTGCGTGGATTGAAACTTTTGGTTCCGGGTAACCGCCCGGTCGGTTTGTCTGTCGCACCCTGTATGGGTGCGTGGATTGAAACTTGTACTGTGCAAAAGTCGGCTCAGTCTGTTGGGTCGCACCCTGTATGGGTGCGTGGATTGAAACTATAGGTCGTCCGACTAAGCGTTATACGCATAAGTCGCACCCTGTATGGGTGCGTGGATTGAAACCAAATTGCTTAGGTTGCAACGTGGTGATGTTATGGTCGCACCCTGTATGGGTGCGTGGATTGAAACATTTTGTTGTTATTTTAATAGTTAATAAAGTCAGTCGCACCCTGTATGGGTGCGTGGATTGAAACAATTCCGGTGTGAGTATGCCGGCCGGATCTTCAGTCGCACCCTGTATGGGTGCGTGGATTGAAACCGCTTTCGCTCTTTGTCAAAGCATCAGATATCTTGTCGCACCCTGTATGGGTGCGTGGATTGAAACATGTGCTGCTATTATACTGTTACCATCGGCAAATGGTCGCACCCTGTATGGGTGCGTGGATTGAAACAAAAAGTTCTGCAAGAACCTTGCTGGGTGCATGTAGTCGCACCCTGTATGGGTGCGTGGATTGAAACCGCATTACGGCTTGAGTAAAGACTATTCGGCAAAGTCGCACCCTGTATGGGTGCGTGGATTGAAACTCTTATAATCCATTGATGTGTATTTATTTTTCAAGTCGCACCCTGTATGGGTGCGTGGATTGAAACTGCCTTCGGCTGTTTCCGACCACCGGGAAAATTCAAGTCGCACCCTGTATGGGTGCGTGGATTGAAACAAGCTTACCAACAAGTATAAGCCTATCAGTAATGTCGCACCCTGTATGGGTGCGTGGATTGAAACTCAATATTAGACTGATTAGTATAACCACGATTATAAGTCGCACCCTGTATGGGTGCGTGGATTGAAACTTTATCCTCAAGATACTGAGATACAGAAGATAAACCGTCGCACCCTGTATGGGTGCGTGGATTGAAACAGTAGGCATAGAGTCAACGATATCAGCAGGCACACGTCGCACCCTGTATGGGTGCGTGGATTGAAACTGCCTCACGGTTCTCACGGGCATACTCTTGTTGCGTCGCACCCTGTATGGGTGCGTGGATTGAAACATTAGAATCAAAAGTTAATTTTTCGAAGTGGTCGAGTCGCACCCTGTATGGGTGCGTGGATTGAAACATTATCCCATTTAGGGAACATAAAGCCTAAAGGCTGTCGCACCCTGTATGGGTGCGTGGATTGAAACCAGGTGGCGCAGCCGGTGATGCAATCGACTGCGAGTCGCACCCTGTATGGGTGCGTGGATTGAAACATCATATACGGCTTCTTTTTCTACATTCAGGATAGTCGCACCCTGTATGGGTGCGTGGATTGAAACTTCCTCTGTTTGGTTTTCTGGAACAATCATGCTGTGTCGCACCCTGTATGGGTGCGTGGATTGAAACATAAAATCAACACTTGTCGGTACCATTTGGCCAGGTCGCACCCTGTATGGGTGCGTGGATTGAAACTTACGCTCTGCCTCTAATTCCTCGTCAGTAGGCTGTCGCACCCTGTATGGGTGCGTGGATTGAAACCTCTATTTACTTTATTCAGATATAATTGATACCTGTCGCACCCTGTATGGGTGCGTGGATTGAAACAAGTCCATGCAGGCGAAGATGCACAGGGAACGAAAGTCGCACCCTGTATGGGTGCGTGGATTGAAACATGGAAAGACTGACGGCATACGTGTCTCCCAAAATGTCGCACCCTGTATGGGTGCGTGGATTGAAACAATAAGACTTGATAACTGAAGTTTCCCACCCCTTCATATCAGCTATTTGAGT
>ULYR01091943.1_pt1 | contig 11104 bp, 9 predicted proteins | sample 1962341 | NCBI WGS metagenome assembly ULYR01 (sample SAMEA4835868, study PRJEB28245) | human gut metagenome | biome: gut microbiome; material: fecal sample | place: Denmark | collected 2008 | reverse complement strand
ATTTAATTTTACCATTGATTACATAAAATAGCAAGCAGAACGGGAGACAGCCAAGGGTGCCTGACATCGAAAAAAAGCCCCATGTGACATACTCCGCGTCACATGGGGCTTCCTTTTATTTTCATACACATTATTATATAGCTTGATGCGAAAGCTGAACCTTCAATCCGTTCCACTTCCCACAAGCTCTACTACATAGCCTGATGGGAAAGTAGAACTTTCCATACAGATATACACTTCACAATATGTAATTACATCGCCTGATGTGAAAGTAGAACTTTCCATCAGCTCTACTTCTTCACCTACGCTGTTACATCGCCTGATGGAAAGTTCTGCTTATAACCTCATCCTGCTGCTCCTTAGTGAGCTTGATAAAGTTTACTGCGTAGCCGGATACTCGGATGGTAAGCTGTGGATATTTCTCAGGATGCTTCTGTGCATCTATAAGAGTCTCCCTGTTAAGTACATTGACATTAAGATGATGTCCACCTTTCTCTGCGTATCCATCCAATAATGAAATAAGATTGTCAACCTGTGCTGTACTTGCTGTCATAGCAATTACCTCCTTCCTTTTGATGTTCACAATATAACACCATAAAGAAGGTAATTATGTCACATTTGCAACATTTTTACAAATTTATTCTTTTTTTACAATTATGTAAAAATAAACACATTAAAGCGCAATACCCAGACCCGGTTCTATTATTTCACCTGAATTATTCATATTCTAATCGTCAAACAACTCCTCAAAGAGTTCCATGTCCTCAATTTTTATCACCCGCTTGTGAATCGATATGATTCCCTCATCCTGCATCTGGGTAAGTGTTCTTGAGAGCGACGGGCGCGCTGCACCGAGATAATCGGCAAGCTCCTCGCGTGTCATATCAAGCTTCACTTCATTTTTTTCATTGATACGGTCATTCATCCACAGACCAAGCTTCTGCTTGAGTGTAGTTCCTGTCACAATGTGGAGCTTTTTCATCATCTGCAGATTGCACCTCGACTGTATATCAAGCAGATTATGTACAAGCTGCTTGTGATGCTCACACACATTAGAACAGAAGCCATATATAAATGAATATGGTATCATCAGAAGCTTTGAATTTTTCACAGCAACCGCGTCACACCAGTAATATTCTTCATCCCCGAAAAAAAATATCTCTCCAAATACATCACCCGGCTCGACTGTCATCAATATATCCCTTCTTCCGGATGGAAGATACTTGGTTATAATAACCTGCCCTTCAAGAAGAAGATATATAAATACAGGCTTATCATCCTGCCCGAATATCATCTCACCGCCATCGACCTGTTTAGTGGATGCCATTGAGCATTTGAGCATTTTTTCGATTTCAGGTTCATTTATCTTTCTGAATAAAATACTTTTCGTATAGTCAAACATATATACCTCATTTAATCAGTACATTATTTTGCAGGCTCGGCAGCAAATCCCGCAAGCTTCATATCCGTATCCAATATAATTGTATAAGTAAGTTCAATATTCTCATACTTTATCTTATAACGCGTCATTGCATAATAGCCATCGGACTGCTTCGCTTCTACACCCTCCTTACTCGTTAACTCAATACGCTCTCCAAGACTGCCTCCGAAGCCGTCCATGCCGTTTTTTAACACCTCATCGGTCATCCGTCCGACCATCTCTGTGTTACACAATGCCCTAAGTCCATCATTATCACCGCTCTCAAAAAGACCTATGATTTCTTCCGACTTAGAATATACCTCCTCAGTGAACAATGTCGAATCGGCAAGGTTCGTTGTCTTTGGAGAACGTATGTAAATATATATAAACGCTCCTACAATGATTACCGCGAGTGTAATTATAAACGCAACAAGAATCTTCTGCATTGTTTTCTTGAATTTATCATCCATTTTATTCTGATTAGTCATGTAACAATCCTCTCAAATATTCTATTATTGTCTGTGCAGCTGCATGATGTGACGGAGTTCCCGGATGATTGTTGGCACCTGCCCATCCACTTTCTAAATCCGGCAGCCTAAGATACGAAACCTTATCATCCGTATTATCTTTCTTATATCTGTCAACCGTCTCAACAATATAGTTTTCTATTTCTCTTCCCAACATTCCATACATCCATATTATACAAGCATTGGGATTATTCTTACGCAGCAAGGCAATGAATTGGTACACTGCATTTTCAAATCTATCGACAGAATCCTGCTCACAGCTTCCGTCCGGATTCTTTTCCTGCTTATATATCCTGCCTGTTTTCTCATCAACCCATGCATCCGTACGAAATGCGCTCGCATCATTGGTTCCAAGATTCACCATGACCACATCCGGCTGCCATGTATCGAAGGCATTCCTGTCCAATGCCCCCGCATCAATCTGTGCCCTTCCACCTAAAAGTCCGCAGACCTGCTCGTAGTACCTTGGCAGAGCCGTATTCGGATTATTGTCCCAACCGGAGTATACACCCCATCCACTCTGCGACATTATCCTGAAATCAGCATTAAAGCTGTCCGCCACTTCAAGAGCATAATGTCCTTTCGTGGAAAACACTGCCGAATTCCATTCAGTCACACCTGCAGCTCCTGCCAGCCCTTCACCGGATGTGATGCTGTCACCGATAAATTCCATCTTCAACCATTTCTTCTCTATCGGCATGAGCTTCCCATCCGTATGGACTGCATTCACAAAGAGCAGCCCTGCCCTATCACCTGCCATCGGCTGGACTTCCTTCAGTACACGAACCCTTCTTCTGTTGTCCGGATTCATATTCCTATACACCGTAAGTGTACTTCTCCCCTTAGGGAGTGATGTTCTTATCATAGTAAAGCCATCAACCTCTACCCTTATCCACTGTTCATATATCTCATAATCAGTTATAAAATCTATCGACAGCCCGCTTCCATCAACCATAAATTCTATTCCACTGCCTGTCCAGAAAAAAGCCGGTTCCTGCCGGCTGGCAGTACGGCCTAAAATATGTATGTCACTGTCCACACCCGGAATATATGTGTTCATATACCAAACCCCTTTCGTGCATAATTATTTATAGATAATTGTTTGTATTTTAACAAATTTTCTCTCTCAATACAATAGTTATTCGTTCCCAACCGTCTAATACATGAAATAAATATCAAAACTTCTATGCACTATTATAAAAATTCTATAAACCATGCCTTGATTTCGACTTTTAAACTTGCTAATTATAACATTATCATTATAATATTTATAGTATGAGTCGAGAGCAGAATCTTTCCTGCCGCACATGACATACAAATAATATAAAATAATTGCACTGCCATCAAGCGGCATGTTCAATTGTAAAAAATATGAAAGGATCTCAGACAATGAATAACAACAAAGAATTTCTTGCAACAGAGCCGATAGGAAAGCTTCTTATCAGGCTAGCCGTTCCTACAGTTGCCGCACAGATGATAAACATGCTATATAATATTGTAGACCGCATATACATAGGTCATATCCCCGGAAACGGTTCTCTGGCACTCACAGGCGTAGGTATCTGCATGCCTCTTATTATGATAATATCCGCTTTTGCGGCGCTTGTCGGAAACGGAGGTGCTCCGCGCGCTTCTATTCTCATGGGCAAGGGTGATAAGGCTAAGGCTGAAAAGATTCTTGGAAACTGCTTTACAACCCAGCTTATCATATCAGTAATCCTCACTGTGGTAATGTACTTTTTCAACCGCCCTATGCTTCTCGCATTCGGCGCAAGCACAAACACTATCGACTATGCCGTAAGCTACATGAACATATATGCCATCGGCACGCTGTTCGTACAGTTAACTCTCGGCATGAACACCTTCATAACCGCACAGGGCTTCGCAAAAACCGGAATGTTGTCCGTTCTTATAGGTGCCGTTGTGAATATAGTGCTTGACCCTGTATTCATATTCGCACTCAATATGGGAGCCGCCGGAGCCGCCCTTGCAACCATCATCTCGCAGGCATGCTCCTGTGTATGGGTTCTGTCATTCCTGTTTGGCAAAAAGACAACCCTGCGTATTAAAAAAGAAAATCTCATGCTCAGACCGGACATAATACTTCCTTGTCTTGCACTTGGCCTATCACTTTTTATAATGCAGGCCAGCGAAAGCATCATTTCCGTGTGCTTTAACTCATCACTGTTAAAATACGGCGGTGATGTCGCTGTCGGAGCCATGACAATACTCACCAGTGTAATGCAGTTTGCAATGCTCCCTCTTCAGGGACTTGGACAGGGTGCACAGCCTATCATGAGCTACAACTACGGAGCCAGAAACGCCGCACGCGTTAAAAAGGCTTACTTTCTTCTCCTGAAGGCAAGCCTGTGCTACTCCGTCCTGCTCTGGGGCTTAGTCATGCTGTTACCACAGATATTTGCCGGAATGTTCACACCGGACGCAGAGCTTATAGCCTTCACAAAGACCGCCCTCAGAATATACATGGCTGTAATGTTCATATTCGGAATACAGATTTCCTGCCAGATGGCATTTAACTCACTTGGCAAGGCTGTATCATCAATCATTGTGGCGGTCATGAGAAAATTCGTGCTGCTCATACCACTCATCTACATCATGCCGCACATCTATACCGCTAATAAGGCATACGCTGTGTACATGGCTGAACCGGTCGCCGATATAATTGCCGTGACCTTCACTGCGATACTGTTCTCATTCCAATTCAGGAAGGCACTTAAAGAAATACAGTAAATAATATAGCATAAAAACAAAACAGCAGATATATCATCATGCACACAAAGGTACCTGACATATATCTGCTGTTCTTTAATCACCAGTCACTATCCCAATCCGAATCATTGCTGTCCCAGTCGCCCCAGTCGAAGCTGTCCCATGAATCATCATCGTCATCATCATAGTAGTTATCATCGTTGTCCTTCGACTCAACGTAATTCTGATAATATGAGGTATCGTCAAAATCCCATGCTTCCCCGTCATAATATCCGTCAAGCGATGAATAATAGCTGCCCATATAGTAATCGTCCACATCATCATACGAATAGTCAAAGTCACTGTCTACATACCAGTCATCATACTCATCATCAAAATAATACCAGCAGCTATCAAGATAATAGTATAAATCATCCCACACTGAGCCGTCATCGTATGTATTATGAAAGACATAATAGCCCTGCCCCGGTCTCTTTGTATGCGTATCCCTGTATCCATCCCAGAATGCATACGCACATATAGGTATAGCGATTAAATACGGCAGAAATCTCAGCACGAACGAAGAAAAATGGCTCTTTTTCCTCTTTTGTGAGCTTCCTGCTGAGCCTGAAGCACCACCTGCGGTATCCTCGCCTGCATACTTTCTTTTATTGAACTCCTCCTCCATCTTGTCAAAGAGTATCTGGCATGCCTTCGCCTCATCATTGCCTCTGTACCGCTCCGCGGTGCTTCCGTCGCTCTTATTCTTTGCGACAACCCACTCACCTGTAAATCTGTCCTGATAGATGTAGAACCATCGCGGGTCATGCCCCTTGTCCTCGCCAAGTGCAAATCTTATCGTGTCCAGCGGAATATTATGCCGTTCTACGAAATCCTTGTACTCCTGTAAAGAATTGACCTTCATAGCTTCCCCTTCCCATTCAACGAATGTGCTTTCACAATATATCCGATATTATTATAGCACTACAAGGTAAGTCAGGCAATGTCATTCTATTCTTCCAGGCCAAAGTTTTCCAGTCCTCCGTCGCTGTAATAGTAAAGTGCACCTTCTCTGTCCATATACATATCATATTCATATAAATATATATACCGTTCATACGCCGCCCACACGTCAACCTCCTTAGGGAAGTAGTCTGAAGGTGTTCCCCTTTCAAAATGCATTTCCCGTGACAATATTTTCTCGCCATTATGATAAATACTCATACCATCGTCGCCATAGACGTACACCTCACCATCATATATGAAGCCATACGGAACGATATTATACTTGTAGCTGCTACTCAGAACATACTCTCCATATAAATATTCCACCTCAACATCTTTATCCACAATCTTTTTTATCAGGTAATGTCCCATTTCATTATCAGCCTGCCATATATATCTTGTGGTCACCACACCATTTATTTTCTTTGCTGAAACAAAATTATCCTTGGAAGGATTTTCAATATATTCCAACTCAATCGTATCTCCGTTTTTCAGCTTTCCTTCAACAAGCCGGTATTTTCCGTACAGTGTCTTTGAAAGCTGCATATCTCCATAGCTATGATATGACTTCTTCGCTGCTCCCTCACCGGATATTATACCGTAATTCGATTTTAGAATCCGACTTCCATTCACATCGACAAATCCCCTATCAGGATAATAATAAATCATAAGGTCCGGTATATATATAACTCCATCAAGATAACGGCAGTCCGACCTCACAGATATAAAGAGTTCTCTTTCTTTCTCCTCCAATTCTGTCTCATCAATATCTTCCATCAATATCCATTCACCATTATTATTCCAATATTTGAATGGAGTATTTTTGATATATTCTATTTTAGCAATCTGTTTTCCTTCTTCTATTATCCAAGCTATCCTGCCCTCTTCGCCTGTCTCATAATCATATGTAATATCAAAAGAATCATCAGCAGCTTTTGTCACATAAGCATACCGGGCTATATTTTCATATTTCCCATACAGGCTATTTTCCGCCACAACCAAATCTGTATATTCGTATTGTAAATCATCAATACAATATTCCCTCAAAATACTTTTACCGGACTGCGTATCGTATTTCCATGAAAAAACCGCATACTCTTCTCCATCTTTTTCCAGTGAACACAGTCTGTACATATCATCATAGTTAAATGTTATAACACTGCCATTTTCAAGCACAGCAATAGCCGGAAGGCTGCGGTCAATATATTCATCATCAATTGTTAACCATGTGTAGTCACACTTGACAGTTGAAGAATATAATTCATCCAGATTATTCTGTGCAGTATCACTATCATTTTTCATGACTTCCAGGCTCTTTGGCTTCACATTTTTGTCCAAGGTAATGGTCTCGCCTGCCAAATCCTCTCTATCAGCAGCTGTGATTGTGACTATCGCCCTGCCACTCTGAAAAGATATTTCCAGCTCATACAAAAGACCTTCGGAATTATTATCCTGCTGTACTGCATTAAGTATTCCATTGGCATAATCTCCACTAAATTCCGCTGACAATACATTGTCAATTAGGAGGTGTCCGCTATAAGAACCTTCCTCCACCATATTGATTGTCAAATAGCTCTCATCACTATCGCTGAAGTAATCTCCTGTAATGAAACCGGTTCCATCAGCAGCAACATCCGGCATAGTGACTGAACCGTCTGTCGGCAATGCATCCTTAACCGCTGTCAGCATCTGCTTTACTGAACTGATTCCTTCAGTATTGACACCATTCTTTGCAATAATTTCCGAAATCCATGGGAATATATCATACAGATATGGCGAAACCGTATTCTCCATGTCATCACTGCTTCCAAATTCAAATACGCCTTGAAGTGTGGATGCCGCCAGATATCCATTTTCCATATATGTCTTAACTGTGTCTGCAAAGTCGGTCAACTGTTCGACAGGAAAAGAAACTTCAGTATCAACCTTACCATTGTCTGCAAGATAGGCCGTTATGCTGCCAGCATCAACAGGTTCTTCACTTCCAGAAAAAGAGTTCGGCAACATAGAATCAACTCCAAATACTTTATAGGACATAGTGACAGCATGCGGCATGGTCTCCATACGGTATCTCATCAAATAGACTGCTCCATCGAGCGGAAGCACATAATAGCACTGTTTCTGCTCCAATGTAAGACATTCTGATGGTTCCATATAGAACAAATCATAATCCTCTGTGTCATCGTCATTTACCGTATGCCAGATTTCCTTCTGATCAGCCCACAGACTAAGCTCAACGTATTCGCCTTTATCATCCTTAAGCCGTCTCATATACAAATCGGCATTATTATCCTCCTTAAAGGCGGAATAATGAAATACATCAAAGACACTGATTCCCTCATATATCAACTCATACTCTGCCGTCAGAACCGGTTCAGATTCTGCTGGTGATTCCAATTCTTCAGTAGATGCATCAGCTACAGTTGTCACCTCATCAGAAGCTATCTCCACAGAGTTCTCCTCTACGGATGTGGTTTCTGTAGATTCTTCTACTATTGACTCTCTTTGTGATTCTCCCACGGTATCCAACGACTTTCCTGCCGTCCGCTTTCCGATTCTCCAGGACAACATCACTATGCAGATAACTATCAGTCCAACTGCTGCCATCAATACCTTTTTATTTTTCTGAAAGAAATTATTAGAATTCATATCATTTTCCCTCCTGGTATAATAAATTCTGAAGAACCGTACAGAATCTTTTAACCCAATCTATGCAGTCCATTGAATACACATTATGTATCAACAATTTTATGCCAATGCGTTATAAACGGTATTAGCCTTATCTAGTCGTTGATCGCTCCAAGCAGTAACCTCAAACTCTCCACAGAAAACTCTTGCAGCATTTTCTACATCATCCTTATCCTTTATCTTATTCCATGCAGATTTGCATGATGTCTCTAATTCGCTTCTCAGATTCTTAATCCCATGTTCTTTATTTTATCTCCTATCTGCTTAGTATTGTATAATTATCAGTGCACTTAATAATAACAAATTAAACATACCACAGTATTTTATTTTCAAACACTCCCCCTTTTCAGGTTAATTTTCTTCACCCGAAAAGGGGAATGTTTTTTTTATATGCAATAATGCTAAAATGCATATGAAATATAAGGAAGGAATTTCTGAACATGCATAACACAAATAAAATTGTTAAAAAAATAATTATAGCTTTTATATTTATCACATCGTTTTTATCACACAATAATATAATAGCAGATACAAATAGCTTTTTTAATAAGTGTAATCATATCGTCACTATACATGACGAAGCTCCCTCTAATTCAACGCAATCCTCACATACTAAATAAGCACATCCACATTATATTAATTTCTTTTCAAATATATAAGCTACATCCTTATCATCATATATATGACATAAAGTAGCACATTCCATCAAAATATTATTGTATTCCTCTTTATCTTTTTTCTTTAAATTATCATTCCAAAGATTATTATACTTGTGCCACCATACCTTTTGTGGTCTGTAAAGTTGTAGCTGAAGCTTTGCAGACATATCTGCGATTTCGTTAGACATGGTATATTTTCCACAATCTCCAAGCATACTTGAATATTGAATTGCCAACATGCGAAATATAACCTCAGCTCCATATAAGCCATCATATTCTTTATTATTTACAAAATATTCATATAATAATTTAAAATAACAGTCTGTTTTTTCATAATCACCCTTAATTTCATAGCAACCACCTATAGATATTAGACAAAATACTTCCGCTTGTGTAAAATATATTCTTTTTTTCACACTTTCATTTTTCATAGGTCCATGACTTCGATTATTTACAAATCTATAAATACACTCCATAGGTACTGTTAGTTCTAATAGCTTAATTAATTTATCCAACGCTTCATCATTAGAAATTCTTCCGAGCGACCTCATAATCATTATCTCTGCTCTTCCAAGAATCTGTTGATTGTATTCGTAGTCGGGAATGGAACTTTTTAATTCATTTAGAATGGCAAGAGCCTTTGTTAACTTATCACATCCAATTAAATTCCACATTTCCTCCTCTTTTTCCAAATCTGCTATATTACAGGTTATAAGTGACGAATATTGATATGCACGCGGAAGATTAAGCCTGCTATATATACTCTTCATGTTATTATATTGTAAGTTACTTCTATGCTGTTCCGTCTTTTCAATCGTTTTCTCAGCGCAAATACCATCACTTAACTCTTTGCGGCTATAACCAAGCAAATAACGTCTGGCTCTGACTATATCATTTATGCAATATGCTGTTCCTTCGCGATATATATATACATCATTATTCATAAACTCCGGTATTCCACGTTTCTTATATTCATTAGACAATATATCACGCCATAACTTAATTTTTTGCTTATTGTGAATCATATTACTAATAAAATCATCCCGATTTTTCCCTTTTATCAATGCCCAAATCCTATCTGAGATATTAATCTGGATATCAAATAGTTCTATTATATAATATGATTTTTTATCTTCTCTAAGCAATTCAACTGCATTCCGGCATAAATTCCACATTCTGCACAATTCCGTTATATCTGTCACACTTTCATTCAAACGGCAATAATACACAACAAGTTTAGAATAAAGTTTTGTCTTAGCCTTATTGTCATAATAATTTTTATCCATATAATCAACTATTGCCATTACATTATCAATGGTTTTATTTTTTCCTTCCGAATGCCACAATGCTTCAATGCATAAGTTCAGTTCATTTACCGACAGCTTATACTCGTAGAGTTTTCCAATATCAAATTCATTATTTGCAAAGATGTCCGATGTCATGGCAGCCGCCATTTTATAATCGTCACCCTCTGCTGCTGTGCTCATTGCCTTAGCAGTCAGATAAAATTGCATTCTTAATCTGTCGGAAATTTCAAATGTATTTTCATAATCAATTTTTTTATATATAACATCATCCAAATTATGTTTTATATACTTTTTCTTATATTCTTCAAGCAATAACTGTTCATCCGGCTTTCCCAGTGAATCTATAAGACTGTTTCTAAGCTGCCATTCCTCATATTCTTCAAAGGTAAGCATGTTATCGAACCATTCCGGTGCAAGCCCCAATCTGCCAATCAGTGCACTCCTAAGCAAATACCCCGGCAGCATGTCCCCAGCTTCAATCCCATAAAGAACCTTTATGGAACATAAGCCCTTTACAAGTGCATCTACTTTTATTTTCTTGCTCTTTCTAATATTATGTATAAGCCTTCCAAAATCGTTATCATTATATTCAGCCATTAATGCACATCTCCATTTTTATTATATATCTATATTATAAGTCAATAACAATTTATAAGCAATAACATTTATAATAATTGTCTCCGACAAAAAACAAAACACCCTAAGCATTGCAAATCCCATAATATTCTTAAAATATGGGATAATGCATATCTCTCAAGGTGTTTAAAAAAATACTGTTATTTTATAAAT
>ULYR01086640.1_pt1 | contig 11173 bp, 6 predicted proteins | sample 1962341 | NCBI WGS metagenome assembly ULYR01 (sample SAMEA4835868, study PRJEB28245) | human gut metagenome | biome: gut microbiome; material: fecal sample | place: Denmark | collected 2008 | reverse complement strand
CATGCAAGCCATGCTCCGCCATGCCTCCCTGCGCGAAGCAACCGCAATTCCGCTTCACAAAAATAGCAATTGTTTTAAATATATACAACAAATATGTAAATAAAATAAACATCTACATGAATAATATTCAATAAAAACCGCAATTTTCACATGCGAGGGAGCCATCGGCAAACCTGTCGTCCAAAATGTTCAATATGGGCCTTGCGACATGGCCGGCAGCGACGCTTATTAAAAAAATTATGTCCTATTGGTCGCCATTTAACAAATCAAGGTCGAGGGGGGGGGTATTTTTAAGAAAAATATTATCTACATTTGTATTGTTGTCAGTTCTGATAAAGAAGGGAAATGGTCATTTTTTATCGCTTTGGTCCATGCACGGCTCGGCAGTGCACGGCTCTGCATGCGATATTTTGTATGATATATGTAACACAATGACAGAGAGCAGCACTCGACGTCTTAAATTATTAACTTTAAATTTTTATAATATGAGCAACAGAAAGAATTATGCAGCACCCGAAATGCAGTCATTCGAGGTGAACGCCGAAGCAGGTTTCGCCGTTTCGCAAATAGACGCCCCAGGCTACGAAGACGGAGAAAGTTGGTAAAACAGGACTATGAAACCGATGTAAACAGAAATCATTAATTAAATTTAAACGAGATGAAAAAGGGATCAATATTGATAATGGCTGTAGCCATTATGGCAAGTGTCGCATCTTGCAACAAGAGCGACGACACTCAGTTCACGCCCGAGAGCGGAATACCCGTCACCCTCAAATTCACCGCTTCGTCATCGCCTGAAACCCGTATTGCATACGACGGAAAAGAGGGAAAATGGGAGGCAGATGATAAAGTATATGTAGTAGTGACCGATACCAAAGGTACAGAATACACGAGCAAATCATGCACAGTAACCCCTATAGACGACGGAGCAACCGCAACCATTGATGCCGAGTTCACCATCGGTGAAGGAACGGAGATAAAGAAGTTGACGGCATATCACGCCTCTGACAACATGGTCATCTCATATGATGGCGGTAATATAGACTTCTCGCTTCCCGATACACCCGACGGTACCCTCTCATACCTCACAACGTCGGCATATACCTACGATGAAGGCAGCGAGCCCACCGTTGAACAGGGTTCGGACATCGAACTTAGCGCCACCACGCTCAAATTCAAGCACATTCTCGCACGTATCGACATAACGACCGACATTGAGAACGTCAGCAGCATAACGCTCAGTTTCGTAGGCGCAACGGTACCCACTGCCGGCAAACTCAATATCGAGAACGGCACCATCACGCCCGACAACGGCAAAGACAAGCAGCTGATGACTATCAAGGGAGGCAAGAATACCTACCAGATAGGTTTCATCCCTGTAAAGTTCGCCTCTGCAACAACAATGAAAGCAACGGTGATTACCGATACCAAGGCTTACACCAAAGAGGTAGAACTTACCGAGATCGTAGCGGCCACGCTCAACACGCTCGACCTTACCACATCAAAAATGACTGAAGCAACAGTAATAACAGGCGACAACTTCCAGCCCATAGTCGATAAGCCTAATGGCAATTTCGTACTTACGGAAGATCTTATCCTCACAGAGATCCCGCATCTTAAAGGCTTCAGCGGGACACTCGACGGGAACGGCCATTCGATAGACATCAGTGGCGCCCGCATGACCGACAACGAGTACGGCGGAATATTCGCCACCACTGAAGGCGAAGCGGCTGTCACCAATCTCACCGTCGTTGCAGGCGAGCGAAGCGCCGACATAGTGGAGGGTGGCGTTATCGTAGGCCGCGTAAACAGCGGGACCCTCACTCTCGACAACGTACACGCTTCGGGAAATATCGAGGCCGACAGAAGGAACCTCAGTGATAAACACATGTTTGTGGGTGGTTTGGTAGGTTTTGTGCCCAACGGGGCGACTATCCATGCTACCGACTGCTCGTTCACCGGCAATGTAACCACCAACCAAACCTTAGGAGACATACCCAAGAACAGTTATGTGGGTGGTATCGTAGGTGCCGTGGAAACAAGTGGCGAATTCGAGACCGGACAGGAATACAAAGGTGTCACAGAAGACAATGGTTCATATATCGTCAACTGCAGATATAGCGGCACCTTGACCAACACAGCCACATTAGGGGCGTATACTCCGGAAATATATACTGGAGGCATAGCAGGCCGCAGCACCGGTCTTATAAAAGATTGCTCGGTAACCGATGTCACCATAAACGCCGAGACTGGCAATGACGGTTCAGGCCGTCAAGCAAAGCCCATACTCGGTAACGACTGGTACGAATATGTATACAACGACAACAACCTGTATACCAACGTAATCATCAACGGCGGCGAACCCAGGTATGGTACGTACAAAGGTTCTAAAGCAGCCGGAACCGACACCCCCTCATACTCGGACTTGCAATAGCGATCTATTCCGACCGATAAATTCATCTTTTGCGAAGGCAGCGTACTCACGTACGCTGCTTTCCTTTTATAATCACCACCGTCTTACAACAGCACATACCAGCGCCATACTGCAACAGCCGCAAAGTCATACGCCAATGCCACGATAAACACGAAATGCAAGCCGGCGCACCATCGGCAAATCATCCCGCAACGGCGGGACAAACAATGTACGGTGAGCCTTGCACTGCAATACAACAGACATGATATAGGCTATCCCCAATACGGTCACCATACTTACCGGCACAAACCTAAAAGGCCGCAGGAACAGAACCAAAGCGGGCCGCCCATAAGGACGGCCCGCTTGAAATTCGGCATGGAGAGGGATTACTGCTGCTGACGCTTTGCATTCATCTCCTCATAGATCTTGTTGTACTTCTCGTACTTCTCCATCACACCCGCTTCATCACGCAGACGGAAGCAAAGAACCTTCAGAGTCTCGACGGTAGCGAAATCATTAGGATTGAGCTCGTAAGCCTTCTCCAGATAGGGAATCGCCTCCATGTAGATTGCGTTAACACCCTTCTGATCCTCGTTGTATGCCGCCATGCTCTTGTAGTCACGCTTGTTGATCTCGTCATTCAGGGCGTCACCCTTGGCGATGTAGAAGTAACCGAGGAAATAGGTCGACTGTGCGTCGTTGGGGTCGAGCTCCACAACCTTCTTGAACGATGCGATACTCTCGTCATAGTTCTTCATGCTATAGAAGATACGGCCGCGGCCGAACCACATATCCTTGTTCTTGGGATCACGCTCCAGAGCTCCGTCTACCATCTTGATCAGCTCCGTCGGGTCGCCTACCTGACTGTCCGAAGTATAGACATTGATCAGGCCCTCGACGATACGGTCGTTCTTCGGGAACTTGGCAAGACCCTCCATCAGAAGATCCTTCGCACGCTGCAGGTTTGCAAGACGTACCGACGAATCGGTCTGTCCGTAGTAGCAGTGGTACAGATAGTAGTATATGTTACCATCAGGATCGGTGTAGCCTGCCTCCAGAGCCTTCGACAACATCTCGGCACCCTTGACGTACGATGCGTTGTTCGTAGCGCCGTCGATCGTATAGAGATAGCCGGCATAGTAGAGATACGAGGGATCCTTCACACCTGCAAATGCGGGGCTCTCCTGTACCTTGTAGGCCTGAGCATAGGCATACGCGGCATCCACATACTTGGCAGCCTTCATATATACGTTGCCGTTCTGCGAATAGTAGTTCTCCAACTGCTTCAGCAGGTCGCCCAACTTGCTTGCCGACTTGTTGTCCATCTCGTAAGCCTTGTTGTACGAGTCCAAAGCCACGGCTGCCAGATCCTCATCCTTGACCGTCTGGGTCAACACCCATGTAGCGATCTTGCCGTCGGCCATATAGATCTTCAGCCACGGATATACAAGTTCGGTATAGGTACCGTCCCCGAGCTGAACACCCTCGTTCGTAGCGTCAGCCTTGCCGAGCACCAACTCCAGATCCGCCTGAGGCATATCCACGAAGATATCCTTCGTCGGAGCCGAAGCTGCCGTATAATAGGCCTTGCCGCGGTTGATCCATGTGGCAGCCTTGCTGCCCTTCTTTGCATCGGCAACATCGGCATCGGCCTTAGCCAGCTTAGCCAAAGTCGCATCCTTGTTGACCTTCTGCGCGTTTGCCATCGGTGCCGCCATAACCATTACAGCCATCACCGCGAAAATTAATTTTTTCATAATTAATTTTGGTTAAATGAAAAACTTATATTTTATTGTTTGTTTCGTTTCACACTCCTCCGGCTACGCCTTGTCATCCGATGTCGGCTCCGCCGTACCTGTGTCCGCACTATTCGCCCCGTCCGCAGACATCTCGCCCGACACGGCTCCTTCCGCCGCCGCATCATCATCTACGTCATCGCTCGCAGGGACTGCCGTAACCGACGCTATCGCGTCACCCTCGCGCAGGTTGATTATACGCACACCCTGCGTGGCGCGGCCCGCAACGCGTATCTGCGACACCTCCGTGCGGATCGTTATACCCGAACGGTTGATGATCATGATATCGTTATCGTCCGTAACGGCCTGTATAGAGATCAGCTTGCCGGTCTTCTCCGTGATATTGATCGTCTTGACACCCTTGCCGCCGCGGTTGGTGGTACGGTACTCCTCCAGATCGGTACGCTTGCCGTAGCCGTTCTCCGAGAGCACCAACACATCCTGCTTGCAGTCGGGCTCGATGCATATCATACCGATAACCTCGTCGTCATCATCTATCGTGATACCGCGCACGCCGGCTCCGACACGGCCTATCGGACGGACCGTATCCTCGTTGAAGCGTATGGCCTTGCCGTTGCGTGCCGCTATGAGTATATCGGCCTTGCCGCTGGTGAGCTTTGCCTCGATCAACTCGTCGCCCTCGCGTATGACGATGGCATTCACACCGTTCAGACGCGGACGCGAATAGGCCTCCAGCTTCGTCTTCTTGATGGTGCCGTTCTTGGTACACATCACGATGTAGGTGTTGTTGATATACTCCTCGTCGTTAAGGTTCTTCGTATTGATATATGCGCGAACCTTGTCGTCGGGCTCGATCTGTATGACGTTCTGGATGGCACGTCCCTTCGAGGCACGCGTACCCTCGGGTATCTGGTACACCTTGAGCCAATAGCAGCGACCCTTCTCGGTGAAGAACATCATCGTATTGTGCATCGACGCCACATATATGTGCTCGATGAAGTCCTCGTCGCGCGTAGCGCTGCCCTTGACGCCTACGCCGCCGCGGTTCTGCGTGCGGTATTCGGCCAGAGGCGTACGTTTGATGTAGCCCATGTGCGAGATGGTGATCACCATGTCGTCGTCGGCGTAGAAATCCTCCGGATTGAACTCCTCCGACGAGTAGATGATCTCGGTACGGCGCTCGTCGCCATACTTCTCCTTCATCTCCCGAAGCTCGTCCTTGATGATCTGCATCTGCTTATCGACGCTGCCCAGAACCTCCGTCAGGTAGGCTATCTGGCTCTCGAGATCCTTACGCTCGGCCTCCAGCTTGTCATGCTCCAGACCCGTCAGCGCACGCAGACGCATGTCCACGATGGCCGAAGCCTGAATGTCGCTCAGACCGAAACGCTCCATAAGCGTCGACTTGGCCTCGTCGATATTCTTCGACGAGCGTATGATGTGTACGACCTCGTCGATATTGTCCTGCGCGATAAGCAGACCCTGCACGATATGCAGGCGCTCCTGCGCCTTCTTCAGGTCGAAACGCGTGCGGCGCACAACCACATCGTGGCGGTGCTCCACAAAGTAATGTATCAGATCCTTCAGGTTGAGCAGCATCGGGCGGCCGTTGACCAAAGCGATGTTGTTCACGGCGAAGGACATCTGCAGCTGCGTATTCTTGAACAGCGTATTGAGGACTACATTGGCCGAGGCGTCGTGCTTAAGGAAGATCGTGATACGCATACCCGAACGGTCACTCTCATCGTTGATGTACGATATGCCCTCGATCTTCTTCTCGTTCACCAAGTCGCCGATCTTCTTGATCATCTCGGCCTTGTTGACCATATACGGGATCTCCGTAACGATGATGCACTCACGGCCGCTGGGCGTGTGCTCGATCTCGGTGCGGGCACGCATGATAACGCGGCCGCGGCCCGTCAGAAGAGCCTCTTTGACACCCTCGTAACCGTATATCAACGCTCCCGTAGGGAAGTCGGGACCCTTGACGTAACGCAACAGATCCTCGCACGCGCAATCCGGATTGTCGATATACGCGCAGCAGGCATCCACGACCTCTCCCAGATTGTGCGGTGCCATGTTGGTCGCCATACCCACGGCAATACCGCTCGAACCGTTGACCAGAAGCAACGGAATCTTCGTCGGCAGCACCGTCGGCTCCTTCAACGTATCGTCGAAGTTGGTGGTCCAATCGATCGTCTCCTTGTCTATATCTGCCATCACCTCATCGGTGATCTTCTGCATACGGGCCTCGGTATAACGCATGGCGGCGGCTGAGTCGCCGTCCATAGAACCGAAGTTTCCCTGACCCTCCACCAACGGATAACGCATCGACCAGTCCTGAGCCATACGTACCATGGCCTCATATACCGAACTGTCGCCATGGGGGTGGAACTTACCGAGTACGTCTCCCACGATACGGGCAGACTTACGGGTAGGTTTGTCGGAGTAGAGGTTCAGCTCGGCGCTCATATCGTAGAGGATGCGTCGATGCACCGGTTTGAGTCCGTCCCTCACGTCGGGAAGCGCACGCGATACGATCACCGACATCGAATAATCGATGTAGGCCGACTTCATCTGCTCCTCGATGTTGATAGGGATTATCTTTCCCTCCAGTCCGGCATTCTTTTCTTCTTCAGTTAACATGTTTGAATTAATTTATTTCAAAAACGAACGTCAGAACGCTCTTTTTCAACAAACAAAAATAGTGTTTATTTTGCTAACGAGCAATTTTAAGATGTGATTTTTGCCCTTTCAGACGACATATTATCGCCTCGACGGGCCGTCTGAGGCCTTTTTTCGCCGATCTGACGGCATCAAAATTTTTTCGCGTCAAGGTGTCGGGTAAAACAGCACATTACGGGCCGCAGCAACCGCCCGCGGCGCCTATCTGAAATCGATGGTCTCGTAATCCGAATATCGCTTCGCGTCGTATCGGCGGACCGCTCCGCGCGAAGGGTCCAGAGACTCTACCGCCACCTCGATACGGTCATCGTAGAGTACGTATGTGATGTGCCGCGGACGCCCCGTGGCCGTCTCCACCGTAAGATATATATCCCCTTCGACCGACGCATCGCGCGAGCGCAGATGGAGCGTCGTCTCCGACGCCGTGCGCGACGACACCCCGGCATCGTAGTCCGTGCCCACGAAGTCGAAACAGCGCGTCGGGTTGTCCAGAATATTGCGGCTCGCCCCTTCCACCGAGTCTACATTCACCTCGCGGCGTCCGTTGTCGACTTCATAGCGGGTCTTGCCGTCGCAATAGACCTCCGCCCCGTCGACCTCGATATAGTATGCGTCGCCGTCAACGGTGTAACTGCCCTGCGAGGAATACTCGCCGGCCGTGATGCCGAAACGGGCCGTATAACGTCCCAATGATGATATGTAATCGGCCGTGCGGCGCAGCAGCGTCTGCGCCTCGTCGTCGGCAGCCGCCGCCACAAGCGGCATCATGAGGGCCGCAATGGCCATACTAAGAATACTCTTTCCCATAGCGTCAGAATACACCCAACTCCTGCAATTTTGCCTCCAGCGAGGGCAGATCGTAGAACTTTATTTCACGCGGCTTGGCCCCTATCTGCGGGCCTACGATACCCGCCCGCTCCAGCTGCAGCATGATACGACCCGCACGGTTGAAGCCCACCTCGTAGTTACGCTGTATGGACGATGTAGAGATGGTGCCGTTGGCGACAGCCGCCCGCGCTATCTCCCCGAACAGCACGTCATACTTGACCGGAGCGTCGCTCTCGCCCGTGCTGCCTCCCGTAGCGCCCTCCTCACCCTCCATGCCGCAATCGGGCAGCAGGTAAGCCGAGGGATAACCCGGCTGCTTGGCGATGAAATCGACCAGACGCTCCACCTCGCGCGTCTCGACCAGCGCACACTGTATACGTGTCAGCTCGCCATCCTTCGAGAAGAGCATGTCACCGCGGCCGATGAGCTGGTTGGCGCCGGGCTGGTCGATGATCGTACGCGAGTCGATCATCTGCATCACGCGGAAGGCTATACGCGCGGGGAAGTTGGCCTTGATACCTCCCGTAATGACCTTCACATCGGGACGCTGCGTGGCGATTATGAGGTGTATGCCCACGGCGCGGGCCTTCTGCGCAAGGCGCATCACAGGCACCTCAACGGCCTTTGCCGTCATGATAAGGTCGGCAAACTCATCCACGATGACCACAATATATGGCAGATAACGATGTCCCTTCTGCGGATTGAGACGCCGCGCGACAAACTTCTCGTTATATTCGACTATGTTTCGTGCCGTGGCCATCTTGCACAGCTCCAGACGGCGTCCCATCTCCTCAACCAGAGAGTTCAGTACGCATACCGCCTTCTTCGGATCGGTGACGATGGCCTCGTCGTCCGACTCCATCTTGGCCAGAAAATGGCGTTCGAGCCTGTTATACACCGAGAACTCCACCATCTTGGGATCTATCATGACGAACTTCAGCTGCGCCGGATGCTTGCGGTAGAGCAGCGAGGTGATGATGGCATTCAGACCCACCGATTTACCTTGTCCCGTCGCTCCCGCAACCAGCAGGTGCGGCATCTTCGCAAGATCGAACGTATAGTTCTCGTTCTGGATCGTGCGGCCGATAACCACGGGCAGCTCGGCCTTCGACCGTTGGAACTCCTCCGAGCAGATGGCCGAGTACATCGACACGATCTGCTTGTCACGGTTGGGCACCTCGATACCGATCGTACCACGACCCGGGATAGGGGCTATGATACGTATACCCAGCGATTTGAGGCTCTGTGCGATATCCTTCTCCAGACCCTGAATCTTCGATATCTTCACGCCCTGCGCCTGCACGATCTCATAGAGCGTGACCGTCGGGCCCACCGTGGCGTGTATGTCTACTATCGGAATGCCGAAATATTTGAGCGTCTCCTCGATACGGCACTTGTTGTCATATATCTCTGCATCGCTCACCTTCTGCGGCGACTGGTAATCCTCCAGAAGCGACGCATAGGGCTTGCGGTAATGCTCCAGATCGCGCAGCGGATCATAGAGATTCTGCTCCATATCCTCCTCCCCGACCTGACGCACCGGATTCTCGTGAACCTTAACCACGATACCTCCCTGTTCATCCGCCGTTTCCGCTTCCGAAGGCCGCGCAGCATCTTCCCCGACAGGCTCCGCAGGATGTTCCCCTGCCTCAGCCGTGGCATCTACAACGTGAGAAGTCATATCCGATTTTTCTTCCGCAGCGACATGCTCGCCATCATCGTGCGCGGCCGCATCGGCCGCCGTGCGCGGTATGACAGTGAATCCGTCCTCATCCGTCGAGGGCGCACTCTCGTGCGGCTTTTCGGGCGCCAACAGTGCATCAACATCAATCTTGTTGGGCACAGCGCCTCCGTTGGGGATAACGATGAAGCCATCCTCGTCGGGTTCGGGAAGTCCCATACGCTTCAACTCCGCGCCACCGTCGGAATCCTTATCCGCATTGTTTTCTCGCATCGGCGCATCCTCCTGCACATCCTCCGTATAACGCTCCTCCTCGTCGGGCTCGTCACCCACAAGCTGTGTCGGCGTATATGTCGGTCTCTCGTCCGCATCCGCCCGCGCCACCGGCGACGGCTCCACTCGCGGTTCTACGGATGGCATCGGCTGCGAGTCGCGCCTTATCTCTGTTGCTGCCGGCACAGGTTGCACGGCAGGTGACGGTTCTGCAATCCCGTCCGGCCCCATGTCGTCTATCTGCTCTTCGTCAGCCTCCTCGTCCGAATCGTCCGTATGGTGGTTCTTGATGACGCGCTCCTTGACTACCGAAACCAGACGCTCGCTCTGCGACACCATCTTGTCGCTGGCACGGTTTACCGTACGGATAAAGTTGCGGTTTATGAACACACTCGTAAGGATCCAACCCGCAAGCAGTATCAATACCGTACCGAAAGCGCCCGCCAGAGCCTCGAGGTCGGTAGCGCAGGCCTGCCCCAGCGAGCCGCCTATGTCGTATGCCGCACCGACGTGCGTGCCTATAAAACCCATGGTCAGCGCACCCATCACCAGCACAAGCGCCGCGCTCAGGGCAAAATGGTTAAGGCGCAGACGCTTGCGGCGGAATATTCGCCACCCTACGACCGTGATTACGACCGGGATGATGATACCGAAGACACCGAACGTGCAGTCGACAACCCAATATGCCACCGTAGCGCCCGCACTGCTGCACAGGTTCTCGAAGGGTATCTCCACACCAGACAAGGTCTCGTCATTGCGCAGGGCCGTAAGATCCGACGCCCAATGCACAAAGTGCGACAGGACGGAACATACGGCGAAGATTCCGAACACGAGCATCACGAAGCCCAGCATCCACAACATGTTGTCGTTGGAGGCCGGTGCGGCGTTCTTTGCCGTCGGGGTTTTGTCGTATCTCTTTTTTTCGTTTTTTACGCGTTGCGTCATAACCAACCAAACTCTACCTTGAAACCATCTGCGGCACTAAAATTCTCGGCCGCATCAAATGAGGTTAAATATAATCATTATTTTTCTTGCGCGCAACCGTCGCTCGCGAAAGCCTTGCGGCGCAGCCGCTCGCAATAGTCGTCTCCGGCCATTGACATGAAACGGTACGATGCCTCGTGGCCCCGGGCAGCGCGCAGGTCATATTGGTCGAGAAGACTCTCGACACGTTTCTCCACCGCAGCGCCCGAATCTATGACCTCGATGTCACGGTCGCCGATAACACGTTTGATACCATCCCGAAGGAAGGGATAGTGCGTGCATCCGAGTACGATCACATCGGCTCCCGCCGCCATAATCGGATCCAGAACCTCACGCACACGGCGTTCGGTCTCGGGAGTGCATTCTTCATCCGCCTCGACGGCCTCGACCCAGCCGCGCCCTACAGCCTTGACAACACGTTTGCCGCCACAGTAACGTTCCACCGTCGTGAGGAACTTGCCTCCGGCAAGGCTGCGTTCCGTAGCCACGACGCCCACAACGCCGCTGCGCGTATGCAGGCATGCGGGTTTCACCGCAGGCTCCAGACCTACG
>ULYR01043876.1_pt1 | contig 11240 bp, 9 predicted proteins | sample 1962341 | NCBI WGS metagenome assembly ULYR01 (sample SAMEA4835868, study PRJEB28245) | human gut metagenome | biome: gut microbiome; material: fecal sample | place: Denmark | collected 2008 | reverse complement strand
TTTGCGCGGTGCAGATGATTATATAATCAAACAGATAAGCGTGTAATATTAATACATAAAACACGGCAGTCTTGACAAATGAAAATATGTTGATATAATAAAGCAATAAATAACGAAAACATTGCAGTGGATTTTTCCGGATATTATCATCTTTTCGCCACACGACAGAGTCTTTCTGCCGTGTGATTTTTTGTTGTTACAGTTTATTGTTTGAAAGGTTATGGTGAATTATGAGAGACGAAAGCTTTATGAAAGAAAAACCGGTGCTCGGGCTTGTTTTGTCAATGTCGCTTCCGATGGTGATTTCAATGCTTGTCAACGCGCTTTATAATATTATCGACAGCTATTTTGTCGCAAAAATCAGCGAGGACGCAATGACCGCGCTTTCGCTTGTTTATCCTGTTCAAAACTTTGTTAATGCCGTTGCAATCGGTTTCGGCGTCGGTATCAATGCCGTTATCGCCGTTCATCTCGGCGCAGGGTATAGGGACAAGGCGGACAAGGCGGCAACTCAGGGCATTCTCCTCAGCGTTGTTCACGGCATTTTGTTCACCGTTGCTTGTATTGCGATTATGCCTTGGTTTATGGCAAGATATACCGACAATGCGCAGATTATCGACCTCGGCGTTCGTTATTCGACAATCGTTTTCGGATTTTCGATTATAATTAATCTTGGACTCGTGTTTGAAAAGGTGTTCCAATCCGTCGGCAATATGAAAGTCACGATGATTGCGCTTATGGCAGGCTGTATAGTCAATATCATTCTCGACCCGTTGCTTATTTTCGGCATCGGTCCGTTTCCAAAAATGAATATTGAGGGTGCGGCGCTTGCAACGGGAATCGGTCAAACCGTCACCCTTGCGATTTATCTTGTTGTTTATTTTACAAGACCCATCAGCGTAAAAATCAGAAAAAAATATTTTAAGCCCGATAAAAGTATGATAGGCAAGCTTTACGCAATCGGTGTTCCGGCAATTCTCAATCTTGCGCTTCCGTCAATTCTTATTTCCTCGCTCAATGCGATTTTGGCGGCGTTTTCGCAAACTTATGTGTTTGTTCTCGGCGTTTATTACAAGCTTCAAACATTTCTTTATCTCACCGCAAACGGACTTGTGCAGGGAATGAGGCCGCTCATCGGCTACAATTACGGCGCAAGGGAATATAAGCGCGTTAAAAAAATATACACCGTTGTGCTTTCGCTCAGCGCGGTGATTATGCTTGTCGGCACAGTTATTTGTCTTGCGATTCCCGACAGGCTCATCGGCTTGTTCACAACGAACGCCGATACAATCGCCTGCGGCGCAACGGCGCTGAGAATCATAAGCGGCGGCTTTGTTGTTTCGGCAGTTTCCGTCACATCGTCGGGTGCGCTCGAGGGGCTTAACAAGGGCGTTCCGTCACTCATCATTTCGCTTATGCGCTATATGATTGTTATTGTTCCGGCGGCATTTTTGTTGAGCCGTGTTTTCGGCGCAACCGGTGTTTGGCACGCCTTTTGGATTGCCGAGCTTATCACCGCTATTTGTGCGTTCTTCATTTATAAGCGTTCGGTCAAAGTTAAAACCGCATAGGTGATTTGTGTTCGGTGTGTTTAATCGGAGGAACGATTATATTTTTATTAAGTAATAAATTAAACGATTGTAGGTGCAATCTCAGTTCGCCCCTACGAGCGCAATGCAGAGAGATTATGAAAAAACGATAATGTTAATCAAAAAACACCTCGGAGAAATCCGAGGTGTTTTAGGTTATGTTTTATTATTTCTCGTTCTTGGCGTTTGCAGCGTCAGCGTCTGCCTTGGCTTTGTCGTAAACAGCCTTTTGCTGAAGGATTGCTTCAGGTGTTACGCTGTTTGTGCCGTTGCCGAGCTTATAAAGCGATGAGGTATCTGTGTTTGTGTCATCAACATACCAGCTATTGCCGATTTTAACAACATAAACCTGAACCTCGCCGACTGTTGTGCCGTTTTCAAGTTTAACTTCAGCGGTGCAAATGCTCACTGCGTTAAACTTGTCTGACGAATCAAGGCTTTTGTAGCCGTTGATATAGTTTGTTTTGTTTTGATGTTTCTTGTCAACATCCTTAAGACCGAATTGGTCCGCTCTCTTTTCGGCATCGTCAACAAGCGGAGCAATTCTCTTTTTGTATTCCTCTGCATAGGTTTTAACCTCTGCGTCGCTGAGTGCCTTTGTGTCCTTAACGGAAACGGTGAGCTTGTAATCTTTGCCGAAAATCTTTTGATAAAGACCCTCTGTTTCGGGTGTGAGGATAGTTTTTTTATCGTCGGCAATTTTCTTTTCGGTGCCCTTCAAAAGGTCACCGTATGTTGCAACATTTGATTCAAAAACACTGAACATAAAATCGGTGTCCATATATTTGTCGCCGTAAACGGTTTCTCTTTCTGTCTTAAGAGCGGCAAAATATTCTGTGAAAACATCGTTGTAATCGTCAAGTCCGTATTTGTCAACAAGCTCTGCGTATTTTTGGAACATATCACTGTAAAGTTTGTTTGACTTTTTGATCTCCTCGGCGTTGCCCTTGCCTACGAAATCGGCTTTCTTAACATCGTCGCCGTCGTTAACATAGGGTGCCATATATGTGTTGATGATGAAATTGCCGTATTTTTGGTTTTTTGATACCAATGAATATTTGTATGCGTTGTATCCGTCGCCCGATTGAACAATGGTGTCGATATATTCGGTTGCAATCTTTTCCGGCTTGAATGCGTTGTATCTTGTGGTAAACGCAAATACAGTCAAGCCAATAAGGATAGCGGCAACAAGCACACCGGCAATAACAGCATACAAACCGGCTTTAAAGCCCTTTTTTTCTTTTGTTTCAGCCATTATTATCCCTCCTTACTCTGCAACGCTCTCGTCATCGGTTGATGAGTCGTCTGTTTCGATTGGGGTTTCCTTTGCTGCCTCTGCAAGTTCAGCCTCTAATGCGGCGCCCTCTGCCTCTGCGCTGCGCTTCTTGGCAAGTGCGGCAGTGATTCTGTCCTTCTTGTCGCCTACCATATCGTAGAAGAGGATAGGAACGAACTGAAGAATTACGAAAATTGCAGGGATGATTGTGTAAATTGCAAGGAACTTGTTAAGTGTTGCGTCAGCTTGTGTAGCATATGCAACGCTCGGGTTTGTTGAGAATTGATAGCTGCTCCACTTGTAAACAAGTACAGGGCCGAGCCATTTTGTGAATGCAGACGCAATCTTTGAGAAAAGACCGTAGCCTGCATATGCAAGACCCTCTTGACGCTTGCCTGTTTTGTATTCCATCTCGTCGATACAGTCTGCAATCATAATGTTTGGTGTAACATTTGTGTTGCCGTGCTGAATACCGCAGAAGAAGTTGAGAATGAGGAACGGAATGATAAGGTTGCTGTTGAAACCGATTCCCTTTGATACAAGGAACAAAATCGAAAGTGCCGACGCACCGTAGATACAGAACAAAATGTAAGTTTTCTTTGTTGAGAACTTTTTAAGTACAAAGTTAACAAGAAGAGTACCTACTGCAGTACCGATACCCATAGGAAGCATGAGTGCAAGTTTGAGTCCCTTTGAGCCGAGAAGATAAACTGCGATGTAAAGTGAAACTGTGCCGTAAACGCCTCTGCCGAAGCCGAAAAGCTTTGTGAGAGAAACCATAAGAAGGTTTTTGTTTGTGAAAACAAGCTTGATTGATTCAAAAAGCGAAACTTTTTCGTTTGTGTAAGGCACACGCTCTTTGTTGTTAACAAAGAAAATCATAACGAAAATTATCATACCGAGTGCGCAGACAGCAGTTGAAATGATAAGGTCGATACCTTGACCCTCGGCGTTCTTGTATTGTTGTTGACCCATGAGTGCTTTCATGATAAGCGGAACAACGATGATTACAACCTGACCGCCCGATTGACCGACACTGCGGAGGAAGGATGAGATTGAAATAGCGGTTGATCTTTCCTTCGGGTTTGGCGAGCAAAGCGCACCAAAGCAGTTTGAAGGCGATTCAACAGCGCACGACACCGCCGTGTACAGCGAATAAATAACGAACATCCAAATTGTAGCTGTTGAGAGCGAGCTTGTGTCGGGAGCGACAAATACAAGCATTGCAACGATTGCAAGCGGAATTGCGCCGAAACCTACCCACGGCTTAACCTTGCCAAGCGGTGTTCTTGTTCTGTCGACAAGCATACCGATGATAAGCTCGCAGATAGCGCCGATAAATCCGGCAACGCCGAATACGCTCGAAACGATTGTGGAAAGCTGATTTGAGTCAAATCCTTTTCCCTTAAATGCGAAGTCAGCGAAGAATGTTGTTGTGTAGTCAGGCATCCATCCGGTGAGGAGTGCAACACCGAAAAGTCCTATACCGAAGGTTACAACTTCAGATGGCTTCATATACTTTTTTTCTGCCGGTGCGCCGGTACCCTCAGCCGTTGCAACAGCAGCAGTTTTCTTTGCCATAAAGAAACCCCTTTCAAAAAAAATCTGTTGGCAACAGAAACTCTGCCCCAACTTAAAATATCCCCTTTATTATATCAAAAATTTATCACAAATACAATACAAATTTAACTTAGTTTTTACTTTATTTATAACTGAATTTGTGATTTTATACAGCATTTTCGCCGTTTTGTAAAAAAGAAAACTCCGCCGATTACAAACAGGATAATTTGTAATCCACGAAGCAACTGTTGTTTGTTATTCGAGATAAAGCACGATTTTATTGCTATCGATTGATTTTTTCATATCAATCACGCGTTGGTTTGACGAGCCGCGGAATTTGAGTGAAATATCGTGCAGGCTTTCGACATAAGGACCGTCAACAAGCACATCAATCAGCGACAGCATTTCGTTTGACACATCGGTTGCGGCGCGGCTTTTAGGCTCGCTTTTGCCCAAAATTTGTTCAATAGTGAAACCGGTGTAGCACCAAACCGTTTTGTCGGGAAATTTTTCACGAAGCATTACGAGAAACGGGACAAGCACCCTTTGGTTTTCCGGCTCAAATGGCTCTCCGCCCAAAAGTGTCACTCCGTTTATCCACGGGTGGTCGATTGAGTCGAATATTTTTTCCATAGTTTCCTCGGTGAAAAGCTCGCCGTATCCGAAATCCCAAGCAATATCATTAAAACAGTTCTTGCAATGGTGGCGGCATCCCGAAACAAAAAGCGATGTGCGCACACCCTCGCCGTTGGCAATGTCGTTTGTTTTTATTTCTGCCCAGTTCATATAATTTCACGCGCCTTTCAGGTCAGCCGAGCGGTTTTGCGCAATTGTGCGGCTGTGATTTTATGTGAATTATTGTTTATATTGCTTAATACAGCTACATTATACTACCGAATGATAAAATTTGCAAATTTAACATTGTATATCGCGCCTTTTTTTGATAAAATTAGATTAATCAATTCACAGGGAGTGTGTTATATGAAAAAAGTCAAAAATCCGATACTGTTTTTCGGATCTGTGGCATTTTATGCCGTTGCGGTTGTTTTGATGGCTGTCGGCACGGCTAAAGATTTGCAAATCGACATCAGCCTTTTCAATCCACAAAGCAAATTTGCCATTTCATTTGAAACGCTTGGCATATTTGTTTATTGGGCAATGTGGGGCCCGTTGTTCACGGTGCTTTGCCTCACAAGGCACAGCCTCAATGAAGGGCTTGAAATCGCAAACAAAGTTTTTCCGTTTATCAAGCCGTTCAAGGACGAAAACTTAAAGGTTTATCAATCGCTCAATTTCATTGTAAAAAATATTCTCGGCATTTTCTTTTTTGTTATGTCGGTTGTCGGTTACAAAAAGCTGATTCAAAATGTGCTCAAAAAATTTGTTGATTTGAGCCAACCGGTATATTTTGTAATTTGTGCAATCGTTGCCGTAATTTTCCTTTTCCTCTTTGCGAGAATAGATAAAAGGATTTTGAACAAACTCGAGTCGCTTGCTCTTGTCGGCGTTTTTGTCGGTTTTTGGTTTTGGGTTGTCGAGAATTTGAAGGGTGTTACGGCGCGCATTCGTTTCAGGGAAATGGTGGCATACAGCAACGGCATTGTAAAATGCGATTCCAACGGCACGCCTATTATTCCTGCCGTTTCACATGCAAGTCTTGACGGATTTGAGTCAAAGCTCAACCCAAATATGATTAAATACACCGATTTTGCACCTTTCACAAAATGGTATCAAAAGGGCGACACAAGTCTTACTTATTACAATTACAGAGATTCGTTCCCGTCGGGTCACACCGTTTACAGCTGCACAATTTTTCTTTCGACTCTGTTTTGCAGCGCGTTCAAAAGGCTCAAAAAATTTGCGCCGATTGCACTCATAGTTTCGTTTGTATATGTATTTTTGATGGGCTGGTCAAGGCTTGTAGCCGGTGCTCATTATCTCACCGATGTTGCGGCAGGTGCGATTATCGGTTACTCGATTATCCTTGTCGGTTGGGCACTTTACAACCGTTTTAACGACAAAGGCATTTTACCGACAAGAAAATAAAAACAAATATAAATAATAATTTCGCTTGGGCGTGCAGACTGCGGCTTTTTAATATTGTCTGCCGCCCGACAATAAATTATAGGAGTTTTAAAATGGCAGTTAAAATCATTACTCTTGACTTGGACGGAACACTGATGTCACCCGACCACCTCACTGTCAGTCAGAAAAATAAGGATGTGCTCCGTGCGGCACACGAAAAGGGCGTAAAAATTGCTGTTGCGACAGGCAGAACGCTTGCCATTATGGGCGATGTCTGCACGCAGGTTCCGCAGGTGGATTATATCATTCATTCAAACGGCGCCGGTGTTGTTGACAGAAAAACCGGCGAGCGACTTTATTCAAACCTTATGAGCTGGGATTTCTGCGAAAAAATTATTGATTTTTTGAACACAAAGCCGTGCTTTTACGAACTTTATGTTGACGGCAAATCGTATGTTCAGGAGGACAGAGCACCATATTTCATCACGGATGTTTTGCCCAAGGAGTTTATCGACGCGCTTATGGACCGAATGGAGGTTTGCACCGACGCGAAGGCGGCGGTTTTCGGCAAGGATGTTGAAAAAATCACCGTTTACAGCAACGATTCTGCGGCGGCAAAGGAACTGCGCGCTTATTTCGAGAGCATGACCGATAAAATTTGTTTTGATTCCTCGCTCCCGGGCGACGGCAATATGGAAATGACGAAAATCGGCGTTGACAAGGGTACAGCGCTTAAAGGTATGTGCGATGTTTTGGGCATCGACGCAAGCGAGGCAATGGCTGTCGGCGACGCAGGCAACGATGTTTCAATGCTTAAGGTTGCCGGTTATTCGGTTGCAATGGGCAACGGCACCGACGAGGTAAAGGCGGCGGCGAAATATATAACGCTGACCAATGCCGAAAGCGGAGTTGCAGCGGCGGTAAAAAAGTTTGTACTCGGTCAAGACTGATTGTCTGTAAACAGTCAAAATTTAAGCGGTCATAATAAAAAACCGCCTGCACAAAACAACTAAAAACAACAAAAAACAACCCCAACACTCGGATTCGGCGCTGGGGTTTTGTTATGTGTTATGAGAGATTTTTATTTTTTATATTATAAGTAATTATTCGGATTTACTCTTGTTCCGTTTACACGCACTTCAAAGTGGCAGTGCGGTCCGGTCGAGTTACCCGTTGAGCCGCTGTATGCGATAGTCTGTCCTTTTGATACTTTATCGCCGACTCCTACAACAAGCGTTGTGTTGTGGGCATAAAGCGTTGAAAGTCCGTTGCCGTGGTCGATAATCAAATAGTGACCGTAGCTGTAATTGAGGTTTTTGGCAACAATTACGGTGCCTGATGCCGCCGCGCGAACTGTTGTGCCTTTAGGACACGGAAAGTCGATGCCGCCGTGGTATCTGCCGCTTGAATAATTTGGATAGCCGGCAGAAATAGTTCTGTACGATGTCGGATAGCCGAGCGCGCCGCTGTGTGAGCCGTTGCCGCTCGAGCCGCCTATGGAGCCTGTGCCGTGCGATGCGTTGCTTGCGCTTGCATACGCTGCCTGAATATCACGCTCAACTGCCGCAGCTGCCTCGCGGTTTTCGTCAATCGATTCCATATATTGTGTCGATTTTTTTGAAAGTTCTCTAATTGCAGCGTTGCATTCGGCAACCTCTGCGTCAAGTTCTTTCTTTGATGATGAAATTTGGTTGATGCTGTCGGTCAAAGCCTTTTTGCTTTTTACAAGCTTGTCTTTTGACTCCTTAAGTTCAACATTTTTCTTTTCGAGATCTGCCTTGTCCTGCTCAATTGATTTGATTTTTTCCATAATCTGATTGAGAATATCGCTGTCCTCTTTTGATACGGATTTAATCATTTGTGAGCGGGTGAGGATACTGCTGATGTCGTCACACTCAAGCAAAACTTCGAGGTTGCTTGCTCTGCCCGAAACATACATTGCGCGCAGTCTTTGGCAATATTCGTCAAAGCTTTTGTCAAGCTCCTTTTGCTTTTTGTCAATCTCTTTTTGAGTTTTTTGAATTTCGCTCTCAATTTGACTGATTTTGTCCTCAGTTTTGTCAATTTCCGACTGAAGGTCATCTGCATCGCTTTGGAGCGTGTCGATTTGGTCCTGCAAAAGCTGGATTTTTTTATCAAGCTCGGTTACATAATCCTCTTGCTTTGATTTTTCCTGTTTAAGCTTATCAAGCTTTTTTTGCGTTTCGTTGATTTCGCTTTGGATTTTTTGTTTTTTGCTTTTCAGTCGGTCGGTTTTTGATGACGCATACGCAACCGTTGTCGGCTTTGCTGTCACCGACGAGCCGAAAAGTGCACAGCATAAAAAGCAAAGACTCAATACAAACGAAAGCGCTTTTGTTATCCTTTTAGATTGCACTTATCTCACTGCCTTCCTTGTTAAGATATTTGCTCATTGTGATAAGTGAGCCGCCGACGCCGCTTATAATACCTATAAGAACGAATGCTCCGAGCATCGGCAATGCATAATCGGTAAACGGCAAAAGATTTACGCCGATTGTGTCAAATATAATTTCGTTTCCCTTTTGAACGGCTATCTCATAAACGCCCCAAACAACCGCAAGCGAAAGCACGCCCGATATTACGCCGAGCACAATGCCCTCAACAACAAACGGCAGTCTTACAAACGAGTTTGTTGCGCCTACAGATTTCATAATGCTGATTTCAAGGCGGCGTGAGTAAACCGCAAGCTTGATTGTGTTTGAAATGATGAACAGCGAAATTGCAAACAAAACAGCAATGATGATGATTGCTACAATGCTTATTCCTCGGCTGATTGTGTTGATTTTCTTTGCGAGGTTGCTGTTATCTCTTACGGTGTCAACGCTGTCAAGCTTTTTGATGCTTGCAACAGTTGTTTTAAATTTTGTCAAATCCTTAACCGTTACCTTGTAGGCGTCGGGCAGTGGAATTTTGTTACTGTATTCCTGGAAAAATTTTGATTCTGCATCGCCCATGGTAGAGAGCTGTTCTTTCCAAGCCGATTCCTTTGAAATAAATTCAACATTTTGAATATTGTCAAGTGCTTTAATATCGCTTTCAAGCTTGCTTTCGTCTGCATCGGTAGCCTCGTCTTTGATGTAAACCATGATAACATTCTCGTCCTCGATTTTGTCAACAAACGAGTTTATGTTTACAAATATCATCGACGCGGAGCCGATAAGAACAAGACAGCAAAGCAAAACACAAATTGATGCAACAGACATCATTCTGTTTGTCCAGCTGTTTCTGAAGCCTTCTTTTACAAGGTATCTTACGCTTGAGCCTGTCATTATTCCTCGCCTCCTTTGTTGCTTTCGTCTTCTTTGTCGGAGGTGCTGTCTGCAATTTCCTCCAAGGAGTTATACACCTCGGAAACATTCTTTTGCTTAACATCCTCCTCATAATAGAACATATCGGTTGCCTTTTCCTGTGCCGGTGCTTTAAACTTTGCAAAGGTCGGGTCCGGTGTGTCGGATACCACTTGTCCCTTTTGGATAACGATAACTCTTCTTTGGAAGGAGCGCACAAGGTCGTGCTCGTGTGTAACCATTACAACGGTTGTGCCCGAGTTGTTGATTTTTGTGAGCAAATCAACGATTTCGTGGCTCATTTCGGGGTCGACATTACCTGTCGGCTCGTCCGCAATAATAAGTTTCGGGTTGTTAACAAGTGCTCTTGCAAGCGAAACACGCTGTTGTTCGCCGCCCGAAAGCTCGTTTGGCATTGAGCGCGCCTTTTTTGAAAGACCTACAAGTTGTAAAATGTAAGGTACGCGCTTTCTTATATCCTTTTCCTTGGCGCCGATTACACGCATTGCAAACGCAACATTGTCATAAACCGACATTTTCGGAATGATTCTGAAATCTTGGAAAACGATGCCCATTGTTCTTCTGTAATACGGCACCTTTTTCTTTTTCAGCGTTGCCGATGAATAGCCGTTGACGATAACTTCGCCCGATGTCGGCTTTTCTTCGTGCATAATAAGCTTTAAAAATGTGCTTTTGCCCGCACCCGATGAGCCTACAACAAACACAAATTCGCCGTCTTCAATCTTGATGTTTACATTATCAAGAGCGTGCGTGCCGTTGCTGTCATATACTTTAGTAACATCCTTAAATTCAATCACGATAATTACTCCTAAATTTTAAACAGGTTATTTGCCGTTTTGTGCAAACGGTATAAAGGGGCACTGCCCCATACTCACTGAATATAATATAACAAATTAAAATAATATGCAAGTATTTTTTGTTATTTATCTGTAAATTCTGTAACGAATTTGTAAACTTGTCTCAGTTATAATATTAACACCGGACAATAATCCAAAAAATCGACTCCCCGACAAAATGCAATGCATCTCATCGGGGAGCCTTTATGAAAAATTTTACCGTGCAAAATTAAAACTGAATTGACCAATATGCCGGCTGAACTTTGAAAAAGTTTATGCTTATCATCATAATAAGCCAATCGGCAACAATCAGCGTTCCCAAAATATAATCAAGTCTGAGCACCGTTTTGTACGGTATTTTTTGTATTCTCGTCATAAGCGGAGTGAAGAAGTTTTCCATTAAAACCATTACTCCCGTTGTCAGTGCAAGTGTTGTGGGAATACTTGTGTATTGTGTGATGTGAAGCGGTATACCGCTGTAATTCCAAAGTTGCTGACCGGAAATGCGCTCAAACAGTGTGCCGACGATGATTTCGCCGAAGAATATAAACAAAAACACAACAACAAAATAATATATCTGCGAATGCAACTCCGCCTTTTTATCATCGCCGTAAAACATTCTGTG
>ULYR01020801.1_pt1 | contig 11284 bp, 9 predicted proteins | sample 1962341 | NCBI WGS metagenome assembly ULYR01 (sample SAMEA4835868, study PRJEB28245) | human gut metagenome | biome: gut microbiome; material: fecal sample | place: Denmark | collected 2008 | reverse complement strand
CGTCGTGTATCGCGATGTACGCGTATCCGGCAGATACGTACTTGAGCGCGTTTTTTACCGAAAGGAAACGCGTCGCGCCGCCGTGTACCGCGGCTTTCAGCTTTGTTATGCCGTACTGGCTGCACAGCGCGGCGTAGCGCTCCTCCTCGCCGGCGGGTACGGCAAGAATTATTTCCCCGGCCTGCGCCGAATTTTCGAACGCCAGGGCGCTCCGGATAACTACGGGGATACCGTCCAGGAGCGCGAGCTGCTTGTTTATCCCGTTCATGCGGGAGGCGCTCCCTCCGGCGAGTATCACAGCGGAAAACATCGCCATGTCAGTTCACCGCGAGGAAGTTTCCGTGGAAACGGAAGTAGCTGTACTCGGTCTGGAAGTTGTTCAGCAGGCGGAGCACCACCGGCTGACCGATGTTTCCGGAGAACTCGAGGTAGAACATGAACTCGTCCTCCTCGGTGCGGAATTCCAGCGGGAGCGGCTTGCTCTGTATCTTGGTGAGGTCAAGTTCGTTGACCGCGAATTTTGTCAGCATTCTGTAAAGGGAGCCCGAAATATGCGGCAGGGAAACAGACACTGCGATAGTGTCCGCGCCGTCGTAGACCTCGGTCTCTTTTGAGATGCAGAAGAATCTTGTCGCGTTGTTGGGGTCGGCGGCTATCGCGGGGTTCACGATGTCCAGGCCGTGCATTTCGGCGCACTCCCGGGAGCAGATACAGCCAAGCTCGCTGCTGCGGTTCTCCGCGACCATCTGCGCCGCCATCGCGTTGTTTGCGTAGGGGATAATGGTAAGCTCCGGGCGGGAGGAGGCGTACTCGCTGCACTGGCGTATAGCCTGCTCGTGGCCGAACAGTATGCGGATATCCTGCTCCTTCACGCCGTGCTTTGCCGCGAGGACATGGGTGCAGGGTACGGTAACGGTGCGGTTCACGAAAACGTGGTGCTTTTCCAGCAGCTCCATGTTAACGCTGACCTCCCCGGCGGTGCTGTTTTCCACCGGGATAACGCCGTAATCGGCGCTTCCGTTTTCAACTGCCTCGAACACCTCCGCAAAGCTTGCGCGGAAGTTCATGCGGCCGTCCGGGAACAGCTTCTGCGCCGCCGCGTGGCCGTATGCGCCTTCGATCCCCTGCACTGCGACGTCGGGGGTATGCTTTATCTGCGTGCCGTGGGGAATGCTCACAGCGGGGGTTATCGCGTTGTTCTGGCCGCACTTCGATATATCCATGATGTTGGTGAACAGGAACTCTGCGGAGCTTTTCAGCTCCTCCGGGGAGCGGTCCCTCACAGAACGGATTATCGCCTTTTCGCGCTCGCTCTGGAACACCACCATGTTGTGCGCCGCCTTGTACTCAGCGACCTTGCGGGTCAGCCCCATTCTCTGCTTGAACAGCTCAAGGAGCTGGTCGTCTATCGCGTCTATATTCTTTCTGATCTCGCCTAAATCAAGCTCCATGCTTAGTTTTCCTCAACTTCCTGTGTTTCGTCGCCGATTACCGGGATACCTTCGCTGGTGAACCACGGCTCTGCTGTGCCGTCCATGGTCGCTTCCACTGTGGGCGGGTAGTTCTCGGCGCAGTATACTGTTACTTCCTGACCGTTTTCAACGTCCACGAGGTCGCCTATCTCAACGCTGCACTTGAACACGTATCCGTCCTTGGCTTCGTTGGAGCGCTCCGTCGTTACTGAATACTTGATGTTGAGCTTGCTCAGCTCAGCTATATACTTGTCGGGGGTCTGACCGGTGTAGTCCGGCAGGGCTACCCTGCTGGGTCCCTTGCTGACCTTTACTACCACAGTTATCCCGGCGGTGACTTCCTTGCCGGCTTCAATGCTCTGGTCGTACATCAGTCCGTTTGCGTAGGTGTCGGAATACTCGTACTTCGGCACGAACGTGAAGGTGCTTCCGTAGCGCTCGGTCTCGTAATCGTAGCTTCTTCCGGAGAAGTCCGGCATTTTTATCGTATCCGACGTGATGATCTGATCCGGCTCCGGCTGGGATGACGTGGTTTCCGCCTGGCTGGTTTCCGGCTCACGGGTCTCTGCGGTGGCTTCCACGGTGGAAGTGCTTTCCGGCGGGGTGCTGTTTCCGCCGGTGAGAGTTCCGTTCAGGGTCAGCACGAACACCACGATGAACGCTGCAAGAACGATCCCTGCGATGACCATTACCGCGATGGTCTTGTTGCGCTCGCGGCGCTGCTTCTGCTCCCTGCGGGTGAGCTTCGCCTTCTCGGCGGGAGCCGGCTCGGCTGCCTTCGGCTGTGTGAACAGGCGGTCGACAAACTCGGTTATGGTGCGGACGCGATCCTCCGGCGAGATGTTAAGGCCTGCCATTATCACGGAGGAAATGTTTGCCGGAATGTTCCGGTTTATCATCATCGGCTCCATAAGGCTGGTGCCGTTTCTGGCTATTGCCTCGGTGGGAATGCAGCCGGTCAGGCAGCGGTAAAGCACCGCGGATATGCCGTAGACGTCTGTCCAGGTGCCGTTTATCTCGTTGGTGTACTGCTCTGGGGCTGCGAATCCCGCGAACATCTCGCAGGGGATCTCGGTTCCGGTGGTGCGCGCCGCGCATATCGCGAATCCGGTAAGCTTCAGCTCTAGCTTATCGGTGACGAAAATCGTGGAGGGGGATATCCCGCGGTGGATTATCCCGGCGGAATGGATAAGGCTCAGCGTTGTGAAGAACGGTGAGAAAAGCTCCTTCGCCTGCTCCCAGGTTATCACACCGGAGGAGTTCGCAAGGTATGTCTTGAGGGAAATTCCGTTGATGTACTCGAATACCACGTAGGCAGTGTTGTTCTCGCAGAACACGTCGAGGACGGTCTGAACGTGGGACATTCCGCGCAGCTTCATCAGCGTGCGGTTGAGGTCGATGAATTCCGACAGGTAGGTCTTGTAGAGCGCCGCCGCGGACGGATCGACCGTTATGTCGGTCTCGCCCTTCCTGCGGGAGCAGAGGGTGTCCGGCATGAATTCCTTTATTGTGACCTTCGCGCCCGCCGCCGTGTCGTAGCCGATATATACCGCGCCCTCTCCGTTGTAGCTTATCACCTTACCGACGATGTAGCGGTCGGCAAGGAAGGTCTTGGGCGCCAGGTATGTGGGGATATTCGGCGTGTTGTCGCTGTATCCGCACAGCTTGCAGGGACCGTCATAGGTTTTGTCGTTCATGCAGCCCATGCAAAGTGAAGTTTCCTTGATCATTAGCTGTTCTCCTGTATCTGAATTTTATCTTTCGGATATTATTATCGTGTGATACACAAACTACCACTATAATAATATACTCCAAACGGCGGTGATTGTCAACAGTTTTGCGCGTTTTGTAACTGCAAGGAAACAAATTGTAGCCAAATTGTAATAATTTGATGGCAAATCGACGGACGGCGGCGGTTATTATGACGGAAATATGTGCAGAATTTTCGTACCGCCGTTGCATTTTCCGGCGAGTTGTGATATACTAGATACAAAAGGTCACCTCTAAAAACCTCATGTGAGCGAAAATGTGCAGTGCGCGCCATCTTCGTCGTCAAACCTCCTCGTAAGGCATACAGCCTTACTTCGTCGGTTTTCCTAGAATCTGGCACACCCTGCCCATTTTTGCTTTTCGCACCGGTTTTTAGAGGTTCCCTAAAGATACATTATATCCGAGAAAGGAATAGTTATGTTCAGAAGCAAAAGACAGCAGGAGATACTGGAATCAACAGAATCGAAGCTCGCGAAGATGTTCGAGGAGATGAACACTGAAAAGCGCCTGGACAACGGCAGGACCGTATGCGAGACGGAATGCACCATGGCGCGTATCCGCTCGTTTTCCGACTTTATGTACCTGATGAAGGTTCGCCCGCTTCAGACTGCGTGCTACTATGCGGCGGCGGTGCTTTTCCTGCTTATGCTGGCGGCGTTCTGGTGCACGGAGTGGCTTCTGGGCGCGGTATTCGCGGTGCTTTTCCTTGTCTGCGCAACGCTTCCGCATAACATGCGGATACAGTATTTCAACAAGCGCGCCGACAAGCTGGAGAACAGCTTCGGCAAGGTCGTCAGCGTGGATCTTTCCGAGGAGGATAATCTCACGCTGACTATCAGCGCGCCCGATCAGGCGGAGTCCGACGGCGCCGCCGTCCCGGAACGTGCGGAGGCTTCCGCGAGGGTTTCCGAGGCGCTACGCGACAAGAACGCCCGCGTTGTCGAGATACCATATAAAAATATCTACAGGGCTTACGAGTGCAGCCACAGCTTCTATCTCTTCCCAGTGATGGAAAACAAGGACGAGCAGCTCGACGCCATTATCTGCGATAAGACGCAGTTCATCTGCGGAACCCCCATGCAGGCCAGGGACAGGCTCGCAAGAGGCTGCGGCAAGCGGTTCAAGATAAAGGTCAAAAAAGCCTGAGGCGTTTTTACACAATGTGGTATGAAATGGCATAGCAGTGTTTTGTTATGTTTGCCAAAAATCACAAAAAAATTTGTTCAATTATTAGAAAATCAACATTATGCCTTGATTTATTAGGAATGTTTATTGTATAATGTAAACAAGAGTATTCTGACAAATAGCGTGCTTTCATGGTTCGTTTGATGGTATCTAAGGGTTCGGGCGCTGTTCTGCGTGCGGGCGGGATTGCTCTGTTTACTATTTTTATTGTAAGAGGATTGATGAGGTTGTTATTTGGAACTAAAATAGTTAAGACAGAAATTCTTGCCCAGAACGGTACCCTGCTTGCTTCGGCAGAGCGCAATTTCGTTTTCCCGAAAAACCTGGAATCCAGTGAGGAAAGTATCCTTATCATCAAGGGAAAGGATCTCCCGGAGCTTGAGCGCGGCACGAGAGTGGACGTTATCGCTTACTCCAAGGCGGGCGACCGAATAAAATACGCCGGGGATATCTCAATGTCGCACGACAGGCAGATGAATATTTCCCTGCTCAAATCCAACAGCACCAAGGTGCTCGAGGAGCGCAGGCGATACTTCAAGATAAAGGTCGAGCTGCCCGGCAGGGCGCTTTTCGTGGTTCGCGACGAGAACACCATTCGCTTTGAAGAACCGGTTGCTGTAGTGATCCACGACATTAACGTCGGCGGTATTTTCCTGACCAGTGCGTACGAGTTCCACAAGGACGACAGCGCATGCGTCGATATCGAGCTGGTGGACGGTTATCACCTCAACACCATGGCTACCATACTCAGAGTGCAGACCGACAGCGACGGCGTGATCATCGGCTACGGCTGCGCATTCGAGGCGCTCACCGCCGCACAGGAGGACGCTATCGGCAGATACATAAACTATGTGCAGCTCCTTATGCGCGCAAAGCAGGGCGAGCAGGACTAACGCATTTTCACACAGCGCGGCGATACCGCGTCAGGTGACAGATAAAATATTTTCAGGGGGATAAGATAATGGGCAATTTGAAGCTGAAGATCGTGCTTACCGCTGTCATGCTGGTATTCGCGATAGTTCCGGCGGTGATCGTCGGAGCAATAGGCACATTTTCCGTTATGGGATACGAAAGGTCTGCCAAGGATAACACCCTCCAGCAGGTGGGTGAGTCCAAATCTGCCGGAATAAAGCAGGCGTTCAAAAGCTATTCCTCCATCGTGGGGGCTATCGCAAAAAGCGAGGCGGCTGTTGACGTCGCACACGGAATGGGCAGCGCTGACGCCGAGCTTGAAGCCGCAGTAGCTGCGGATCCGGATATCCTCGATATGATGATCCTCGACGACAGCGGTACCGTCATCGAAGCTGTCAACGGAAGCGAGGGCGGAGTTTTTGAGAACCTCCCGATGAACGATCAGGGCGTTATCAACATGCCTTCCGTTTCTGAAATGCTCAACTGGACCAGCTACGGCGACGCCATCTTCGTTGCTGACCCTATCCCTTCCGACAATGCTTCCGGCGAGGCAGGGTACGTTGTTGCCATCGTTTCCGCTGGTCCTGACAGCGCTGTTATGAAGGCGCTTTCCGGTCAGTTCGTTAACCTGAGCGGCGCAAGCTTCATGATCGTTGACAAGAACGGCGTTGCAGTCAACTACAAGCAGAGCGGCTCCATCAACAAGGAATTCGCAGGTTCCGCGCTCCAGAGCGATATTGCCCAGTTCTTCGATACCTCCAACTCTGGTTACAGCGACCTCAAGAACAGCAAGGACATCAAGTCCATCAAGGGTTCCGCGGGCGGCTCTACATACTTCGTAGGACTTGCAGGCACCGACGTTATGAACTGGCGCTGGGTGGCCTCCGCTGACAATGCGGCGTTCAGCAAGTTCTCCACTACTACGAACCTCCTCGGCTGGGTCGTTGTTGCGGCTTCCGCTGTTGTATTCTCCATTGCTTCCCTTCTCGTTATCGGCAGGTTCCTCGGCAACATGAACGGCATGCTCAAGACCATGACCGAGATCTCCGAGGCAGAGGGCTCTACCGATATCCGCTTCAAGGTCACAAACAGAAGAAGCGAGCTTGGCGAGATCCAGACCTCCTTCAACGAACTGCTCGACGAGGTGTTCCTCAGCGAGGAGCGTCACCGCACTATCGCAGAGCTGTCTGACAACATGCTGTTCGAGTGGGATTTCCACAAGGAGAGAATGTACGCTTCCAAGAACATGCTCGCGAAGTTTGACATCGACACCGACAGCGCTACGCTTTCTAACGGCAAGTTCATCGACTCCCTCATGAGCCAGGACGACTCTGAAAAGTACAAGCGCGATATGAACGGCCTGCTCAAGAACAAGAGCGGCTACAGTGCTGAATATCAGCTCAAGACAAAGAGCGGCGCGGTGATCTGGGTATCCCTCCGTGCGGTTTGCATCACAGACCGCCTCGGCGAACCGCTGAGAGTTATCGGCGTCATGACCGATATCGACAACGAGAAGAAGCTCGAGCTTCAGCTTTCCGAGCGTGCAAGCTACGACTTCCTGTCACAGCTTTATAACAGAAACACATTTATCAGGAACCTCACGTCTGAGATCGAGCGCCGCGGCACAAAGCGCGTTGCTGTTTCCTTCATTGACGTCGACGACTTCAAGTTCATCAACGACCGCTACGGTCACACCATCGGCGACGAGGTCATCAGATTCGTGGCTGACACGATCCGCACCAAGGTCGACGACAGGGGCGGTTTCGCAGGCAGATTCGGCGGCGATGAGTTCGTGCTCTGCTTCACAAATCAAGATGATATCGCAAATATCGAGAATATCTCCATGGATATCATCAACGAGCTGTACGAAGGCTACACCACCGCTGACGGCGCAATGCACATCGACGTTAAGGCAAGTATCGGCGTGGCGTTCTGCCCTGAGCACACTGAAGATGTGAACGAGCTGCTCTCCTTTGCGGATACCGCGATGTACTTCGTAAAGAAGAACGGTAAGACCAACTACCACATCTACATTCCCGAGGACAGCGCAACGGACGAGTACATAGATCCGGAGGGCTTCTGATCCTTTGATTAATAATCAGCGAGGGCGGACAGTTACTGTGCGCCCTTGTGATGTCTGAATAGTGCCGGGTTCCGGCATAATGCTACAGTTTCCGGGGGAGTTTTATGGCAAAGATAATTGCACTCACAAATCAGAAGGGCGGCGTCGGAAAGACTACCACCTGCTGTGCGATATGCGGAGGACTTGCACAGATGGGGAAGAAGGTCCTCGCGATAGACCTTGACCCGCAGGGAAACCTCAGCTTTTCGCTCGGAATAGACGACGAGGACGCATACACCATCTATGATGTTTTCAAGGGGAACTGCGATATTTCCGACGCTGTCCAGAAAGGCGGAATCTGCGACGTTATCGCTTCGAATATCCTGCTTTCCGGCGTGGAGCTTGAACTTACCGGCGTTGGGCGCGAGTATATCCTCCGGGAACAGATGGAGACTATCCGCGACGAGTACGACTACATAATACTGGATACGCCGCCGGCGCTGTCGGTGCTCACCATAAACGCGTACACCGCTTCCGATGAGCTTGTTATTCCCATGCTGTGCGAGATACTCAGTTTACAGGGAATTGCTCAGCTAAAGCAGACCATTTTCGCAGTACAGCGTTATTACAACAAGGAACTCAAGGTGGCGGGCATTCTGCTGAATAAGTACAATCCGCGGCTTACGCTGACGAAAGATGTCGAGGATCTGGCGAACGTTATCGCCATGCAGCTCGATACAAAGATATTCAAGAGCCGGATAAGCGCGAGCGTCAGCATTGCGGAGGCTCCCGCGCATGGCGAGAGCGTCATAACATACTCGCCGAAGTCAAAGGCGGCGCAGGAATACTTCGCATTCATCTGCGAGCTTACCGGGGAAAAAGCCGGGGATAAGTCATGACCGACAGAATAACCGAGCATTATCAGGAGAATCCCGAGGGCGCAAGGCTCGTCAGTGACGAGGATATCCGGGGCGGTCAGAACAGGCAGGCTCCCGGGAAGAAGTCTGCGGGCTCTGCGGCGGGAAAACCGGATAAATCCGCTAATCCCTCTAAGACAGATAAGTCCACTAAATCCACTAAGACAGCTAAGTCTGCTAAGTCTGCTAAGCCTGTTAAGTCTGGTAAAGCTGACGGCGCCGAGAAGGCGGGGGCTTCCAAACAGGCAAAGCCGGGGAAGTCCGCAGGGTCGGATAAATCGGGCAAGCCCGCGAAAAAAGCCGAAAATCCAGCGGAATACGATGAGAGCGGGGAGCAGTCCCAGAGCGTGAAAACCCCGAGCGTTATGCGGCTGGTGGAGGAACGCGCGTTCTCGGAAAACCAGGTTGTCGCCGCAGGGAAGAGCCTTATTCCAAGGCAGCTTCGCGGAATCGAGCCGCTTTCTAAGGTCATGCGCAGGGAAGCCGAGCTTCAGCGCAGCGAACAGCCCGACGATGAGGTGAGCCGTTCTCCGTTGGTAATGCGGGAGCTTACTGAGATGGTAATTGCCGAGAATGTTCCCGGGATAATCAGGAGGTTCAACGCCTGCGACTGCGAGAAGTGCATGTCAGAACTGGCAAGGCTCACCGCTGAGGAGATCCCGGCGCGGTACATGAAAATGCCGGAGCTGGCAGACCTCAACTGGAGCGGTTTCAGCAGCGATGAGAGAATGCTCATTGATTCGCTGAAAAAGAACGCCGTAACGGTCATGATAAGGCTCATGATCGCGAATAAAAAGAGAAATTTCCATTGATCACAAAGCCGGTGGGATATCCCGCCGGCTTTTTTGCGCGATATGTGTAATATGCTACCGGAGTTGAAAATCGACAACAAATCTTAAAAAATTGTTGAATTATCCGGAGGTTTATGCTATAATAAATTATAAGTAACTGTATAGTAACAGGGGGTGTCTCGGTTGGATTGCTGTTTATGGCTCAACAGGAAAAAAATCAGCAGTGCGGCTGAGATCATCGATAATTTCGACCTGGCTGCCGTTCGTGGATATTTCCTCGGGGGAAGACTTTCGGAGTGGCTCCGGGAGCACGGCGGCACGGTCTACGCCGATCGGCTCGACAAGCTCAGGACGCTCGATCCGCAGGATCCTCAGCTTAACGACAGGCTCGCGGAGGTGTTCGGAGTAAACGCCGGAGCTGTAACGGAGGTCTTTTGCGGGAACGTTCCGAATAACGGCGGGTCACGGTGCGGCTCTTTCGGGAGTTTCTCGGGCGGCTTCCGGGGTGGCTCCGGAAGCTTCAATTTCGGAAGCTACGGCGTTTTTCAAGGTTCCGGCTTGGGAATCGGTTCCGGCGGACTTACCGCGCTTGGGAGCTACAGATTCAGCCTCTGGGAATGGGAGTGGGAATGGCGCTTCGTTGGGCGTGGGTCGTTCCGGGGCTCGTTTGGTTCTTTAGGTTCGTTAGGTTCGTTTGGCTCGTATCGGTTCGGTTCTGGGAGCTATCTTCTCGGCTCTTTCGGGAGCTTTCCGTGGGGGAGCTTTTCCGGCTCGTTCGGCGCGGGAAGCTTTGGAGGGTTCGGCTCCGGCGGATTCATCACCGCTGACGAGTACGACCGTATAATGTACGAGTGCCTGAGAAAATGCCCGCTGGACTGCTATGGATACGGTATACACATAGTCTGACATGAGGTAAGAGTTTGAACGCATTTCATATTATTTCTACGACTCCGTTTTTCGCGAAAAATAACGGGGCTTTTGCTTTAGAGGATTTCGACCTGTTCACAGCGGTCATCTCCGCGCTGGAATGGCGGAGGGACGGAAGCAGGATCTTTCTGTACTGCGACGCTCCCGCTGCGGATTATATCCGCAATGCCGGGCTTGAAAAGGTCTGGGACGGGGTGCGTGACACGCTCCCAGACGACCTTGACGGTATCGACCCGGAGATGTTCTGGGCTGCTGGAAAGCTCCTTGCACTGCGGCAGATGGACGCACCCTGCGCGATGATAGACACCGATCTTATCGTATGGAGCAAGCCGGAATTCGGGAGGGACATCATCGCGGCTCACCGTGAGGACCTCAACCCGGACGTTTACCCGCCGCTGGAGTACTTTTCGGCTGCGGGGCATATCCTGCCTGGGTTCAGCCGGGAGGTACTGCCGCTTAATACGGCGTTTTTCTACGTTCCGGACAATGATTTCAAGGAGTTCTACACATCGCAGGCTGTCGCGTTCATGAAGTCGGCGGAACGGTGCGGGGAGCGCCTGCGCTACATGGTTTTCGCGGAACAGCGCATGGCGGCTATGTGCGCGGATTACACCGGCACCGGCGTGCAGACCCTTCTCGACAAGGACGCGCTGTTTTTCCCGCAGGACAAGTACACGCATCTGTGGGGAGCGAAACAGCAGATGAGGGAACGCCCGCTGCTGCGCGAGGAATTCATCTGGCGGTGTATCGCGAGGATCCTGCGGGATTTCCCGGAATATGAATGGACCATCGACAGGATAAAGGGGGCGGCGAGATGATATATTTCGACAACGCGGCGAGCGCCCCGGTGCTGGAATGCGCCCGGAAAGCCGCAGAGCCGTTCCTGTGGGAATGTTGCGGGAATCCCTCGTCGATACATTCCGAGGGACGGCGGGCGGCTCTGGCGCTGATAGAAGCGCGGGAGAAATGTGCGGCGGCTGTCGGCGCGGAACCTGACGAGATAGTGTTCACTTCCGGCGGCACCGAATCCGACAACACGGCGGTACGGCAGGCGGCGGCGCTCGGGGCGTCCGCCGGGAAGCGCCGCGTTGTCGCCTCCGCGATAGAGCACCCGGCGGTGCTGAATACGTGCGGGGCTCTTGAGAAATCCGGGTTTGAGGTAAAATACATCGGCGTGGACGGCGGCGGCTACGTCGACATGGAACAGGCTCGGAAGCTCATTACGCCGGAAACCGCGGTGGTTTCCGT
>ULYR01036259.1_pt1 | contig 11331 bp, 5 predicted proteins | sample 1962341 | NCBI WGS metagenome assembly ULYR01 (sample SAMEA4835868, study PRJEB28245) | human gut metagenome | biome: gut microbiome; material: fecal sample | place: Denmark | collected 2008 | reverse complement strand
CATCAGTTTGAAGGTTTACACAAACTTTGGGACACTCCCGTGGTTTGCTTTGCGGACTATAAGGCCTCTTTGCCGGCGTCTGAGTTTAAAGACTCGCCGAAAGGTCTGCCCACCGCATCAGTCACTTACTTAAGCCCCCTGGGCTTATTATTAATTGTTTTTCTTTACTGGCTCACCCTTGAACGGGTCAACATACGCTTTGATTGTCATCTGGTCATATTCCAAATCTTCTTGTAATTGATTTCGAATATATTCTTCTATTTTCTTTGCATTTTTTCCTGCTGTATCAACATAATATCCTCTACACCAGAAATGTCTATTCCCATATTTATATTTTAAATTTTGCATGTCTCTCAAATATCATCAATGTACTTTTTCCCTTTAGATATCCTATAAAATATGAAACACTCATTTTGGGTGGAATTTCAACAAGCAAATGAATATGATCTGGACATACTTCTCCTTCTATAATATTTACACCTTTTCTTTTACAAAGCATGGTAATTATATTGCGAATATCTTCTCTTAACTTTCCATACGCTACCTCTCTTCTATACTTTGGTGCAAAAACTATATGATACTTACAATCCCATGTAGTATGTGATAAACTGTTATTGTTGTTCATACAGACAACCTCCTTTGTTTTTTAATGTGGTTGGCAGACCATCATTATTATGACAAAGGAGCTTATCATTGCACATCGCTTAAGCTCTTTCCACCACCCGCATAGCAGGTGGTTTATTTATTTGCTGCATTCCATTTCTCCTCCAAGAAAAACTACATTTCGCAAATGAAGCCTCTAGGCCTATATAAAAAAAGAGGATCGCTAAAAATAACGATCCTCTCTTTCTACTTCTTGCCAAATGCTATCATAACTTATGTACAGTTAGGCATTTCAGCATATTATTTTGCTACTACATACTGAACCCATCTCTTAACATTACTAATACTGTCAGATGCTTCTACCTTTGTAGTAGACTCTTTGCTTTCGACCTTCTTCAGATAATATGTGTATACTTTAGAACGGTCTGCATAACGATACTGTGTTTTATAGGAGGATACCACTTGTCTTGTAGATTCTCCATACCAACATGGAGCACTTCCGTATAAATTGAAATAACCTCCAATTTGTTTTGAATACTGATTACCTACACAGGCAAGCTGAGCTCCCCAACCTCGTTCCTGATAATTGGTACAAGACTTTCCACCCCACACACCAGAACAAGGTCCGGATGTTCTTCCATCTGCAGATAAATATCTAATGTAATTATACTGCGTGGCATATCCATTAGGAACAGACTGCGTCTCAACCTTTCTGGAATCACTGCCACTAATATTACCATCTGACCAGCCGCTCCAGCCTCCATATGGTCCCCATACCCAAGAAGAATCATATAAGGTATAACCTGCTACTGAGCTATTGCTAGACGTAATTTTTGTTGTGTAATCATACGTCCACTTTTCGCCAACGATTGTAGCATTATCTGGAACTTCTGATTCCAATACCCAATCCATAGAACCATACTTTAACTTATTGTAACTGTCCTCATTAATTGTCACAAGTTTTCCACTGGTAAAGTTCAGTAAAGAATCGCCTTCCACTTTACCGTAGATCATATAGTCACCTGTCAATACTAATTTACCAACAATATTAGCATTCAATCTCGTCAAGGACACATCCTTGGACAATACAACGTTAGAACTTGTCGACTCCAACTTGATCGTACCATATAGCGAAATATCTGTCTTATCAGCAGACAATATCATGGCAAATCCATTTGTCTTAGCGGATATTCTTGCCAAATTCAGTTTTTCAGAAGAACATACAATCGGAGCTGATTTATTGTCTTCAAATACAAAACCGTTCAGTGTAGTTTCTTTAGCATCGGAAGAAATTTTAAGTCCTTTATATGCTTTATTACCACCATTTAATTCAAAATAATCTGTTGATTTGGTTATATCATATGTCTTATTTGCTAACGTATCTTCCATATCAGCCAGATTAACAATTAACTTGGTAGCTCCTGAGGTAATTGCCGCATTGGCAATATCACTATTCTTGGCATTTACTGTAACTTTTCCTGCTCCGGTAAATGCATTTTTGCCAAGCTTCTTAATGTTTGTAGTTACCGTAAAATCATCCAAACTGCTACATCCACTAAACGCTTTATCGCCAATAGTTTGTAGTCCCTCTGCCTTGACAGAAGTAAGTGATGAACATCCTTCGAAAGCTTGATCTGGTATTTCCGTAATATGCTTGCTAAGTTTGATCGACTTAAGCTTATCATTTCCGGCAAAAGCATCTTTTTCGATGCCAACAATCTTAACAACAGACGTTGTCCCGTCTCCGTTTTCAGTAGAGATATAATCAGGAATATACACATCGGTTCCTTCACCAGTATAGTCTACAACCGTGCCTGTTTCACTATCATAAACAAGTCCCTTGGATCTTAGCAAAGCATTATCAATATACTGGTTTACTTCAAACGGAACTTCAAATGGTAAAATTCCATTTTCATAATCATCAAAGCTATGTGTCTGTTTCGAATAGTCAATGAAATCATATGTGTCATCATCCTGTACACCATATGTATATACATAATAGGAACTAGACGCAATATCATATCCTACAACAGCAAAGACATGAATTGTTCCAGCACATACCATTCTGTAATATCCCTCTGGAGCCTCCGCATTCGAATACGTCTTGGAAGTAGTTTCCGTCTTTTGTGTCGAATATGTCAATGCGGTAGCATATTCCTGTGAGGATGAAGAGGTATTACTTGACGAAGATGCTGTTGTTTCCGATCCTCCCTCTGAATGGCTCTTGTTATATCCATATGTATCACTTACTTTACTACTTAAAGCTGTAGAGTTCGTACTACTCTCACTGGATGAGTTGCTTTTCTGTTTACTTGATGAATTATTCCATGTTTTACTCTTTGACTTTTCAGTAGTATTGTCTTGATTTGCAGTTAGGCTTGCATCAATTTTAGCCTCTGTTCCTAGAGCTTCAGTTCCTATACTTGTCCCTATTGATGCTGATATACCTGTTTTGTCAACAGTTGAATCATTCTTATTAGTAGTTTTTTCCTTTCCCTTAACAGTCACAACACTATTCTCGGAAACTTTACTACTAGAATCTTCTACTACCTTTCCACTTTCATCCGTATGAGTCTTAACAAGTGTCAAACTGTCATTCCAATCTTTTGATAGAGTCCAAGATGTTGTTTCAGTTGTTGAATGCGCCAGTGAATTAACAATAGAATTCGATGTACTTTCATTAATTGTTCCACTTGATGTTATAGTCTCTGAAATTGTTAAACCACTTGTATTTCCAAAATCCTTAATGGTATATAAAGGAACATTCTCCATCTGCCCAATTTCATATGCAAATAAATACTGTCCATCTTTATCATTTTCATAAATAATCGGCTCGCCTAACTGTTTTACCGGTCTTGTCTGATTTCTCTTACTGGTCCAGTTAGCATGCAAGGTAATGTTTCCGGTTTTACCCAATGGAATCTTATCAACAAGATTATCTTTCTCATCGGTCCATCCCATAAATGTATAGCCAAACCACTCAGGATTCGTCAATGTCGCACCTTCATTTACCTTGTATTTAATGCTATCCACTTTTGCCAATGGCGAATCAAAAGTAATCGTATACTCTCTTGCTGTCCAATGCGCATACAGATCGACATTACCCTTCTCGCCTGCAGCAATCTGTTTTACCTGCTTGGCATTAGAACCTTCTCCATCATACCAACCTTCAAAAATATAACCTTCACAACTAATATTCTTCAATGTTAAACCAGTTTCAGAGCTATATGTATTCGGGTTTGTATTTTCAATTTCCTGCTTCTGCAAATATGCATCATCCTCATACAGATGATAGGTAATAGAGTTCTCTGAATTCTCCAATTTTGGAACAACTTCCTGTTTTACTAACACTGCACCACACTCACCACAATGTGAGCCTTCGGTAAGTCCTGTATTTTCTGTAGTAGCAGCTACTGCAGCATCTACCACGGAAACATGTCCCTTAGCTGGAATTACAGTATCTTCCAATTTGATATTATTAAGACCTTTTTCGTCGCTATAATATTTACCACAAGAGGTGCAGTGATAATAAGCCTGATTACCCTTTTCAGTACAAGTAGCTTCCTTTGCCTCAACCGCCTTCATGGTATGGGTGTGTTTCTCCGTTGTCGTACCAAGATTCACGCCATATCCACCTGCAATATATCGACGCACAAGAATAACATCTGCTGAGTTAATTCTTCCATCCTCATTGACATCACAAGCTTTCTCGTTAATAGTCTGCTCATATCCACCTGCTATCTGTCTTCTCATCATAATGACATCTGTAGAATTAATTTTGTTGTCCTCATTAAGGTCACCCGGTGTAAATGCAGAAATTCCAATTTCGCCGTCTTCTGTTTTTACATCTACAGCATTCAAATCTGCATCAACCATATCTCCAGCGTCACAAGATACACTAATCTTATAGCTTTCTCCTGATTTTGCAGTGTCGCTCACCTTAAAAGAAAGTTTTAAGATGGTGCCATCTTTGATGTCATCCGCTGTTATTTCCTGTCCATCCCATACGAATTTACATGGAGACTGTATTTTTCCCGGTTTTGTCAATACTAGAGAGGAGAACGCATCTCCTGCAGTTGCATCAGTAAGCGTCAGACCCTCATCATATTTCAAACTAACAGCTGCTCCTAATATTCCCGGATTATCTTTTACATCAACAGTAACATCTACTGTTGCACCAGGCTTCGCTGTCTGACTTTGCACAGAAAGTGTAACCTGTTTTTTAGCTGTGTCTGCCTTTACATAATGCGACGGACAACCGGTCACAATCATAGCAGCAGCAAGCACACTGACAATAATTTTTTTTGCTATTTTCATAAATGCTCCTTTCTCACATCTAATGTTAAGATGCGTCTTTTACTATAGTTATTGTTCCATTGCGCAATTCCAGATCAATTGGCATTAAATCGCCATCTACAATATCACCGGAATTATAATAAAATCCAATGTCATACTCTCCTTCTGCAGCTTCTTCCGAAACATCAAAGGTCAATAACAGCATTACACCGTCTTTTACATTATCTTTGGTGATTGATTCACCATCCCACGTAAATTTGCAATTATTTTTTAGGATATTTGCCTTTGTCATAACTAATGCATCTTTAAGTGCATCTCCATTGGAGGCATCTGTTAACGTCAGAATTTTGTCGTTATAATCTATCCCCAAAGTCATGCCCAAAATTCCAGGATTGCTATTAATATACACCGGTACTTGTACTGTTTTCGCTCCCGGAAACGTCTTTACGTCTCCGACAATAATTGCCGAAGTCATATCCTTCTCATACATTGCTGTGACAATCAAATCCTCTGTCACGTTATCATATGCCTTATCCCATGATTGGAAATTATAACCTATTCTCTTTGGAACATTTGGTGCAACTGCAGCTTTCCCAATCTCCACAGTTTCTTCTTTCAGTACTGTATTGTCATAATCCACAAACTTCACCTTGAACGGTCCTGTAGGACTTGCCGTAGGCTCACTACTTGGCTTAGCACTTGGTGCTACCGTAGGCTGCACTGTCGGTTTACTACTTGGTGGCACTGTTGGTATTGTTGTTGCCCCTGGGTTCTTTGTTGGTTCAGGTTGTCCAGAAGACGAAGGTAACTGTATGTATTTTAGTCCCTCAAAACAAAAGGAAACTGATATTACATCACCTTTGTTCACAGGTATTTTCTGCGTACCAAGTGTTTCAGATGCATCATCAACATAGTCATATGGATTTCTTAACTCAAAACGATAATACCCACTTTCATCACTATCAAACCACCCTTCACCCAATTCGAGAGAACGATCATTGATCTTAACTTCTGTAACGAAACCAAACATTTTATCTTTAACATCGTTATATTTCATGTTGGTATCAACCGTCAATACCGCAATATCTGTGTCTGCATTTTGTACAGTATATGTTGCAGTATATGTTCCATCCTCTGTAATATAAACTGCACCATCTTGATAACCAAATCTATAATCTTTCCAATTCTTTCCAGCATATCCTATTGCTGCCTTAACTGCCGGTCCGGTTGGCTCTGGAGACGGTGTTATTGTTGGCGCATTTGTCGGAACCGGTTGTGTAGAAGCTTTAGGAGCTTCTGTAACACTTGGTTGTTTTGTCACAATCGGCTTCTTCGTTGCTGTCGGTCGCTTCTTTATTGGCTGCACAACGATGCGGCAAGAAGCCTTTGCTTTTTTGTTTTTCTTGGAAATAGCAGTGATTTTTACTGTACCAGCTCTTTTTGCCTTAACAACACCTGAATTACTAACTGTCGCAATATGTTTATTGCTAGATTTCCATTTCACTTTTTTGGTTGCTTTATTAGGCTTTACTTTCTTTACTTTTAACTTATACTTTTGCCCAACAAGCATCTTTTTGGTTTTCACAGACAAATATATTTTTTTGGGTTTCTTTGTCTGTTTTGCATCTGCATTTGGTGCAATACTCAACACAGTCAAACACATGATCAGACCAATTGCCAGATGCTTTTTCATCTTTGAAACATAATCAAGTTTCATCACTATCCCTCCTTCTGTATTTTTTGACCATTAATGTGTAATTGTTATTTTTCCATTTGCGATTAATGGTGACACGGGCAATAAATTTTTATCTATCACATCTCCTTCCTCATATTTTATTTTTATTTGATACACTCCCGAAGTCGTTGACTTAGGAATGTCAAATAACAACTCTGCTATTTCTCCATCCTGAATTTGATAGTCCTCAATCTGCTGTCCATCCCACATACATTTACAGCCATTCTTTAATTTTCCTGCTTTCGTTAATGTCAAAATATCTTTGAAAGCCTTGCCATTTTTAATATCTTTCAATTGTAATTGGCTGTCATCATAATATACAGACCACGTCATTCCCAAAATTCCAGTGTTGTTTGCTATTTTTACTGGTACCTTCACATTAGTTTGTCCTGGCTGCACTTTGACATTTGCAACTGTTATCCTAGTTACCGTATTGTCTTCTTTATAAAGTGCTTTTATCTGTAAATCAGATTTTATATGTTCATAAGATTTATTCCATTTGTCAAAACGGTAGTTCTTTCTTTCCTTTACTATTGGGGGTGTTGCATTTTTATTTTGTAATACAATTTCTGTTTTTAACACATTATTGTCGTAATCCATAAACGTAACCTTATGTGTACGTTGACTACTCTTCTGCTTTTTATCAGATTTCCCAACCGCAATGCGATTTCCATCCGAAAGATGAAGCATCAGCTCACGATTGTCATCCGTGGCGTAACCAACCACTCTAACGCAATCTTTTTCTACATAATGTTTTTTCTTTGTCAGGGAATACTGTGATATTTTTTGTTCACCAATCTGACAATTCTTCTTATCAATAACCACCAACTTATCCAATAGCGAATCGCACCATTCTTTCTCTGACCCCTCAAAATTATTATCTCCAATTACATGCGTAATAGCATTTTGTCGGCTCGCTATATAGATGCCTCCTAATGCCAATGCCACAGCTATAACACTTATCCATACAATTTTTTTATTAAATTTCATCTGTAATAATCACTCCCAGCTTAAATTTTATGTTATTAACGTTTCTATCATATCCTATCGTTTACCATTGAAATTTCCAATTTTTTCAATATCTTTCATAGACCTCAATTTGATTAAATCCGCTCTATTTCTGCATCTTCATTTTATACCGATCATGTTCATTCCACATTGCGCCGAGTGGATTGTGTAATTTGCACAATTTTCGCATGTGAAATTTGTGAAATTTTTTCGTAAAAAAAATTATATTTTTGCCCCACCGTCTTAACATAACAATTCTTCAGTTCGCTTTCTATAAACATCCGTACTATAAAAGAGACCGCCAATCGGCGGTCTCCTCTATATCCCACAACACTTATCTTTCTTTAATTCCTCTATATCTCTATTTTACCTTGATCTTTACGCTCTTCTTTTTGCCACTGCCATCGGTTGCATAAACTGTAATCTTCACAGTACCTTTTTTCTTGGCCTTAACTACACCCTTTGCAGATACTGCAGCTATTTTCTTATTGGAAGATTTCCAGCAATACTGCGTGGATGCCAGCTTTTTGCCCGGTTTTGCTTTTACCTTTAATTTCAGTTTTTTGCCTTTCTTAAGGTTGCGCTTTCCTGCCTTAACGGTAAGTTTCTTGACGGGCTTTTTCATGACTTGGATACGAACTTTTTTGCTTAATCCATTGGCTGTCGTAATCGTAATGACTGCCTTGCCTGCTTTTTTGCCTGCTTTTACAGTACCATTTGCCGTTACTTTCACGATGGATGGTCGGCTGCTCTTAAATGTTAGTTTTTGACTTGCAGCATTTCTCGGAACCCACTGAACAGTAAGTTTCATTTTTTTCTTAGCAGCAAGTTTATAGCGAGAACCCACTGCAATTTTACCTGCTCCCTTAACTTTAGCATACACAGCAAATCCTTTCGCCGTTACACTTGGTTTTCCCAGCTGATGCGATGGCGTCGCACTCGGACCTGCACTTGGGCTCACGCTTGGCATTACACTCGGTTTTGCACTTGGCGCTGTGCTTGGACTCACGCTTGGCGTTGCACTCGGTTTTGCACTTGGTGCTGTGCTTGGTCTCACGCTTGGTTTTGCACTTGGCTCTGTGCTTGGGCTCACGCTTGGCGTTACACTCGGTTTTGCACTTGGCTCTGTGCTTGGGCTCACGCTTGGTTTTGCACTTGGTTTTACACTTGGCTCTGTGCTTGGGCTCACGCTTGGTGTCGCACTTGGTTTTGCACTTGGCCCTGTGCTTGGGCTCACACTTGGCGTTACACTCGGTTTTGCACTTGGCTCTGTGCTTGGGCTCACACTTGGCGTTGCACTCGGTTTTGTACTTGGCTCTACCGCCCCATTTACCTTTGCACCGCTAACAGCAAAGGTAAGTTCCACCGTATTAGTTCCCTGATACGAAGCGTTATTAAAGGAAGCTTTTTTCTGTCTTTCTACCGACACATCCTGAATATGTGTCATGACATCTGCCCAAATATTAATAAAAGCAAAATCAAACACATTATTTGACAGTCCATCGGATGCTGCCGATTCCAAACTGCTATCATATGTATACGTGTCGTCTTTGATCGTGTACTGTTTCCCATTTACTGTTATTGATTTCAGCGTAATAACTGCATAGCTAAGTGCTGAACCTGCCGCTTCGGCCGCCTGTATATCTTTGATATATAACGAACCGATATTTTTAAGCTGCGTGTCTGTCGGCTTAACTGATAACGTGAATTCTTCGTCTTTCATTGAAATATCTACACTTTGTTCACTAGCGATCGTCGTCCAGCCGGATGTATCTAACATATACAGCTTTGTCCGTATATAGGAAGGTTTTGGCACGGTCACTTTGCACGTTGCCTGACATCCGGCCGCAATCGCTGCCGTAATTGTGCAAGTACCTGCACCCACTGCTGTGACCAAACCATTGGAATTTACTGTGGCTACTTTCTCATCATCGGATGTCCATTTAATAACATCTTTGCTGTCAGATGGTGTTAAGGTTGCATTAAGTTGTGTTCCCGCATCCCCAACATGAATCGTGATTTCCTGCTGATCCAAAGCTATCCCGGTTGCCGTGGAAGATGCACGATAGATCTCCATCATTGCATCAATAATGTCTTGATGCGTTACCTGACAAGAATACCGATTTATCAGACAAAAACCATAGTCACCATCGAATCCATTATCCCATGCAACAGGCACCAGTTCGTACTGTTTTGCATAATAACATACTTTCTGATAATAATCGGCTCGACATGCCTTATTCCGACTATCATAGTTCGCTTTGTTGATGGCTCCAAACTCGCCAATGATAACGCCATATCCCTGTGATACGAATTTATCATTCATTTTCTTAAACTGCGAAGCCATATAACTTTCATCGCCCCAAGTCGGTACTTTGGATTGGTTTGTTGCCTCGCTGCCCCACTGTGTTTTATCGGCTGATTCTGTACCACAAAAATCCCATGGATCGTAATAGTGCACAGAAACCATAATTCTTTTTTCGCCGGATGCAATATCAGACGATAAATACTGATCCGTTGGCAGCACAAAACCATAATTGTCTGCCGTATAATTAATGTTTGTATTCCAACCAGGTATCAACAGCCATCTGCGATCGTTGTTGCCACCGGTCTGACGAACCGTATCCACAAAAATCTGATTATAATCATTGATATTGTTATATGCTGTCTTATTTGGAGTACCATAGGTTCCGTCATATTCTTCGTTCATTGACTCAAAAATCAAATGTTCATCATAATTTTTGAAACGATCTGCAATTTGCTCCCAACATGCCTTGTACTTAGCTTTGATCTTAGTCTGATCGCTGCTTGCGCAGAGCAGCCAGCTACCGCTTACCGTTGTGTAACCGTCTCCATGCATATTAACGATTGCATACATATCGTTCTGTACACAATAGTCTACTACTTCCTGTACATGATCCAGCCATGCAGAATCAATTTTGTATCCATTGTTATCATCGATTTTGCTCAAATAAGATACCGGAATTCGAATTGATTGAAATCCTGCTGCCTTTGCTGCCAAAACAAATTCTTTGCTTAAAACCGGATTCCCCCATGCTGTCTCGTTTGGAGTTCCTCCGCTATTTGCTTCCAGGGAGTTTCCTAAATTATATCCAACACCCATTGCCTCCGTGATCTGTTGTCTGTTTAGATCTTGGAAGGAATCTGTCCCCGCCGTCTTCTTTGTCGAAACTTTGTTTGTCACGCTGGCGATCTTACCTATTTCTGTTACACTTGCCGCTTTCTTTGTCGAGGTTCTGTCCATCACGCTAACGATCTTACCTTTTTCTGTTGTACCTTCTGCCTTTCCTGTTGCGCTAGACATTGTAAATGATGTTACAACCATCGCCGCACTTAGCAAGTACGCCCATATTCTCTTTTGTTTTCGCATGTTTTCACCATACCTTTCTGTTGATTATTAGATTCTTTTCCCACGAACATACGCTCTCCCCCGTACAACAAATACGATAAATTCTTCATGCACATCACGTTCCTATATACTTCCTTTATTATACTACAAAGCAATCTAAGTGGATATACTTTTCTTATATTTTTGCCTTTTTTTCTCCTATAAATCATGACGTTAATATATTCTCTTGCAGAGTAAAATTAATATAAAATCCACTTATTATGTTGTATATATAGGCATACGAGTAGATGAATGGCTGGAATTTTAGTTTTGGGAATTC